>JAEEGI010014450.1_pt1 | contig 16592 bp, 12 predicted proteins | sample 8958751 | NCBI WGS metagenome assembly JAEEGI01 (sample SAMN16246545, study PRJNA631951) | gut metagenome | biome: gut microbiome; feature: rumen; material: KS-attached | host: Bos | place: Iran: Karaj | collected 2018-10
GCAGCGTTCCTTATCATGACGCATGAGGGAGATGGGAAAAGAGATCACGTACTGGCGATAGTTCTTATAATACTTGCATACCTTATAAGGTCGGAGATGCTTCTTTTGACCCTTCCTATCGTGGGCGTGGCAATATTTGCCAGATGGCTCATGCAAAAGGATCTGTTTGGCAAATATTTAAGACTCTTGATATTCATTGTGGCCGGCATAGCAGTATCCATGGTGCTCCACAAGATAGGCTATTCATCTCCTGAGTGGAAGGAGTTTAATAATCTCTTTGACGCAAGGACAGAGCTCTACGACTTCCAGTACATACCGGACTATGCAGAGAATAAGGAGTTCTTCGACAGCATTGGTCTGTCGGAGCCCGAGCAGCAGCTTCTTGTGAACTACAACTACGGAATAGATGATGAGATAAATGCAGATACTCTGTGGGCCGTGGCAGAATATGCCTCCGGGCAAAAGACAGATGAGACTCCCTTTATGGAGAACCTCAAGGCCAGCACGGTCTCTTACCTGTACAGATTAAGACACATAACCTATCAAAAGAGCTATGAATATCCCATGACGGACGCGCCCTGGAATATAATAGCATTGGTGCTTTATTTAACAGCGTTTGTTATTTATTGCCTTGCGCAGGACAAAAACAAAAAGCTTTGCGGAATATTCTCGGTGCTTCTTCTCTTTGCCTGCAGAACCACACTTTGGCTTTACATAATAATGAGGGGTAGAGACCCGATCAGGATCACCCATCCTCTCTACCTCATGGAGATATTTGTTCTCCTTGGCATGATCCTCATGGAGAGTAAAAATAACAAACGATATGCTTACATCCCGCTTGTGATAGTCTCAGTGATCTCACTGATCTTCATCCCCAATCAGATAAGTGTGATCAAGGATGAGATGGCAGAGAGGGATGTGATGAGAGCTCACTACGACGCCCTCTATGACTACTTCGCAGAGAACAAGGATTTCTTCTATTTTTGCGACGTCTACACTTCGGTCAAAGCCACTGATGAAGGCGAGAGAACCTTCTCTGAGAAGATGTTTGACCGCGTGGATAACAGCCTTGCAAACCATGATCTCATGGGAGGCTGGGCATCAAAGAGCCCTCTTTACTACGACAAATTAAGCGCTTATGGCTTTGCCTCAATGCATGATGCCATTTTGAGCGATGGCGTTTATGTGGTGACCAAAGAGTCCTCGGGAATTAAGTGGCTCTCTGACTACTATCTGGATAAGGGAGTAGATACTGAGCTTCAAAAGGTAGATACAGTGGCAGATGTGTTCTATGTCTACAAGGTCACATCCGCAAACTGATTGGAGAAATACATGAAAGACTATGAGTTTGTAAAAAAGGGAAACCTGGTGAGCCTTCGCCTGTCAGACGAAGATGATATTCCCATGATCGTGGAGTGGCGAAACAAAGAAAGAGTACGCATGAACCACGTATATCGTGAGGACTTCACCATCGATGGCCAAAAGGCCTGGAAAGAAAAGAATATAGATACCGGAAAAGCTGTTCAGTTCATCATCTGCGAAAACAGGCCGGATAGAAGAATTCCCAGACCAGTTGGCGTCGTTCATTTCCATGGAATTGATAAGGCCAAAGGCGAGGCTGAATACGGAATCTACATCGGTGAAGAGGATGCTCTGGGTAAGGGCTTTGCCAAAGAGTCGGCACTACTTGCCCTTGAATATGCAAAAGAGACACTGGGGCTTAAAAAGGCAGTCCTTAGAGCCTTTGCCTCAAACATCGCAGCCATAAGGAGTTATACCCATGCAGGATTTGTAAAAACCGAGGATGTTCCTGATGTATTGTGCAGCGATGGTCAAAAAGATGATATGATAATAATGGAAAAGAGTTTATAGATGGGAGAGGAAGCAAAATCAATGTCCAAGAAACTAATCAGTTTTTGCATTCCATGCTACAGATCGGAACAGACCCTTGAGGGAGTTATTACAGAAATTGAAGAGACCATGAAGAAGATGGCCTCTTATTCCTATGAGATAATCCTGGTAAACGACGGTTCGCCGGATAACACCTGGGGCAAGATCCGTGAGCTTGCAGATAAAAGTCAGCAGAAAAACATACTTGGTATCAACCTTGCCAAGAACTTCGGTCAGCACGCTGCCATTATGGCGGCTTTAAACGCAGCTACCGGAGATTACATAGTCTGCCTTGACGACGACGGACAGACTCCGGCAGACGAAGTGGATAAGCTTATCGCAGCCCTTGAAGGTGGCGCGGATGTTGCTTATGCAAGGTACAGCCACAAGCAGCACAACCTCTTCAGAAACTTCGGTACAGCCATGAATGAGTGGATGGCCTCAGTAATGCTCGGCAAGCCAAAAGACCTCTATGTGTCCAGCTACTTCGCCGTAAAGCGCTTTGTTGTCAACGAGATGGTCAAGTACGAGAGCTCATACCCTTACGTAATAGGTCTTGTTCTTCGCACCACCAGAAATATCGTAAACGTAGATGTCACCCACAGAAGAAGGGAAGTCGGCCAGAGCGGATATACCCTTGGCAAACTCTTTGCCCTTTGGATCAACGGCTTTACTGCCTTTAGCATAAAGCCTCTTCGGATCGCTACCGTGACAGGAGCCGTATTTGCAATACTGGGCTTTATCTATGGAATCTACACCATTATCAAGAAGTTTGTCCTGCCGGATGTGCAGATCGGATTCTCAGCTCTCATGAGCGCAGTAGTGTTCATGGGCGGCGCTATCATGCTGATGCTGGGAATGATCGGAGAGTACCTCGGCAGACTCTATATATCACAGAATAAGAATCCGCAGTTCGTTATCAGGGAGACTACCCGCGATGAAACCAGATAAGGATGCAAAAATGGCCTGGCTTATGTCAGGCTTGTTTGGCGTTTTGGCAAGTGTTTTTTTAATATTCGGATATCAGCTTGAAAGCGCAGATGCCATAAATTTAAGTGACAAAAATGCCCTGTCGATCCTCCTGATGTTCATCATGATCTTCACTATCGATACAAGGTACGTGTGGAGAAACTACGACAGCGCCCTTAACGGGGGCAAGCTCTTTGGCTTTATCACCCTTCCCAAGGGCACAGGAGATGTAGAAGTCACAAGAAGAGACTTCCTTTTCAATTACATGTCCATGATAGCCTTAAGCATTCCTGTCATGCTGGCAGAATATCCGGGATTCTTTGTTTACGACGCTCAGGATGAGCTTAACGAGGTGCTCACAAGGTCTTTTACCACCCACCATCCGCTGCTCCATGTCCTATTACTTGGCGTAGTTATCGCTCTGTTCCACAAGATATCCGGATCCTGGAATGTTGGAATCTTTGCGTATATATTTCTGCAGATGCTGGTGATAACGGCAATCTTTGCATATGTGGTGACCTACCTCCAAAGGCGCGGAATCGGCAAGAGATCAAGAATCCTCTGGGTTTTGTACTATGGACTGTTCCCGACAATAGTCATGTACACGCTCTGCTCCTGCAAGGACGGCCTGTTTTCGGCGCTGCTCCTTCTGCTGACAGTATTTCTGGTTCAGCTGGTAAGCAGCCCTGAGGCTTTTATATCCGACAAAAAGAAAGTGGCTGCCTTTGTCCTGACGGCAGTACTTATGCCCATGTTCAGGCACAACGGCTTTTATGCATATCTGGTATTTATTCCCTTTGCTCTTATCTATTTCAGAAAGAGTTTAAAGCCCATGCTCATCGGTATGCTTGTGGCGCCGGTGGTTCTTTATCTGGCATTATCAGGTATTCTGTCCGCAGCATGCCACACAAAAGGGACTCATCACCAGGAGATGCTCACAGTGCCCATCATGCAGCTGGCAAGAGTTTATGCTTACGAAGGCGACAGTCTTTCTGCTCAGGAAAAAGAGCTTATAGAGAGCTACATACCAAAGAGTAACCTTGATAAATACACCCCCAGGGTCTCAGACCTTGTGAAGGTTGATTTTAACAACGAGCTCTACGAGCAGAACAGCGCAGACTTCTGGAGAGTCTGGAAGACTCAGCTTGTTAAGCACCCTGTTGCATATATCAATGCCTGGCTTCTTACCTCCTACGGTTACTGGTACCCGCCGGCAATCATAAACGTTTATAAGGGCAACACAGTCTACTCCTTTACCTACGAGGACAGCTCATACTTTGGCTACGAGGTTGAGCCTCCGGGAGAGAGAAAGAGCCTTATCCATGCAATTGATAAGCTCTACAAGTATCTGTCCATCGGCTCTTTCCAGCAGGATGCGCCTGTACTTCACTTATTCTTTGGCCCCGGATTATATGTATTTATTTACATGTTCGTGTTTGCTTACAGGCTCTATAAAAAGAGATTTGGAAATATATTGCCGTTTATGCCCATGATACTCACTTTCTGTACAGTGCTCCTTGGGCCCACATATCTTATCAGGTACGTGTTGTACCTGTGGCTTTGCCTGCCGCTTCTTGTGGTGACTGCAAAGGCCAATAAAGAGGCGCAGTAAGCTGTTTGATTAAGCCCTTTATGTGTGATATCATACTATGATGCACAATTTTGCGCCGGAAAAGGTTTTAATATGAGAAAAGTAATCAGTAAAAGCAGAGCAATAAAGATTGTTACGCTTATTTTTGCGTTGATCGGAATACTACTAATCTTCCCCATAAGGGTCTTTACCCAGACTCTTGCAACTTCGGGCGGTGGAACCATCGTCTCCGAATCAGAGGGAATAAACTTTGAGCACAACAAGTTCTATCAGAGCTTCATAGCTCAGTATGACAGGCTAAGCTCGGTTGACGTCTATGTCACAAACGTCGAGAAGGGAAGATACATAACATCATATCTGTGCGATGAGAACGGAGGAATCCTGCTGGCAAACTACACAGATACGGCAGAGTTCACCATCCCCGGATATGTAAGGATCCCCATGGAAATGAACGTGGAAGTGGGAAAAGAGTATTCGGTGAGACTTGCAGACTGCAGATCCAAGTTCTATGTGGCACTTGAGGATATACCTGCTGATTCTGCCTATGTTGGGGACCTGACCTGGGATTATGCTAAGGTTGACGGCCTTCATATGGCGGCTAAATACAACTACAGACTGCCTCTTTCAAAGGGAGTTTCTCTCGGAATAATCTTTGGAATCGCAGTCCTTGCTGCAGCCATCTACTTTGGCGCAGACTTTTATTACAAAAAGAATCCTGAGAAGGACAGCCTTCTTACGGTTGAGAAGGTGCTGGCCTACTCGGCAAACCCTGTGGCAGCAATTATTTTCGGAACCCTGATGATAATGGTATTCCCCCTGAAGGTCTTTGACAGCAGGGCTATCGACATTGTCTTTTACGAGATAGGTCTTATCATTGCCGCAGCGATTGTATTCTATGCTATTAACCACAAGGTCATCATTCACGAGGAGGGCATTTCCTTCTGGCAGAGCCTTAAGAATGAGCACAGGCTTCAGTATGTACTTATCATGTTCTCCATGGCTATGGCACTATGGTACGCATCTGCCTACATGAATGACCTTTACGACATATATCATTACATTTCCGAGAGAAGGATGAGCATCTGGTTTCTTATAATGCTCCTGTTTACCTTCTCCCTCAAGGAGTTCTTCAACCTCTACAACTTTGTGTGGATCCTGGGCTCCTCAATATTTGGCGTGCACTACTACAACCTGCACAAGCTCGCTCCCGATGAGAAGGAGTATGACCTTCACAACGCCATCTTAAAGTATGGCATCATCATCGTGATCCTGGGCGGAGTTCTGGTGCTGAACCTTATAAGGCTGATAGTCCTTAAGATAACCGAGCTCAGATACGGTGCAGAACATGGTAAAAGACAAGTAGTCGTCCCTACATTCTTTGGAATAGTTTTGGGCGTGCTCCTGATTTCCATGGCAATCCTGAACAACACTAGGATGTGGCCTATATACCTGGCCGTTTTCGCATTCTTCCTGTTTGTGAGATTTGCTGTATGGAATAAGAGAGGCGACTTTTACAAGATATTATCCGGTGGATTTATGATGAACTTTGCCATTTCACTGGCATTTAGCTATCTCCACAGGTACTTCCCGGGATATGTCAGCGGAAGATTTGCTTTCATATTCCACACGGTTACCGTAACTGCTGAGTACCTCACCTTCATGGGAGCTACTGCTACGGTTATGCTGATCGTGAAGATCATTTCACTTCCGAATAATGCAAAGCTTAAAGAGATTGCAGTTATTGCCTGGAAGGAGATCGTGCTCTTTGGCTTTATAATGTCCTATGCGATATTTACCGTATCAAGGACAGCTTATCTTGCAATAGCTGTTAGTATCATCCTTGTGATCTGCGTTGTTATTTCATATCACAAGAAGCAGCTCCTTAGGATTTTGGGAGTACTGATCCTGTCTGTGATACTGGCCTTCCCGGCTGCGTTCACACTGCAGAGAATTCTTCCGACAATCGCTGCCGACCCTGTATTTTACCCCATCGATGATGCGGATGAATTTATAAGAGGCGGAGCAGATTGGGACAGCACCAACTTTATGTGTGTTGAGAGATTTGTAAATCTCTTTGAAAATAAGATCCTTGGAATGGACGTGGGAGAGTATGAGTTCCCCATGGACCCTAATAACTACGAGGACAACGGCAAAGGCGAGCCCCTTTATGACTCTTACGGAAGACCTTACGATGAGAGCCCCGATAACCCTGCAAATCAGGAATCCGGCATGATAGATCCGCCGGAAACTGACGCGCTTCTTGCATCAAGCATGATGACAAGAGCGGAGATAATAATGCTCCTTGATGAGCTCGAAGGATATGTAGATACAGACAACATCATCGATGTGATCTCAAACGGACGTATCTCCATAGCAAAGTCTTACCTTCAGCAGCTCAATATGTGGGGACATGAGGAAATGGGTGCAACTCTTTCAAACGGCGAGATTGCTGTTCATGCCCACAACACTTATCTTCAGGTGGCTTATGACCATGGTATCCCGGTAGGAATTCTTTTCCTCTTTACCATGATTGCAGCCCTTGCTTCAAGCATCAGATATTTTAGTAAGAACAGGAAAACAGAGCCTTTGTCTCTGATCACCTGCGCGGTTATCATCGGATTTGCAGTCGCAGGTATCTCGGAGTGGGTATTCCAGTACTGCAATCCAATGACGGTGGCCTTTATGATCGCACTTACACCGCTTACCTTTAAGGCAAAAGAGATATGAACAAGAAAAAAGAACCATTTAACTTTGCAAAACTTTATAGAAGAATAGGACTTATCATCTACGATATCCTCAGCGTGATAATGGCCAGCTATGTGTCACTCCTTATGAGATACGAGTTCAAGTTCTCCGAGATACCGGAGCACTTCCTGACTCCCGTGACCACGTTCCTGCCGATAAACATTCTGATCACACTGCTTATTTTCTACCTGTTTAAGATGTATGACAGCCTCTGGGCTTATGCAGGTGAGAGGGAGATGCAGAACCTGGTAATGGCTTGTACGCTCTCAGGCGTTATAAATGCCATCGGACTTCAGTTCTTTAAGTCGGATAAACAGCCGGTTCCGCAGAGCTGCTATTTCCTTTATACCTTCCTTCTCATAACCATTATCTTCGCAAGCCGTTTCTCCTACAGGTTCCTTCGCAGCAGGAAGCACATGGCTGAGAACCGCAATAACTCCAAGGCTGTGATGGTAATCGGAGCAGGAGAAGCTGCCAACATAATCATCAAGGACATCCTTACCAGCAATTACTCCACTATGTCCATCAAATGTATCATCGATGACGACTCCAACAAGTGGGGCAAATACATCCAGGGAATCCGCGTGGTAGGCGGAAGAGAGAAGATCGAGGAGTGTGCAGACCTATACGACATCGACGAGATTATCGTAGCTATCCCTTCAGTTTCAAGGGCAGAGCTTAAAAAGATCCTGGATATCTGTAAGAACACCAACTGTAAGCTCAGGTCCCTTCCGGGAATGTATCAGCTTGTAAACGGAGAGGTCAACGTATCCCGTCTTCGTGACGTAGAGGTAGAGGACCTTCTCGGAAGAGATCCTATCTCCGTAGATATAGATTCCATCGCAGGCTATGTTAAGGGCAAGGTCGTACTGGTAACAGGAGGCGGCGGATCCATCGGCTCCGAGCTCTGCAGACAGATAGCAGGCCACAACCCGAAGACCCTTATCATCGTAGATATCTACGAGAACAATGCCTACGAGATCCAGCAGGAGCTGAAGTACAAATATCCTGATATGAATCTTGTGGTGCTGATCGCATCAGTTCGTAATACACTAAGGATCAACAAGATCTTTGAACAATACAAGCCTGACATCGTATATCACGCAGCAGCCCACAAGCACGTTCCTCTTATGGAGGACAGCCCGAATGAAGCTATCAAGAATAACGTCTTCGGAACCTGGAAAACAGCCATGGCTGCAGCAAGTAACGGCTGCAAGAAGTTTGTAATGATCTCCACAGATAAGGCGGTTAATCCCACCAACATCATGGGCGCCAGCAAGAGAATCTGCGAGATGATCGTGCAGACCTTCAACAAGCACTATGATACAGAGTTCGTTGCAGTCAGATTCGGTAACGTACTCGGCTCAAACGGCTCGGTTATCCCGCTCTTTAAGAAGCAGATTGCAGCAGGAGGCCCTGTTACCGTAACAGACCCTAACATCATCAGATATTTCATGACCATATCCGAGGCAGTTTCACTGGTGCTTCAGGCCGGTGCCTTTGCCAAGGGCGGAGAGATCTTCGTCCTTGATATGGGTGAGCCCGTCAAGATCCTCGACCTTGCCGAGAACCTCATTAAGCTCTCAGGCTACAAGGTTGGCGAGGACATCAGGATTGAATTTACAGGCCTTCGCCCCGGTGAGAAGCTCTACGAGGAGATGCTCATGGACGAGGAAGGCCTTCAGGATACCGCCAACAAGATGATCCACATCGGAAAGCCGATAGAGCTGGATGAGATGCGTTTCTTTTCCCAGCTTGAAAAGCTCAACCAGGCGGCCAAGGATGAATCTCCGGATATTCGCGAGATTGTAAAGGAAATCGTCGAGACCTACCATCCCGATGTCCACAGATATGTTATGACAAGAGAGAGAAAAGAGGCTCTCGCCAAGACTACCGAGATTATCAATTCCACCGGAGCCTGAGCCTGAACCGGAAGGAGAATATTATGGAAATCAAACCCTTTGATCAGAAAATCTATCTTTCATCCCCCACAATGCACGGGGAGGAGATGAAATACGTGCAGGAGGCCTACGACACCAACTGGCTCTCCACCGTAGGCGCCAACATCAATGAATCCGAGCGCCTCATCTGCGAGAAGATCGGCTGCAAGTACGCGATCGGCCTCTCGGCAGGAACAGCGGCCCTGCACCTTGCCATCAGACTTGGCGCAGAGAAGCTCTACGGACAGGCAAGAGTCGGACACGGAACCCTAGAGGGCAAAAAAGTCTTCTGCTCCGATATGACCTTTGATGCAACCGTTAACCCTGTGGCATACGAAGGCGGCGAGGCCGTATTCATCGACACAGAGTACGATACCTGGAACATGTCTCCCAAGGCTCTTGAGAAGGCCTTTGAGATTTATCCTGATGTAAAGATGGTTGTAGTTGCTCATCTCTACGGAACTCCCGGCAAGGTAGATGAGATCCGCGCAATCTGTGACAAACACGGAGCCATCATCATCGAGGATGCCGCAGAATCCCTGGGTGCCACCTACAAGGGCAAGCAGACCGGAATCTTCGGGGATATCGGCGTTATCTCTTTTAACGGAAATAAGATCATCACCGGTTCATCAGGCGGAATGCTCCTTACAAACAGCGAGGAGGATGCCCACAAGATCAGAAAGTGGTCCACACAGAGCCGTGAGGATGCGCCCTGGTACCAGCATGAGGAGCTTGGCTATAACTACCGCATGAGCAACGTGATCGCAGGAATCATCCGCGGGCAGATACCTCATCTTGAGGAGCACATCGCCCAGAAGAAAGCTATTTACAACAGATACAAGGAGGGCTTTAAGGATCTTCCCGTTAAGATGAATCCTATAGACGAGAGCAACTCAGAGCCCAACTACTGGCTCTCCTGCCTCATTATCGACAAGGAGGCAATGTGCAAGCAGGTCCGCGGCGAAAAAGAAGCTCTCTACATTTCAGAGCCCGGCAAGAGCTGCCCTACTCAGATCCTTGAAGAGATCATGAAGTACAATGCAGAGGGAAGACCCATCTGGAAGCCCATGCACATGCAGCCCATCTATCGCATGCACGGCTTTGTTACAGAGCAGGGCTCAGGAAGAGCCAAGAGTAACGCCTACATCAATGAGGGAACCGTCCTTGATGTAGGAATGGATATTTTTGAGAGAGGCCTGTGCCTTCCTTCAGACAACAAGATGACCCCTGAGCAGCAGGATGTCATTATCGAAATCGTAAAGAGGTGTTTTGAGCAGGGCACTTGTTGAGGTATGTACGAAACTAGTGCGAGCCATGGGTGAACACTTGCTGAGGTATTCATATGTATAAGAACTGTATTAAACGACTGCTGGATATTCTCATCTCACTGGTGATACTGATCCTGTTTTGCTGGCTGTACCTGATCCTGTTCATTCTGGTCAGGGTTAAGCTGGGAAGCCCTGCTATCTTCAAGCAGCCCCGCCCCGGCAAGGACGAGAAGGTATTTAACCTCGATAAGGTCAGGACCATGACCGATGAGAAGGATGAAAACGGAAACCTTCTTCCCGATGAAGTCAGACTCACCGCCTTTGGAAAGAAACTCAGGAGCACCAGCCTTGATGAGCTTCCCGAGTTCTTTAATATCCTGAAGGGCGATATGAGCTTTATAGGACCAAGGCCCCTTCTGGTCAAGTATCTGCCTCTTTACAATGAAGAGCAGCATCATCGCCATGACGTAAGGCCCGGACTTACCGGTTGGGCTCAGGTGAACGGAAGGAACCTCCTTAGCTGGGAGGATAAATTTGAAAAGGACGTTTATTACGTCAATAACCTTTCATTCCTGCTTGATCTGAAGATCATATTTAAGACTATCGCTGTGGTATTTGACAGAAGCGGTATCAACAGCGAGACAGATGCCACCATGGCGGCATTTACCGGAACTAAACCCAAGGAGAAGTAATAACATGAATATTTTATTTTGCAGCGTCGGACGCCGCTGTGAGCTTTTAAAGGATTTCAGGAATACTTTGGGAGACAAGGTTAAGATTGTTGTTACCGACAACAGCCCTTATGCGCCTGCCCTTGCTTTTTCAGACAAGAGCTATCAGGTGCCCCTTATCACAGACCCCGGCTACATTCCTATGATCCTTAAGATCTGCAAGGAGGAAGAAATCGATGCCATCACAACCCTTATCGATCCCGAGATTTCAATACTTGCAGAACACAGAGATGAATTTGAAAAGATCGGAGTTGAAGTTTTAGCTCCTTATACAGATACAGCCAGGCTCTGCTTTGACAAATATGAGATGTACAAATTCCTCACCGAGAAGGGTGTCAACACAGTAAGGACCTTCGGAGACCTTGAGGAGTTCAAGGCGGCCTATGATAAGAAAGAGATAGACTTCCCTGTTTTTGCCAAGCCCAGGACCGGCAGCGGCAGCGTAGGTGCCAGACGGGTTGAGTCCATGGAGATCCTCACTGAGCTCATGACAAGGGATCCCTCTCTTATAGTTCAGGAGCTCATGACGGGAAAAGACATGGATGCAGATATCTACGTTGACACTGTGAGCCACGAGGTTGTAGCAGTCTTTTCCAAAAAGAAGATCTCAACAACTATCGGCGGTGCCAACAAGACAATATCCTTTAAGGATCCCGCGCTCTTTGACTTTGTAAAAGACGCTATGAAGGTATTTAACTTCAACGGCCCTCTTGATATGGATCTCTTTTACCAGGACGGAAAATATTACCTGTCAGAGATCAATCCCAGATTTGGCGGCGCTTATCTTCATGCCTACGGTGCAGGCGTTGATTTCATCAAGTTCATCTACAATAACGTAGCCCTTAAAACCGTCAATACTCCTTGCATAGGGGAATACGAAGAGGATGTTGTTATGATGATGTACGACAGCGTTGTCATCGACAAACTCAGCAGTATCAAGGAGAGAATGAGGGAGATCTGATCATGCGGATCCTTGTTTTATCAAATTATGCAAACGGGCTCTATCTCTTTAGAAGAGAGCTGATAGAGCAGTTTATGAATGACGGTCACGAGGTTTTCGTTTCGGTTCCTCCGGATGAGAACTGTGACAAGCTCCGCAGCATCGGCTGGAATATTTATGAAACTGAGCTTAGCAGGCACGGCATGAATCCCTTTAAGGATTACAAGCTCTACAAGGCCTACAAGAAGCTCATAAGACAGCTGAAGGCGGATGTGGTGCTGACCTATACAATAAAGCCCAATATTTACGGCGCCATGGCAGCAAGAGTCTGCAAGGTTCCTTATATCTGCAATATCACGGGCCTTGGCAAGGCTATTGAAAATGGCGGACTCATCAGCAAAGTGCTGATAATGATGTATAGAACATCTATGAAGAAGGCCAAGAGAGTCTTTTTCCAAAATGAGAAGAACATGGCCATTCTCCAAAAGCACGGCATCGCACTGCACAATGCAGGCCTGCTCCCGGGATCCGGAGTTAATCTCACGGAGCATCCCTTCAGGGAATATCCTTCGGAGGAGGATGGCATTAGATTTCTTGCGGTACTCCGTGTCATGAGAGATAAGGGAATAGAAGAGTATCTTCAGGCAGCCAAAGACATTTCTGCCCGGCACCAGGAGGTCCACTTTGAACTGGTGGGTGAATATGAAGAGGACGAGCGGGACAAGTACGAGCCCCTTATTAAGGAGCTTGAAGAAAAAGGCCTGCTGAAATACTACGGCCACATCGACAACGTGGAAGAGGTCATGAGTACGAGCCACGTGTTGGTTCATCCCTCTTATCATGAGGGAATGAGCAACGTCATACTGGAAGCCGCCGCCTGCGGAAGACCCATCCTTGCCAGCAATATAAGCGGCTGTAAGGAAGCTGTGGATGAAGGAAAGAGCGGATTCCTCTTTGAGCCGGGTTCTGCAGCTGAACTGGAAAAAGAAATAGAGCACATACTTACCCTTAACGGAAAAGAGAGGGAAAATATGGGCCAAGCCGCACGAACACTGATTGAGCAGAAGTTTGACAGGCGTAGTATAATATTGACGTATATTGATGAGATAAAAGACATTACTAAGTAATGATTGATTTGGAGGATATGTAATGGATTTATATGAGAAGCTCCTTGCCGGAGAAGAAAAACTGTCACTTGTCGGTCTTGGATATGTAGGTATGCCTATCGCAGTTGCCTATGCCAAGAAGATCAAGGTTGTGGGCTATGACTTTAATGCTCAGAAGGTCGAGCTCTACAAAAAGGGAATCGACCCCACAAGAGAGGTCGGAGATGACGCCATCAAGGAGACTTCTGTTGAGTTTACAGCTGATCCCGAGAAGCTCCGCGAGTGTAAGTTCCACGTTGTTGCAGTTCCCACCCCTGTTAATGACGACCACACACCGGATCTTTCACCTGTTGAGGGAGCAAGCCACACACTTGGTAAGTACCTGACCAAGGGCAGCATCGTTGTTTATGAGTCAACTGTTTATCCCGGAGTTACCGAGGATATCTGCGTGCCTATTCTTGAGCAGGAGTCAGGCCTTAAGTGCGGCGTAGACTTTAAGATCGGATATTCACCTGAGCGTATCAACCCCGGTGACAAGGTTCACAGACTTGATACCATCACCAAGATCGTTTCAGGTATGGACGAGGAGACTCTTGATACAGTAGCCAAGGTTTATGAGCTGGTTGCTCTTGCAGGCGTTTACAAGGCTCAGTCCATCAAGGTTGCAGAGGCAGCCAAGGTTATCGAGAATTCACAGCGTGATATCAACATTGCTTTCATGAACGAGCTGTCCATGATCTTCCACAAGATGGGCATCGACACCAAGAGCGTCCTTGAGGCGGCAGGAACCAAGTGGAACTTCCTTCACTTCTTCCCCGGTCTCGTTGGCGGACACTGCATCGGTGTAGACCCTTACTACCTGACATACAAGGCAGAGGAGCTTGGATATCATTCACAGATCATCCTCTCCGGAAGACGTATCAACGACGACATGGGCAAGTACATTGCTGAGTCCTGTGTCAAGAACCTTATCGCAGCTGACATCCCTGTTAAGAACGCCAAGGTAGCGATCCTGGGCTTCACCTTCAAGGAGAACTGCCCTGATACCAGAAACACCAAGGTTATCGATATCTACAACGAGCTTGGCGAGTACGGAATCAAGCCTATGGTTGTAGATCCCGAGGCTGATGCCGATGAGGCCAAGAGACTTTACGGCATTGAGTTTGATAAGATTGAGTCTGTTAAGGATATGGATGCAGTCATCGTCGCTGTTGCTCATGATGAGTTCAAGGAGTATGGCACTGCTGACATTGCAAGATTCTTCAATCCCGACCACAAGACCAAGGTATTCCTTGACCTTAAGGGCATTTACGACATGAACGACTATAAGAAGCCGGAATTCGACTATTGGAGGCTGTAATATGAGCTACACTGAACTTAAATTTCCCGCTGACTCCGTCTTCCTTGTGACTGGCGGCGCCGGCTTTATCGGATCCAACATCTGCGAGGCCCTTTTAAACATGGGCTACACAGTAAGATGCATGGACAACCTGTCCACAGGACACATCGAGAACATCCAGCCCTTTATGGAGAACCCCAGGTTCACCTTCCTTCAGGAGGACATCAGAGACTTTGATGCCTGCATGAAGGCCACCGAAGGCGTGGATTACGTTCTCAACGAGGCTGCATGGGGCAGCGTTCCCCGCAGTATCGAGATGCCTCTTTTATATGAGGAGATCAACATCAGAGGCACTCTCAACATGATGGAGGCTTCAAGACAGAACGGCGTCAAGAAGTTTGTATATGCTTCAAGCTCCTCTGTTTACGGAGATTCCACAGTACTTCCCAAGAAGGAAGGACAGGAGGGCAACGTACTTTCACCTTACGCCCTCACCAAGAAGACGGATGAGGAATACGGCAAGCTCTACAAGAGCCTCTACGGCCTTGATACCTACGGACTTAGATACTTCAACGTATTCGGAAGAAGACAGGATCCCAACGGAGCATATGCCGCTGTTATTCCCAAGTTCTTAAGACAGCTTATGAACGGCGAGACACCTACCATCAATGGCGATGGTCAGCAGTCCCGTGATTTCACATATGTTGATAACGTAATCGAGGGTAACCTCCGCGCCTGCCTTGCTTCATCAGAGGCAGCAGGAGAGGCCTACAACATCGGTGCCGGCGGAAGAGAATTCCTCATCGACGTTTATCATCACCTTACAGATGCACTTGGCATGGACGTTGAGCCTATCTTCGGACCTCCCCGTAAGGGCGATATCCGCGATTCCAACGCAGACATTTCCAAGGCACGTAAGAACCTTGGCTACGATCCTTCCTATGATTTCAAGGCAGGTATCCAGCTGGCAATTGAGTGGTATAAGGAAAACCTGTAGAATACAGGGATTCAAAGTCATACAAATTCCATGCTTGCATGGACATTTGCATGACCTTGAGAGCAATCCGTATTCTACACTAGGATGGATACATCATGAGAATTACAATTCGTCTCGACGACATCACACCCGACATGGACTTTGCCAAATTTAACCGCTTCAGGGAGATCCTGGACAAGAAAGGCATATGTCCCCTGATCGGAGTGGTGCCGGACAACCGGGATCCGAAACTCCATATTGAGGATGACAGACCGGATTTCTGGGAACTTGTCAAGGAGCTTCAGCAGAAGGGCTGGAAGGTTGCCATGCACGGCTACAGACATCTGTACACCACTGCCGATCCCGGCCTTTTTCCCATCGGCAACAAGTCCGAGTTTGCGGGACTTCCGCTGAATGAGCAGAACGACATGATCCGCAGCGGCAAGGAGATTCTGGAGGAGAAGGGCATTATTACCGATATCTTCATGGCCCCCTCACACTCTTTTGACAGGAACACACTGATAGCCCTTAAGAACAATGGCTTTAGCAGGATGACCGACGGCTTTGGGATCAGGCCCTACCGCAAGGAGGAGATCGTATTCTATCCCATTTCCGTTAGCAGGAAGAGATCCCTCAAGGATAAGAGAGACGGCCTGGTGACCTTTGTTTACCACGCCAACTCCATGACAGACAGAGATTTTGAGAAGCTTGAGCAGCTTCTTGATACAGCAGAGGTCGTGTCCTACTCCGAAAACGCAACTATTGCGGTAGAGGACAGGACCATGGCAAAAGATATATCGCAGTACCTGACAGCTAAGGCCAAGTATACTGCAGTTAGGCTTAGAAAACTTAAAGGGTGAGGAAGATATGGAAGAAGGATATGGACAGATCCGCATTCTGCACGTTCTTGGGGGACTGGGTGTAGGCGGCGCTGAGTGCCGTATTATTGATCTTTACAGAAACATGGACAGAGACAGGATCCAGTTTGACTTCCTTGTGCACTGTTCCCCTGAGAAAACAGGAAAAAAGAGTCCGACTTCTGATGAACTGATGGCAGTTCGAGAGCCGGACTATTTTGATAATAGCGTATATAAATT
>JAEEGI010014458.1_pt1 | contig 16587 bp, 8 predicted proteins | sample 8958751 | NCBI WGS metagenome assembly JAEEGI01 (sample SAMN16246545, study PRJNA631951) | gut metagenome | biome: gut microbiome; feature: rumen; material: KS-attached | host: Bos | place: Iran: Karaj | collected 2018-10
TCCTCAATGGCAAAGGCAACTGGAACAGTATCCTTTGGCTTGGCATCTCAGCTTTGCTGTTCTGTATCATCCAATTCAGTTTGGGCAAATGGATTGGGCACAAATATGGTGACACGATTGCTGGCGGACAACTGTTGGGACAGAAAAACTCCGCCATGGGCATTTGGATGGCCAACCATTACCTGCATCCTTTGGCTTCGGTTTATTTGGCTTTCTACTCTGTCTTGCAGAACTTGTTCAATAGCTGGCAGATTTGGTATTACGGGCGGAAAAAAGGATAGAGATTCCCTTCCTGACGCGCTTCGCGTCTTAGCGAGGAGGAACGACGAAGCAATTCAGGGGTTAAGCTTTCTTTCTGGATTGCTTCGTTCCTCGCAATGACGGTGGCCTGTAACGCCTACGAATCGTAAACGCCACAAGCCGCCGCTTGATAACTGATAATAATCTCCATTCCCCGTTAGGGGAACTTCAATTATTCCTTGCGTTTCTTGCCTACAAGGTAGGCTGCGCTAAGTGCAGTAAGCACAGCGATGCCCGTGCCCAAAGGAGCATCGGAATCACCAGTAGAACCATGTTCACTTGGCAGAATCAGACCACCACCGCCCCTGTTGGTGCCATAAACACCATTATTGCCCAAACCGAAGAGTCCTGCATCCCCATTGTTATCCATCCCATAGAATGTCTCAGGGACAAAGACGTCCTCCTCTTCGTATCCGTAAGGCAGGAACATCTCGTCATCTGCGTTGGTAAAAATGTTCTGGCCTAATCCGAAGAGGCTGCCCTTCGTTTCGTACATGTTTTCGTCGACTTGTGCGGTTAAGGTCATGCCCATGCTCAGGACGATTGCGATTGTTGCTATTAGCTTTTTCATTGTTTGTTTGGTTTATATATTTATTAGTAATTCTTGATGTATTCTATAGCCGCGTCAAACTGGGGCATGAAGCTGGTGTTGTGGTCTTTGAAGAGCACTATTTCATCGGGTGTGACGCCAATGCCTTCAAGTACCTTGCCACCCACTTGCGCCTCAAATGTCGAGGTGTAGATGTAATGATTCATATTGTTTTGGTCTCCAAAAGGCCCTCCGTAGTTGAGATCGATGAACGAAACAGGCTGCAGAGGCCCCGTGGCACCGTAGGTACGCTCGCCGATGACATGAACCGTAGGCATCACGTGCCTCATGACGGCAGGTTCAATCTCGCCCATGCTGATTGAACAGATGTTAGTAAGGACGACGAAGGGGATATTTTCGGCGGTGATGTCGCGGTGGTAGTCGGGCTTCGGATCGATGTAATAGGAAACCCAAGGCGAGTACTCAAGCCTTCCAGGACCTTCCTTGTAACGGGTCTTCAGTACCTCGGTGCGTTCGTTGATGAAGGAGCCGACGAGATAGTCGAGGTCATCTTGGCAGCCGCCACCATTGGCGCGGTTGTCGAGAATGATGCCGGCCAACTGCTCACGGGGTGTTTCCTTGATGGCGGTCAACCATTTGTCCACAACGGCTTTAGCGGCTTGAGCCGAGGCTGAAGTGCCGTTCATCACGTATGAAATGACAGCCGCCGACTGCCAGAAGTAAGGTATCTTGCGACCATCGGGCAACCTAAACAAGAAATAGTAGTAAGAAATACCCGTGCCAATCTCTTCAAGCATGCCGTCAAACGATTCCTGCTCCTCAATGTTGTCAAGCAGGGTCATCTCAGCATCCATTTGGTATTTGAAATATACCTGTAACAAAAAAGTAGGTATAGTAAAATAATCCCTTTTCTCAACCTCAATCTCGCCAGGGCTGACGTAGAAATATGGTAACGTGTCGGAAACGGCGGGGTGAAGGTTTTTAATTACTATGGCCATGTGATGGTCTCTCAGACCGCCCATCGCACCTGTGTAGAGTTCGTTTAGATCGTCCAAAGTCACTTCCTGGCCGGCTTCATGCTGCGCGTCAAGGGCATGGAACTTGGGCATGTATTCTTCGTAGACGGCATCCCAGTCGGTTTCGTCAACATCCCAAAACACATAACCCGAACTGAGGCTTTTCCAAAGGTATTCGAACTGTGTGGAATAGCTGTCGTAGGCCAATTTGTCCGTTTCTCCGATATAGGGGTGATAGTCGGCATCTTTGCGGCAACCACTGAAAATCAAGGCAATCAGTGCCAATATAATGATATTTCTTTTCATAGTCGTTCGGTTTTAGAATTTGTAATAAACGCCAAGGTCGATGGAAAGGGTGTTCAGATAGCGCGGGTCGCTCAAGTGCGCGTAACTCTTGCGGTAGCTGACGAGGTCATAATAATAAAGCGCGTCAAGGTTAAGGCCAACATGGTCAGTAATGTCCCAATTCAAGCCCACACCGCCAACGAGACCGGCTGTGAAGCGTTGGTCTTCGCTGTTAAATTCGCGTTTTTGGTTGAAGTCATCGAAAAACACGTAATAGTCAGTCATCCAGTAGGTTGTTCCCTTGATACGGGATTGCAGCCAGTAGCCAGCAAAGCCGCCGCAAAGCAGGTGTCCACGCAATGCCTCGCCGCCAAACGAAAAGTCGGCCATCACGGGGAGCATCAGGTAGTCGTTGCGATACTCGGTGAAAACTGGGTCTAGATAGTTAAGGTTGCGGTCCATGCGGTGGGAGCGTTTCATATAGCTCAAGTCGGCACGGAGGGCAATCCAATCGTTGAACTCGCAACGGGCTTGAAAACCAGCATCGAAGCCGCTTAAGCGCGAGTAGGTCTCGTCGATACGTCCTGCAATGGAACGGTCGGGCGAGGTGCAGGTCCAGCCGCCCTTGATGCCAATCGCCCACTGGGCCTTGGCTTCGGTTGCCGTCCAACACAGAAGGACGGCGAGCACAAAGATGATTCGTTTGTTCATTTGCTTGATGGTTTTTCTAATAATTATTGAATAATGATTTTTTGTGTTTTCACATTGTTACCGTTGATGAGACGTAAAACATATATGCCAGGTGTCATCCCTGTGGTAGAGACGTGGCGCGCCGCGTTTCTACAGACGATGACCCGTCCCATCACATCCACAATCTGCAAAACGCCCTCGCCGTCGACGATGATGTTGCCGTCGCTGAAATACGCGAAATTCCCATGATTATTGTCAAAGATGTCTTCTATGCCAGTTTCATCGACCAGCACAGCGCGGAGCATCCAGGTAAGATAGACGGAGAGGTTGGTGTAGACATCCCAACCATTACTCCATTGGCCAAAATGGTACCATGAGCCGTCAGGGTTGCCGCAATAGCTAGTAGTGGCAATGGGAGCTTCCGAACTAGAAGAGGCGTTGAAGCTGAAAGTGACCCAGATGGTCTGCTCGGGAGCGAACGAAAGGTTGCTATCGAGTTCTAATGTGCGCCAACCTTGTTCGCCGTCAAGGTAATAGGTCTTGGTGTAGACAGGCGTGTTGCCATCAAGGGTCTCGCCTTCGTAGATGTTGAGTGTGTGGTTGCCATGGGTTTGGTAGTAGAGCTGCACGGCGGAGAGGCTTTTTCCCTGCCGCATCGAGGCGGGGATACGCATGCCCCACTCAACATTGCCGTACTCGCCATAGGGGTAGCGGTCGGTGTTGTAGTTGTAACTATAGCTTATGGTGTCGCCGGTGATGCGCTCGAAATAGGCGGTATCGGTGTAGTCTTGTCCTATGGCGAGGAACGAGAAGGGGATGTTGCGTTTGCCTGTGGCCATACCCACATAGCGGCAACCTTCGGCGGCACTCACCTCTAAGTTCACTGTGTCGTAAGTCTGATAGGTGCCGCTGCCTGTCACCGTGCCTAGTGCTGGGTCGTTACTGACGACGCTGATGATCGAGGGCTCACCCGTTGGCATGGAGGCGGGATAAAGACCGAAGAGGGCACAGGCTTTGGTATTGAAGCAACATATCGGATTTCCGCCCATACTTCCCGCACCAGGTGCAAGCGAGTCGATGAGATACCAAGCATCGTAATACCCAGCCCAGCCCCAGTTGACATGGAACATGCCGATACTGTCGTAGCCGTCGAGGACGAAAGCGTGACCCCCATTATAAGGATCAACGGCAGTATAATACACGGGACGGCTTGCGTCAAGCTCGTCACGCACCATGGCGTCCCACTCAGCATCGCTGTATGAACCCTTATGCAGACCATATAACATGGGATTGTAGCGGAAATAGGTCTTCAGGGCGTTCTCGGCGCAGGCGTAATCCAACCTGCCTGCCGAGACGGAGTAGGAACCGCTGCCATTCGGGCCGTAATTCATATCTACCGACACTCCGGCGTGATACATCAAGGTGGCCACGGCATCGATTTCTTCCTCGGTACAAGCGTTACTCAACGTGTCGGGCATATGGTTCCAGTCGTAGTAGGTGTTGCCGAAGTCAGCTGAAAGGATGCCGTAGTTCGATTCATAGCTGTTGCTGCCATAGCCCACCTCGGGCCAATGCCAGTAACGCATGATCTGCGCCATAGCCGTTGCAACGCAGCCGGTGGGACAATAGTCCAAGGAATCTGGGTCATATGGGCAGTGTTTGCTGTAGGGATAGGCCTGGTACCAACGTGAGGTCATCAATGGGTCCACCCATGTGGTTCTGCTTTGCGGGATGCCTTTGCTCCAACGTTCCCATTCCTTGGCCACCCTGGGCGAAGGGATAGTGGTGACTTCCTTCACGGAGGCTATTTCTTGCCGATAGCCGTCAATCCATGCGGCCACATGTTCGGGCATCGTAGCGGGGTCGAAGGTGCCGTCAGGCGAATAGGCTAGCACGGGGCGCACACGGTCGTCAGCGGCCATGAGGACAAAGCCTTTGCCGTCGGCTCCGGTAAAGAGAAAACATCCGTCAAGGCGGACAGTAGTGGCATCGACAACGGCCTTGTTGAGCACGCGAGCTGCGATGCTCGCGGCAGTGGCTTTGTCGACAGGTTTGGCCTCCATCCTTACAGAGAGGCCTGCTGCCATAACGAAGGCAGCAACGATGATGATGATGCGTTTCATAAGTTATTTAATAACAATTTTCTGCGTTCTAACGTCATTTTCGTCAATCAACCGTAAAACGTACACGCCAGGGGTCATTCCGCTGGTAGAGACGTTACGTGCAAAGTTTGTACTAATGATGATACGCCCCATCACATCAACAACCTGCAAGACACCCTCGCCGTTGACGATGATGTTGCCCGAGGCATCGATGAACGCAAAGGTCCCTGAGCCAGTCGAAGGGCCGTCCTCTCCGTTGGTGCTGAACACCAGCTTGAAGCGGCTGGCATAGTCGGTCGTCTTGGAGCTGAAGGTGTAGGTTGGCGAAGCCAACAAATCCACATCCGTACCCGTCATATTATCAATAAGATGCATATAGTTCATCTCCACGTTCTCTGGATTGACAGAAACGGTGTAGGTGCCGTCCTCTGCAGCCTCGAAATTCAGGGGCATCTCGCCCATCTTCTCGGCAAAGGTGATGGCGTAGTCCTTGCCGTCCTGCGGAATGTAGAGCTTGGCCAAGTCGGGGTTGAAGACGAATTTCTCCAAACGCTCGCCTTCTTTGAAACTCACGATGGCGTTGTCAAGAGCCAAGGTTCCTGAGCCGCTGGATTGCTTCGTTCCTCGTAATGACGCAAAGTGGCTGTTAGGCTCAACGACCTGGCTCAGCACAATCTGTAAACTTCCGTTGTTAAGTTGATTGGATTGTGTTGCTGGCACCACTCTTGTGAAAGTGACGCTTTCACTCGTTGCGTCGGCCTGCACCATCACGGCCTCGCTTGGGGCGATTTGGTATGTGTTGGCAGCATTGGCCGTTGTATTGATGGCGTTGCCAGTGAGCGTGTAGCAAGGCTTGTCAATGGTCGCTTTGCAGGCGAAAGGGTTACCCACAAGGTTCCAGCCTGCAAAGTCGGGGTTGGCATCATAGGCCAAAGGCAGGCTGATGTCGGCATTGGCGCGGTTGAGCACACCTGTGAAGGCGATGTCGGTGTTGGCGCTGTTGGCGTAGAGGTAGCCCTTGCCGTTCTCAAGGTTGAAGCTTTCCGACTTATAGTTTCTCCACTCGTTTGCCTCGCTTTGGTCGAACCAATACAGGTCGTAGCTGCCCGTGGTCATGCCGAGGTTAGCGGGCGACAGGGCATTGAGGGTCGGGTTGGCGATGAGGTTGTAGCCGCCATCGCTGGTGCCGTAGCCGCTGATGCTCTTTTGCACTGTGGCCACCAAGCCTGCATTGTTGTGGATAAGTTGTCCGCCGTCTTCGATGGTGAGGCTGCCACCGTCGCGGATGACGATGCTGTCGGCATAGGCGGTGTAGTCACTCGGTATGGAGGCTGCGGCATCAATGAAGACGACCGTATCGGTCGGGGGAATGCGGTTCCAGAACCATTTGTCTGTGTCGTTCCAGTTGCCGTCGTTCCCGAAAAGGTTGATTTTTTTGTAACGGGCAGTGAGGTCAACATCTTCGAATACTATGAAACTGCCATTATCATTAATAAGAGTCTCGTCGTCGGAGGCAACGAAGGTGGTAAAGCCGTTGCCATTACTATACCTCCAGCCTTTGAATGCCATGCCACGCGGCTCGTAGTCGGTGGGGGCAGGAGGAAGGAAGAATATATTGGTTTTGACCATATTATAAGTGAAAGCTGCCGAGCCATAATTGCCGTCGGTGTAATTGCCACCCTCGTCGATGACAGGCAGGTAGATGTTGATGGTACAGATTTCGCCGTGGTAGCCGCAGACCGAACAGCTGTCGCTGCCTTCAGGGAAGACATGAAAATTTATGGGACTGTAGGCACAATACCTACAGTGCATGACGTGGTGCTGTTCAGGAGTGACCGCATCGAGGGTGTAGGTTATTTCGCTATGGTCGCATGGCTCCACGTGGGCGTAGGGACGATACAGGCAAGCGTTGACGCGCTCGCCAGCAGTGAATTTGGTGGCAGTGCCCGATGTCTGTCCGGCATGAACCATCATGTTGTCGCCGAGGATGAGGGTACCAGGATCTTCTGAAGTCTCCTCACGCCCAAAGGCGCATCCGTTTTGTGCGGCGGCATCGCTGCCCGCTTTTGCATGCACATTGCCGCCGGTGATAATGATATCTGCGCCGTGAGCATCCTCACCGACACCTATACCGGCACCATAGCCCTTGCCCTCAGCATAAACAGTGCCTCCGGAGATGGTGATTTTGCCTCCGCCAGTTTCAGCTGAGGGGAAAAACGCATCCTCACCGCTGCCAATACCAGCAGCATCAGTTCCGCCGTAGGCATTGACTATGCCTCCGCTTATGGTGAGCGATGTGGGGCCGTTGCCACTCTGTCCGCTGCCGATGCCGGCACCGTAATCGCCGCCGTATGCATAGATTGTCCCGCCAGTGATTCTGATGATGTGGCAGGAAGCTTGCTTGCCGCTGCCGATGCCCGCAGCATATTTCCCGCCTTTGGCAGTAATAAATCCTCCATTAATGTTGATATTCTGATGCTCATAATTACATCCGCTACCAATGCCAGCACCTCTATCGCCACCCATGGCAAGGATGGTTCCGCCGAAGATATCAATGTTGGTGTCGCCATTCGGGTAGTAGGCGTATTCTCCATCACCAATGCCAGCACCGTCTTCTCCTCCCTGCGCGGTGATATTCCCACCATAGATGTTGATGTGTCCAATACGGAAAATCTCGTCTATATGGCCGTATCCATTGTTGTCCCCATAACCGATGCCTGCGCCGTCATCAGTGGATTCGGCATAGATGATACCGTCGTAGATGTTGATTATCTTGATGCCGCTTTCACTTCCATAGGCACCACCGATTCCTGCACTTTCCACACCACTTTTGGCCTGGATGTTACCGCCATGGATGGAGATGTCGCCAGAAAACTTGTTTCTTGTTGCTCCGATGGCAGCATGATCAACGGTATTGATAGCGGTGAGCTTGCCCATCCTGTTGCCATACGACTGGCAATAAATGTGCAGGTGTGTATCCGGCTCCACGTGTAGTCCTTCATGCCCAAAACTCATCTCCGAGTCGTCCATGAGAATGAGGTGTACGTGGCTGCCCGTGCAGGTCAGTCCATCCTCAAAATGATAAGTGCCGTAAGCCACGAACCAATACTCATCGCCGTTTAGGGTGTTGAAATGTGTACCGTCGCAGAGGTTAACGACTGGTGTATCTGGAGACACTGTACGAAGGGTGTGAACCAATACCTTGTTTTCACTGTCCCAACTGCATTCGTAGTATGAAACATCCAATTGGCACTCCTTCCCATCACTGGTGAGCGATATGGCACTGACGGTGCCGCTGGGGAAGAAGGGTATCGTGCTGGTGCCGGATGTCGAATAGTAGAGGGTGAATATGGGGCGAAGGCTCTCTGTTCGGATGCCGATACTCTCTGCGCCACTAGTAATGGCTCCATTGACTCTGATTTTTTTGTTTTCCTTCAAATACACGTCATCGTTGTTGTTGTTCTTCACCTGTATGTTGCCCTGCATATACAATGTGCTGTTGCTCCAAATGCCACTGCCATCGGTGTGGCAGGTGTTGCCCGTGATGTTAACAGAGCCACTTAAATAGACAATGCCGTAGTTGACAATGCCGCCGCCGCCGTGTTCCGAAGAGGTGTTGCCGCTGAGGGTACTGCCTGAGTTGCCACCAAGATAGAGGATGGCATCCTCATTGACATAGATGCCACCAGCGTCCTTCGATGTGTTATTGGTGAGGGTCACGTCGGTGAGGGTGGCCGTACCGCTTTCGAGATGGAAGGCTCCACCGTCGCCGCCCTCGCCCTGAGCAAGGGCTTGGTTGCTGTTGATGGTGCATCCGTTCACGGTGAGACCGCTGTTGCTCCAAATGGCGCCGCCGCGTGTAGTGGCAGTGTTGCTGCTCATGGTGCAGTCGATGATGGTGGCCGAGCCTTTGTTCACGATGGCACCACCACCTTGACTACTCTGGCAGTTGGTGATGCTGCCTCCCGTAATGTTGAGCGTGGCACCGCTGACGTTCATAATGGCGCCGCCGTCGTTGCCCTTGCAGTTGTCGATGGTGACATTGGTGAGCGTTGTCGTGCCCTTGTTGACGATGCCGCCGGCGGTGTGGGTGCCGTCGTTAGTGCTGTTCCAGCCGCCGCTGATGGTGCCGTTCGAAAGGGTAAGGTTGCCAGTCTGAGCCACGATGATGACACAGCCTTCGCTGGTGGCACTGGTGAGGCTGCGGGATAAAGTGTGACCATCCAAATTAATGGTAACTGTAGTGTTACTAGGGATGGTTAGGTGTGCCGAGAGGGTGATGTTACTCGTCAAGCGGATTTGTGCGCCGTTGGCGATGGCGCTATTCAATGCTTCTTTGGTATTGACTTCAGTCCAAGTTTGTGCCCAAGCCGCCTGCGCAAAAAAGCAGATCAGAACAATGATGCAGATGATTCGTTTGTTCATTTGTTTTGTTGTTTTGCTCATTTACTTAAACATAAATCTGTCGTTCATCTTGGGGCTGAGGCTAAGTGCGGGACGTTTGGCCACAACTGTCATTGTCATAATGATTTTAATTGTTTGTTATTCAATTATTATTTTCTGTGTCTTCACGTCATTGTCGTTAATGAGTCGCAACACATACACGCCCGGCGTCATCCCGCTTGTAGAGACGCGATTGGCTCCGCCGAATTTACATTTCATCGCGTCTCCCTGGATGACAACATGTCCCATAACATCCACCACCTGCAAAACACCTTCGCCGTTGACGATGATGTTGCCCGAGGCATCGATGAACGCAAAGGTCCCTGAGCCAGTCGAAGGGCCGTCCTCTCCGTTGGTGCTGAACACCAGCTTGAAGCGGCTGGCATAGTCGGTCGTCTTGGAGCTGAAGGTGTAGGTTGGCGAAGCCAACAAATCCACATCCGTACCCGTCATATTATCAATAAGGTGCAGATAGTTCATTTCCACGCCATCAGGATTGACCGAAATCGTGTAGGTGCCGTTCTCCTTGGCCACGAAATTCAGCGGCATCTCACCCTGCTTCTCGGCATTGATGATGGCGTAGTCCTCGCCGTCTTGTGGGATGTAGATGTTGGCGTTCTGGCTGCTGAAGTAGAACTTGCCGAGTTCCGAGCCTTCCTTGAAGCTGATGATGGCGTTGTCCATGACGGTGTTGCCGCGTGTGCCAGTCTTGCCCAAGGTGATGTCCAAGATGCCCTTTGTTCCGCTTGTTTGAGGTTCCTTGGTGAAGACGACGTTATCATTGATTCCGTTAGCTTTCACTAAGATGCCCGTACAGGGCGGAATGGGCTCCGTGGTTTCTTGCTGCGTGGCCAGCACACCCGTGCCGCTTTCGTTCATCTTATAGTAGGGCTTGCTGGAGTAGGCGTTGCAGGGATAGGGGTTGCCCACAAGGTTCCAGCCGTGCATGTTCGGGTTGCTGTTGGCCTCGGAATAGTCCAGACTGATTTGGCCCGAAGCAGGATTGGCCAGTGTGCCTGTGAACGTGGCTTCAAACGTGGTGTTGTTGGCATAGAGGTAGCCTTTCCCGTTGTCCAAAGTGGTGAAATTCAAGTCTGGGTTCTCGGTATGGTCATTCTTGTAATTCACCCATTCCAGCTCTTGGGCTTGGTCGAAGGCATAGAGGTCGTAATTGTTGGAAACGATGTTGGCGCTGCTCACTTCGAGGCTCGTCATGGGCGAGGCGATGAAGTACCAGCCGTTGGCTTTGGTTTCGTCTTGGCTTTGCGCTTGTGTATAGCCAGAAATATTCTTCTCCACCGTGGCCACCACGCCTTCGTTGTTGTGGATGAGTTGTCCGCCGTCCTTGATGGTGATGGAGCCATTGTCGATAACAATCTCATTAGCCTCTGCGGTGTAATTATTGGGAATGACCGCCTGGCCTTCAATGTGCACTTTTTGGCTACCATCAGGAAGGGTTTCTATAGCCCAGTTTTCGGGATTGTTCCAGTAACCGTCCTTGTAGAAGAGGTTATCGGAGGTGAGGTCGTCCAAGTCAATAAAGATGTTGTTGTAGCCTTCAATGTCGAGCACTACGGCTTCCGCATCGGAAAGGGGCATCTCCAGAATCTCAAAGAAGACGTTAAATCCGGGTAAAGTGGTGGTCGAATCTACAACTCTCAACGATGTTCCATCGAGGTATAAAGCGGTATAGTCATTTATGTCTTTATTGAGATCGTCCGCTGTCATGTAGTTGTAATTGCCAAGGATGGAAAAGCCTTTGTATTGGTTTTCGTCGAATCTGATTTTCATTCCTGGTGGCAACGAGCGCTTGATGGTTACAGGGTAGAAATAGGGATTGTTGACATTTTCAGAAACCTTCACGAGATAGGGCTTGTCGGCATTGAATGCAGTGGTGTCCTTGAAATGGTAAACTATTACCCTGTTTTCAAAGGTGATGGTGTCGAGGACTCTCAGCGTAGCACCTTCCAAATAGGTTCCCGAGAGGTTTGGCACGTCGAAAGGCAGACATAACGTATTCCACGCCACGTCTTTTGAAAGTGTCAAATTATTAATGCCAACAAGGGTGGTCGCGCCTTCCTGGTCATGCAGTACCATTTGGTTGTCAAAATTAACGGCATCAAGACTGATAGAAGACAATTCTGCTGTCACGGTGACGATAGTATTGTCTGTAGCTAATTGCACAGTGAAATAATCAAAAGCGGTATTATAAAAATGGGTTGTCGCGCCATTTGTAGCGGTTACTCCCGTGATGTCATAAGCCAAACCTTCTGTTGAAATGGTCCCACAAACAGTTTCACTTGAACCGGCATAGTAGGTATAAAAGACTTCTATATCATTGATATCCTCTACAAATCTTACCCCTGGCAATTCCAAACCGGGACTGTGAGCTTTGATACCGCTGACATCGTATTCGGCTATCGGTTCGGGTGTTGAATCGCCTGATCCGTATAATACAAAGTTTAGCTTGTCATTGTTTTCAACGGTGATGCTATAGGCACGCTTGGCGTTACCTGCCATACTTTCAGTGATGTAATAACAATTGTTTGTGGAAGAATGAACCATACCATAGGTATTATCGAACATTCCACAGAAGGTGTAATTATTTATTCTTCCACCATAGCTTCCATTCTCAAAACAATGGTTCACAATCTGGTTGCTGGGTGTGCCGAAACAAGTGATGACACCAGCATAGGTCGTTGGATTATCAACTCCTGAATCGATATATTCGAAACGGCCATCAAACAGACACCCATTCACTGTGTTGGTAACCTTGTCGGTACCTGACGATATTGAAGCTCCTATAAAACCGCTCATTCGTGTGAAACTGCCAGTAATCAAGACCGAAACATGGCAGTTAGTGATGGTGTTTTGAACATTTTCATTCCCGTTGTCGCGGCAAAAGCCCACCAATCCTCCGACCGCAGAACGTTGCTTGGTGGTCGAAATGCTTCCTCCGACAATCAAGTTCTTGATTTCTGCATTGCGGATGGTTCTGAAAGGACCAATAAAAGCTTCGTTATAATCGCCTCCATCTCCTGTTGTGAACGCATAATTCACAATTAAGGTGTGACCGTTACCGTCGAAGGTGCCAGTGAACGGGTGGTCCCAAGTGCCCACCATGGTGTTGACTATGAAGTCTTTCATCATGATGGCGTTGACCGATTGGCCAGCCTGCGTTAGTTCGTTGACGTATTCCCAGTCGGCGGAGCCGTAAAGCGGTAACGGGTTGCCGTTTGTATACAAGTCGCCGACAAAGGTAACATTCGCTGTCGAACCGTATGTATTAACCCAGTCTTGGTAAGTCGAGGCAAGCACATGGAATCTCGTAGCTTTATTTGGAGCGAAGTCCGTAGCACAGCTTGCCCATTCAGTGAATGGTCCAGGACCGTAGTAATACACATGCTCCATACTGGTGCACCCCGTAAACATAGGTTGCTCCATGGTCCTTATCGACACTGGTATGATAAAACTCGTCAGGCTGCTGCAATTCGTCAGCATGTTTTTAAGTCCATTATAGTCATCTATTGTCGTTTGTGCAGTTTCTCCTATTTTGAAAAAGGCTATATCAAGCGTTTCGAGGTTGGAACAGTTGTAAAACATACTGTCGAAAAGGACAACATTATCTGTTGTAAATGTATTCATGTTGACACTTGTCAAGTTTGAGCAGTTGGTGAACATTTTTCTTATATCCTGACAGTTTTGTGTAGAGAAATAGTAAAAGTTGAGCGTAGTCAATCCTTGGCAGTTTTCAAACATTTGTTGCATCGATCTCACTTTTGCAGTGTTGAAATGTGTCAAATCAATATCATCGCTGGTCAGTTTTTGGCAGCCTCTGAACATGGAACCCATGCCCAACACTTCCTCGGTGTTGAGATACTCCCATCCGACAATAGTGTCGAGATTGACGCAACCGCTGAACCATTGGACGGTGGTCACAGGACGGGCGAATTGGAACGAAGGAGCAAACTCAACGCTTTGAATATCATTGGCATGGTATTTAATCCAATCTGGAGTACCATGCGGTGCATCAAGCCAATATGTGTTTAAGTCATAAGTCGTTCCTATGCGCTCGTTTCGCATGCCGTCATAATAGAAGGTCAAAGAGTGGTCAGAAGAATTATACTCCGTGTAGGCCTCGGCATCCTCGTCGTAAGTCATGTAGATGTATTCAAAATGTCCCCAACCGTCGGGTGTGGTCCAACCCAAGTTTGAATTGGAATATAAAGCAGTGCTATAGGCTTCTTGACTGCTTTCAGGCACACATAGCATGATGCCGTATGAGTAGATCTGGCTGTCGCCAATACCTCCAGTGTGGGATTTGAATACGTCGTTGTATTCCCATGTGGGCGGTGTGGTGGCGTGGCAGTCGATTTTGTAAAGATACGGCAAATCGATAAATGCGCCCGTGCCGATGCTGGTGAGGGCGGAAGGTAACTCCACCTTAAGCAGTGCCCGGCAGCCTTGGAAGGCAAAGTCGCCCACTCGGGTCACGTTGGCGGGCAGATGCACTTCCGTAATCTTTGTGCATAATCTGAATGCCATATTCGAAACCTTGGTGACTGGGTATTCTTGATTATTATAAGTAATGGCTGCAGGAACCACCACATTGCCTACCGAATACTGCGGGATGCAGGCATTGTTGCCCGAGCCTAAGTAGGCTTCAGAGCCCATGATGATGTATTCGGCTGTCACCGTCTTGTCGTCAATCGTTACAGTGCCGTGCACCAAACCGTCGGCCATTGCAACAGCAGGAAGCAAATATAGCAAGCTTGCCAATATGAAGAATTTGTGTCTATTTCTCATGATGCAAAGTATTAAAGTTCGTCCAAATAATCAATTAAATGTTCTTTCATGGTTTCGATTTCATCTGTGGTCTGGTGTACAGAAGCCTTTGACAGTACCCTAATGGCTTTAAATTCCGCTGTGCCAAGGAAGAATGCTTTTCCGGAATTCACATGGTCAAATGGGAGTATATAGCCAGAGTGAAACTTGAGGACCCAGTCGGGGAAGGAGTTGCCGGCACTTTCGCGATTCACCTCGGGCACTACGGTGTCATAGCGGCTGTGATAGAGACACAGGGCATGCTGCGGTGTCCAGCCTTTGGTTAAGTTGTTGCTTGCCAAGGCAAAATGAAGGTCTTCCATCAATCCGCGATGTTCGGGCAAGGGAATACCTGCCTCCGAGGTGTAAGTGTCTGAGTAGGCTGAATATAGGGATTGGAAATAAGCTAATCCAGCTTCGTTGATGATTTGATTCAGCTTTAGCGGCCAGTTATCGCCGAAATAATTCTTCCATGCAGCTGTAATGTCATTAGTCGTTTTTTCCTTTGCGGTGAGCCAATCGAGGATGCCGCTGTTCAAGAACCATGGTTTCAGATAATCACTTACTTGGTGGTCCTTCATATAGGGGTTGTAGTCGCACATACCCTTCAGAATAAGGGGCAACACCACAGGCATCGACATAGGATCGCCTTCATTGTATTGATTGGTGTAGTACATCAGCGTGGCCATGGGGTCGTAGGGGCCGTCGCCGCAAACCGAGCCGGCCAATTGAAGCTCGTCGGTGAGGTCGTTCTGCTCGATGAAACGTTGGGTTGCCATCGCCACTGAGCCGCCTTGCGAGTAGCCCAAGCAGATGCTGCGCCAACCATCGCGGAAGGGGTGTCGTATGTCATCAATCCTAGGAGAGCTCTTATAAAGCGCGATGCCATATCGCACACCGTCCACCACTTGGCGGGCGGTGAGCTCTTGATAGAGATAGGGATGGGCATTGCTGCGAGTGATGCCATAGCCCTCATAGTCAGGCATGATAACAAGGTTGTAGTAGGCTCTGTCACTCTGGAGCGAATGGAATAACAGTCCGCTGCCAGCGTGATTCATCATCATGCTTACATCCGTATCATAGTTGTCGTCGGTGTATGCCGAGGGGCATTCTTTGTTGCTGGTGATGGTGACGTGGCAGCCGATGATGACATTGTTGATGTAGTCGCAGTCCTCGTCGGGCATACAAGTCAGCGCGCTGAGCAGCACAGGTCGGCCTTCAGCATTGATGGAAGGATAATTGAACCGGTACCAATAGATGTCGAGCCACGAGTTGTTGTCTTCGCCGTAGAACTCCGAGCCGTTGGAGCCGTTGCCTCGCTGGGCGTTGCGTTGGTTGGCGGTGCCACTTGGAGTGTTCCATTCGATTTGGGTCACACTGCATAGCGTGTCGGTGTGGTGGGTGAGTGAATCGGTCACGATTTTCACCTTCACCGTCATGGTGGCGTGCCCCAACTCGGTGATGGTAGCATCTTCCGCATTGACCTCGGCTGGAATGTTGTCAAGCGGAACCTGCGCCCATGCTATCGGCCCGAAGGCTAAGAGGGCGAGGAGGATGAAAGAAAGACGTTTCATGCTTTTTCCTCCTTTTTCTTTAGGGTGAGATATGCGCCGCCCAAGCTGAGCAGCACGGCGATGCCGCCGCCTAAGGGAGCAGGCTCTGCGTTTTGGTCGTCTTCTTCTCCATGATCAAAATCAATCATCGGCACTTCATCCGTAGAACGGAAAATTATGTTACCCTTGCCGAAGAGGCCGGCCTCTTCGTAAGTTTCTGCGCTGATGTCCTGCGCGAAAGCCATGGCGCCCATTCCGAGGACGATGGCCAATACTAGCGATAGTTTTTTCATTTGTTATTTTATTGATTATTTTTTATTGATAATTTGTTGCTTATTATTCATTCAAGGTTTTGCCTTGCTTCATCGATTTCTTTTTGCAGCTGCATGAGTTCATTCATCTTCGAAGAGCTCTTGGCGTGTGTGTCCTTTATGCTTGCCTCAATCTGCTTGCGCTCATCGTAGTAGGCTTTTATCTCCTCGTCAGTGACGCCCATGATCTGCTGGCACTGGGCGAACAGATGCTGCATATTCACTAATAGCCCGTTACAAAAGATAGCATAGCCGCAGAAATCGAAATCGAGCGTGCGCTTCAGGGAGTGAATGGGCGATTCGGTGGCAAAGTCGTTGCCAATCGACTCGCAGATCATCGTTTTGAAATTATTGCGGGCTTGGTAGAAATCCGCCACGTTCTCGGTGAAGAGCACGTTGCCCACCGTGTTGATCGTCTCGATACTTGACGAGAAGATTTGCTCCGTGGTCTCTGTAAACCCCGCAGTGGGAATATGCGATGCAAGTTGGAACCTCAACACGTCGAACCGGGTG
>JAEEGI010014461.1_pt1 | contig 16584 bp, 19 predicted proteins | sample 8958751 | NCBI WGS metagenome assembly JAEEGI01 (sample SAMN16246545, study PRJNA631951) | gut metagenome | biome: gut microbiome; feature: rumen; material: KS-attached | host: Bos | place: Iran: Karaj | collected 2018-10
CGATGAGGCATGGTATGTCGTACGAAACACGCCTGGCGTTACCGGATTTATCGGATCCTCCGGCGGCGGAGCGAAGCCGATTCCGGTCAAGCAGGAAGAGATCGACAGGATCTTACGAAGGATCGGCCAGTCTGATGCGGCGATCGAAGTCGATTTCACGGTCGGAGATACGGTCAAGATCCTTTCCGGACCATTCAGCGGCATGGAAGGCAAGATCGAATCCATGAACGACCAGAATCAGGTAGCGACCGTGCTGATCATCCTGTTCGGACGGGAAACGCCTACGGATATCAATTATGTCGATCTGGCGAAAGCGGATCTTTAAGGAGAACGTATTATGAAAATAGTATTATTGATCGTTGCAGTGCTGCTTATTATCGTTTCATTGCTGCAGGGCGGCAAATCAAGCGCTTTGGCTGCTTTTACCGGCGGCAATGACTTGGGCCTCTTCCAGAATGTGAAAGAAAGAGGACCGGAAAAAGTCATTTCTTATATTACGATGGCATTAGGAGTGATTTTCTTCGTCCTGGTTATCGTGATCAGAATCACAGAATAAAATAGTGAAATCATATTTCACTATTTTAAATTAGGAAATATGAAAGATATCATCGTCAACAAGAAAGCTTATCATGATTATACGATCGAAGATACCTATGAAGCAGGTATCGTTTTGACGGGAAGCGAGATCAAATCGATACGGGCAGGAAAGGTATCGATCAAGGAAGCTTATGTCTCTTTCAAGGAGAATGAAGCATATGTCAAGAATATGCATATCGCGGAATATAAACAGGCGACCTACAACAATCATGAAGAACTGAGGGACAGGAAACTGCTGCTTCATCGCAGACAGATCAACAAATTATCCGGAAAATGCAAGATCCAGGGCTATACCTGCATTCCTTTAAGACTGTATTATGTCGAAGGAAGAGTGAAGGTGGAGATCGCTCTGGCGAAAGGCAAGACCCTCTATGACAAGCGGGAATCCGCCAGAAAGAAAACCATGGAGATGCAGGCGAAACAGAGCCTGCGTCGCTAAAAAATGCTATGATAATGAAGGAGGAAAACTATCATGGAAAAGTTTATCGTTGAAATCAGTGCAAGACATGTTCATGTGACCGATGAGCAGGTTGAGATTCTGTTTGGCAAAGGTCATACATTGACAAATAAAAAAGATCTGTCCCAGCCGGGTCAGTTCGCGTGCGAAGAGAAAGTCACGATCGTCGGTCCGAAGGGAGAACTGAAGGCTTCCATTCTCGGTCCTACCAGAAAGGCTGCCCAGGTCGAAGTATCGCTGACGGATGCGCGCGCATTAGGCATCGAAGCGATGATCCGGGAATCCGGCGATATCGCGGGGACCAACGGCGTGAAGATCGTCGGACCGGAAGGCGAGATCGAACTGACCGAAGGCTTCATCGCTGCCAAGAGGCATATCCATATGACGCCGGAAGATGCAAAGACATACGGCGTCGAAAACGGACAGATCGTAGATGTTCTGGTCGAGACGCCGGAACGAAGCCTGGTTTTTGGTGATACGGTCGTCAGAGTAAGAGAGGATTTCGCACTTGCAATGCATATCGATACCGACGAAGGAAATGCCGCAGGTATCAAAGGCAGCGCCATGGGCGAGATCGTAGCATAAATGTATCGGATCATTTATCTATTTATTACCCTTATCACCAAATTCCATAACAAGTTCATTTCTTTAAGCCAGAGAGCCGGTTTCGATCTTACCGATAAGCAGCTGCATTTTCTGATCATCGGACTCTTCGGTTTCGGAATGCTTCTTGTGATACAGCCGGTCTTCCGCTGGATGGCGAAACACGATGTGACGCTGCTGATCACGTTCATTTATGTGTTTACCGTCGTTATCGTCATCACTTTCGGGATCGAGATCGGTCAGGCCTATTCCGGCAGCGGAGACATGGATTTCTATGATATCGCTTCCGGTATATTAGGCTTCTTCGTGTTCTTCTGCATCTATCTGGTCTTTTACCTTATCTATAAGAGAATCAGATATTCGAAGATATGATAAAATAGTAGTGCCTTAAGGAGGATCTATATGTCTAATTGTTTAGTTGCCCAGTCCGGCGGTCCGACCGCAGTCATCAATGCGACCATTGCCGGCGTAGTCAAAGCAAACCAGATGAACCCATACTATGACAAAGTGTATGGAGGCCTGAACGGGATCGAAGGGATCCTGCAGGAGAGATTTGTCGATCTGACGGATATGTCGGATCTAGAAAACAATATCCTGCGTCAGACGCCGTCCAGCGCCTTGGGTTCCTGCCGATACAAACTGAAGAGAGAGAATGTCCAGGACTTTGAAAAACTCTTCGAGATCCTGGAAAAATATGATATCGAGACGATGTTCTATACAGGCGGAAACGACTCGATGGATACGGTCGCCGCTTTGTCGCAGTATGCCAGAGAGCACAATATCGAAGGCCACCGTTTCGTTGGCTGCCCGAAGACCGTAGATAACGACCTGATGCATACCGACCACTGTCCGGGCTTTGCCAGTGCAGCAAAATTCATTTCGACGACTGCGTTGCATACCTGGCTGGATGTCAATGTCTATACCAGGCAGGAAGTCTTCATTCTTGAAACGATGGGCCGCGATGCCGGCTGGCTTGCTGCCAGTGCCTGTCTGTCAGGCGTCGTCGATCTGGTGATCCTGCCGGAAGTCACGTTTGAAAAGGAAGTCTTCCTGGCGGAAGTCAGAAGATGCATCGAAGAAAAGAACAAGTGCTATGTCGTCGTTTCCGAAGGATGCAAATATGCCGATGGCACTTATATTGCTGCAGGCGAGGCGAAAGGCGACGGCTTCGGTCACGCGATCCTCGGCGGTGCCGGCCAGGCATTGAAACAGATGATTCTGGAAAGCGGCACGGCCGAAAGATGCAAAGTCCAGGATCTTTCGACTGCCCAGAGATGCTTCGCTTCAGGACAGTCTCTGGTCGATGTCACAGAATCCTTTGAACTAGGCATGTCTGCCCATATGCATTCCGTTGACGGCAAATTTACCGGCAAGATGGTCGGTATCAGACGCAAGGATCAGGAAGAATACGATGTCGATTTCATCACGATCGATGCAGATAAGGTAGCGAACTTCGTAAAATCCTTCCCGGCTGAATGGATACTTCCGAATTACCGAGGCATCACGGAAGAAGCTTACAGGTATCTCCGTCCGCTGATCGTCGGTTCGCCGGTCGTCATCTATAATGACGGTATCCCGGCTTATGTCAAGCCATATTATATGCGTTAATCATTGAAAGCGATCTTCGGATCGCTTTTCATATGAGTGTCTATGAAAATGTTTTCAATCAAATATGAAAATGTAAGTCATTCAATGAAATTTTTACACGAAATTTATTGAATTGTTTCTTAAGTGTGATAAACTAAATACATATAGGAAGGAGGTCGTTTATGCAATCATATTTTGAAAAACTGATCTCTTTTGTCGCTGAAAAGCTGGCTTTGATTATCGATCTGGTCGTCGTACTACCGGACTTAGGTGGTATCGTTATTATGACTTCCTGCTGAATATCGATAATAGAAAGCTGTTGAATCGTTACGTAGATGAGCTTGCTGTTATCGTGAAGCTCATCTTTTATTTTTGGTAGATACAGATGATTCTGTTCTATAGAACGAAAGGAAAGATTGTTATGAAAAAATTATTCGTAGTATTGCTTAGCGTATTGTGCGTACTGACACTTGCCGGATGCGGCAAATCCGGCAACGGAGGATCTGATTCCGATGGTACGGTCACCGTCAAACTGGGCGGTTCCGGTCCGTTAAGCGGCGATGCCAAAGTCTATGGCGAAGCCGTGCGTAATGCGGCTCAGATCGCGGTCGACGAGATCAACGCTTCCGATTCAAAGATCAAATTCGATTTCCGTATGGAAGATGATGAAGCTAGCGGCGAGAAAGCCGACACGGCTTACTCTACTCTTTATGACTGGGGCATGCAGGTATCGCTGTTTACCGTCACTTCCGGTGCAGGCGCCGCTGTCGCTGCTTCCTATGATAAAGACAAGATCTTTGCCATCACTCCGTCCGGATCTTCTACCGCTCTGGTATACACCGATTCCCAGAACTTCAAGGGAAACTGCCAGATGTGCTTCACCGATCCAAACCAGGGCGTAGCAGCTGCCGATTATCTGGCATCTTATTTTGGCGGCTATAAAGTAGCCATCATTTACAAGTCCGATGACGTATATTCTGCAGGCGTTTATGAGAAATTTGCAGCAGAAGCGGAAGCAAAGGGCGTTTCCGTTGTCTACGTTGGCGCATTTACCGATGATACCGGCACGGATTTCTCGACGCAGCTGACCGCCGCAAAAGACAATAATGCCAACCTGGTCTTCCTGCCGATCTACTATCAGCCGGCATCACTGATCCTGAAACAGGCGTTCGATATGGCTTACACGCCGATCTTCTTCGGTGTCGACGGCATGGATGGCATCCTGACACTGGAAGGTTTCGATACTTCTCTGGCAGAAGGTGTATATCTGCTGACACCGTTCGCATCTGATGCGGAAGACGCTCTGACAAAGAATTTCGTTTCTACGTATGAGAGCAAGTTCGGCGACACTCCGAACCAGTTCGCAGCCGATGCCTATGACTGCGTCTATGCGATCAAACAGGCTTTGGAAAACATGGGCTACGATGGCACGATGTCTACGGAAGAACTGTATGACGCGATGATCGCGCAGTTCACATCGATGACATTCAATGGTCTGACAGGCAATGATATGACCTGGGCAGAAAACGGCGAAGTATCTAAAGCGCCTAAAGCTGTCATCATTATTGATGGCGTCTACGTATCTGCCGAATAAACTGAGACAGAAAAAGGTTGCCGAATCTTTCGGCAACCTTTATTCTATTGATATGAGGGGTATATGACTTTTCTTACTTATCTTATTTCAGGTCTGGCATTGGGCAGCGTCTATGCGATCATCGCTTTAGGTTATACGATGGTCTACGGGATCGCCAAGATGCTGAACTTTGCCCATGGCGATATCATCATGGCTGGAGGATATGCGGCTTTTTATGCGTTTACGCGTTTCGGAATGCCTGCGGGAATGGCGATTTTATTTTCTATCCTGACTTGCACGATCCTCGGGGTGATCATCGAACGTCTTGCTTATAAACCGCTCAGACAGGCGAGTTCTCTGTCTGTACTGATCACAGCGATCGGCGTGAGCTATTTTCTACAGAACAGTGCACAGCTGATGTTCGGTTCCGATACCAAGATCTTTCCATCCATCCTGACGGAAGGTTCTTTCCGGTTTTTTGACGGGAAGCTTATCATTTCCTATCTGACGCTGATCACGATTTTCACATGCATCGTCATCATGATCGGTTTGACAGCATTCATTAATAAGACAAAGATCGGCAAGGCTATGCGTGCCTGTGCGGAAGACAAAGGCGCAGCCCAGCTGATGGGCATCAATATCGACACGACGATTTCGATCACGTTTGCGATCGGTTCCGGTCTGGCCGCGATCGCCGCAGTTCTGCTTTGCTCGACCTATCCGTCGCTTTCGCCCACTTTAGGTTCCATGCCCGGTATCAAGGCGTTTACCGCGGCGGTATTCGGAGGCATCGGATCGATTCCCGGAGCGCTTTTAGGCGGGATCCTGCTGGGAATCATCGAGAACATGACGAAAGCTTATCTTTCAACGCAGTTGTCGGATGCGATCGTTTTCTCCGTTCTGATCATTGTTTTATTAATCAAACCGACGGGCCTGTTAGGCAAGAAAGAGAATGTGAAGGTGTAAGATGAAAAAAATACTGGATAATCTTCTGCATCAGAAAAACCGCAGCAGAACCATCAGCTATGCCATGATCATCGGAACCTATCTGATCATCGAGATCCTGATGCACAGCATCCGCATGAGCAGACTCTTCACCAGCATGCTGGTGCCGTGCTGCTGCTATATCGTTCTTGCGCTGTCTCTGAACCTTGTCGTCGGTTTTTCCGGCGAATTGTCTCTGGGACATGCCGGTTTTATGGCGGTCGGCGCTTTTACGGCGATCATCGTTTCCGGCTTATGTGTCCAGATGATACCTGATCCGATCATCCGCTTGTTCATTTCCATCATTGCCGGAAGCATCGTTTCAGGAATCGCGGGACTTCTGGTTTCTGTGCCGGTTCTGAAACTCTCCGGAGACTATCTGGCGATCGTCACCCTGGCGTTCGGGCAGATCATCAAATCGCTGATCACGAATATCTACCTGGGTTTCGATCGGAACGGCATGCAGTTTTCGTTCGTAAACAACGAATTGAATCTCGAACAGGGCAGAATGCTTCTTTCAGGACCGATGGGAGCGACGGATACCGCAAAGATCTCCAACTTCAGCAGCGGCGTTCTTCTGATCCTTGCCACCTTATTTATCATCTATTCGCTGATCGATTCCAAATATGGCCGCGCCATCATGGCAGCCAGAGACGACAGGATCGCGGCGGAATCGATCGGCATCGATATCCTGCGTTCCAAAACGCTTGCTTTCGTCACTTCGGCGATCCTGGCAGGCGCGGCAGGCGCTCTGTATGCGCTGAACTATTCGACTTTGCAGCCGGCAAAATTTGATTTCAATACTTCGATATTGGCGCTTGTCTATGTGGTATTCGGCGGTTTAGGCAATATCAATGGCACGATCATTGCTGCGACTACACTATATGTATTGCCTGAGCTGTTACGGTCGCTGCAGGATTACCGCATGCTGATCTATGCGATCGTGCTGATCATCGTGATGCAGCTTGGCAGCAGCGCGAGACTGAAACGGTCTCTGGAACAGATCAGGAACCGCTTTGCCAGGAAAGGAGATGTCCGATGAATACGCCTGTTTTGCAGATCAGAAATCTTGGTATCGACTTTGGCGGTCTGACTGCGGTCAACAATCTGAATATGGAAGTCCATGAACACGAGATCGTCGGACTGATCGGACCGAATGGCGCCGGCAAGACCACGGTTTTCAATATGCTTACGAAAGTCTATGATCCTAGCAGAGGGACGATCCTCCTTAATGGGCAGGATATCGCCAGACTCGATACGGTTGCCGTAAATAAGGCGGGCGTCGCCCGTACTTTCCAGAATATCCGTCTGTTCCGCAATCTGTCCGTATTGGACAATGTCAAAGCGGGCATGAACAATCAGTTCGTTTATTCCATCGCCGATATGCTTTTTCATACCAGAAAACGCCGAAGCAATGAAGAAACGATCGAAGAAGAAGCCTTGAAACTTCTTAAGATCTTCCATCTTGATGAACATAAAGATACGGAAGCGGGCTCTTTGCCATACGGCGCGCAACGGAAACTGGAAATCGCCAGAGCTTTGGCCAGCGAACCGAAGCTGCTGCTGCTGGACGAACCTGCCGCCGGCATGAATCCGCAGGAAACGGAAGAACTGATGGATATGATTAGCTTCGTGCGGGACAGTTTCGATATCTGCATCCTGCTGATCGAACATGACATGAATCTGGTCATGAATATCTGCGAAAGGATCTATGTCCTGAATTATGGAATGCTGCTGGCGAAAGGAAGCCCTGAAGAGATCCGCAGCAACGATAAGGTCATCAAGGCTTATCTGGGAGATTAGTTATGCTGAAAGTCAATGATCTGGTTGTAAGATATGGAATGATCGAAGCGATCAAAGGGATCAGCTTCGAAGTGGATGACGGACAGATCGTCACTTTGATCGGTGCCAATGGCGCAGGGAAAACAACGACGATGCATACCATTTCCGGTCTTTTAAAGCCGTATTCCGGAGAGATCCTGCTGGATGATAGGGACATCTCGAAACTGCCTGCGCATAAGATCGTGGAACTGGGGATCGCCCAGTGTCCGGAACGCCGAAGGATCTTTGCTTCGCAATCGGTGGAAGACAATCTTCTGCTGGGAGCCTATACGCGCAAGGATAAAGAAGGAATCAGAGCAGATCTGGATAAAGTCTACGACCTGTTTCCGCGTCTCAAAGAACGGACCGCGCAGCCGGGAGGGACGCTCTCGGGTGGAGAACAGCAGATGCTGGCAATGGGACGCGCACTTATGGCAAAACCGAAAATCATGCTGCTGGATGAACCGAGCATGGGCCTGTCGCCCTTACTTGTCAAAGAAATATTCGCTATAATCAAAGATATAAACGAACAGGGAGTCACGATACTCCTGGTGGAACAGAATGCCAAGATGGCTCTGGGCATTGCCGACAAAGCTTATGTCATCGAAACCGGCAAGATCGTCATGTCCGGAACAGGCAAAGAACTGCTCGAGAGCCCTGATGTCAGAAAAGCCTATTTAGGAGGATAATCATGTACGTTAAAGACAATATGGTATCCAATCCGACCTGTATCGGAAAGGATCAGTCCGTTTCGGAAGCGATCGATATGATGTCGGAAAACGAGCTTCACAGAATACCTGTCGTCGATGAAAACAACAAACTCATCGGTCTGATCACGCAAGGCGTCATCATGTTAAATACGCCGAGTCAGAACACTTCGCTATCCGTTTTTGAGTTGAATTATCTCTTGAACAAACTGACGGTCAACGATATTATGATCAAAGATGTTGTGACGATCGGCAAGGATGCCTTGCTTGAAGAAGCCGCCACCAAGCTTAGAAAATACGATATCGGCTGCCTGCCTGTCGTCGAAGAAGACGGGACCCTGGTCGGCATCATCACGCATAACGACATCTTTACGGCGTTCATCGATCTTCTGGGATACAACCAGAAAGGGATACGTTATGTTCTTTCGATTCCCGAGGACCGTCCCGGTGTTTTGGAAGATATTGCCGCCGTTATGACGAAAGCGAATATTTCCATCTCCAATCTGGCTGTCTATCGCAACAGCAGGGGGATCGAGGTAGTGGTCATCATTTACGGTCATGACGATGTGGAAGACAAACTGACCGCCGCAGGATATCGGGTCACCAGCAAGATCTTCTTACATGAATAGAATATTCTTCTGCGATATCGATGGAACGATCCTTGATGTCCATCGCGATATGAAACAGATATCCTCAAAAACAAGATATGCCTTTGAACAGCTGAAGAAACAAGGCGATCTTGTTTTTATTGCCAGCGGACGGAATTATGATCTGCTGAGTCCGGAGATCCTTTCGCTCGACCCGGATGGCTACGTGCTGTGCAATGGGGCATACGTACGTATCGGTGATCAGACGGTCTATTCCAACGCTTTTTCAAAAGAAGAAACCGCTGCGATCATCCGTTCCGCCCATGCCCATCGGGGACTTTGCATCATCGAAGCGTGGGATAAGACGTATGTAAGCATCGAAGATCGTGAGGTCTACCGCAAATTCGTCATCGACTGGAAGTTCCAGGACCATGATCTGGAAGAATTCTTTTCCTATGAGATACCGTACTATATCGCCATGATCGGCTTTCCTGATGAAGAAGAGGCTTCCCAGGTGGAAAGAGAACTCTCGGCTCTCAAGCTTGTGAGGCATAATCATACGCTATCCTACGATGTAAACAAAAAGGGCATAGACAAGGGAATCGGCGTACGGAAAGCAATCGAATCCCTGGGCATTTCCATCGAAAATACCTACTGTTTCGCCGATGCGATGAATGATCTGGAGATGCTGCAAAGCGTCGGTCATCCCATCATCATGGCCAATGCGCATCCCGATCTGAAAGCGTACGGTTTTGAAGAAACAGACGATGTACTGGATGACGGATTTTACAGATCCCTTGTCAGGAATCAGTTGATAAAAGAAGGCTAAACTAGTTATAATAGTATGGTAGCAAAGGAGACAGATGATGGGTATTATTGATAAAATTAATGATTTTATAGCTCCGGAAGTCGAAGACGAGGAAGAGAACGGCATCGTCCTGGATAGGGATGAAGCCGAAGCCGTTTCCGCATATGAAAGACCTACGTTAAAGAATTCTTCCAATATCACTTCCAATACGAATATCGTTCTGTTTGAACCGCGCAATTTCGACGAAGCAGAAGAAATCGGCATGCACATCAAGAGCAAGCGTGCCTGCTGCATCAATCTTCACAGGATGCCTTCGGAATATCGCCAGAGGATCATCGATTTTCTCTCCGGCGTTGTCTATGGAGTCGATGGTTCCATCAAGAAAGTAGGGGAAAACGTCATCCTTTGTTCGCCTAAGAATCTGCTTGTCGGTGGAGATATCCACCTGAATGCCAGCGAAGATTAAGACACGTTTCTATAACGATCGTCAGAGAGAGTCGACGGCTGCTGGAAGTCGATACGTAGTTATAGGGATATCACTTAGGAGCTCTGATTTCATCAGCGTTACTCGCGTTAAGAGAAGAAAGTGAAAAATTAAGGTGGTACCGCGCCATTGCGCCCTTTGGTAACACCTTTTTCTATGAAGGGAGACAATATGGAATATAAAGACACACTGAACATGCCTGATACGCCTTTCGAGATGAGAGGCAATCTGCCGACCAAAGAACCGGTGATCCTTAAGAAATGGGAAGAGGACGATCACTATCGCAAGATCCTGGCAAAGAACGAAGGCAAGACGCCGTTCATTCTGCATGACGGACCTCCGTATGCCAATGGCAATCTCCATGCCGGTACGGCGATGAACAGGATCATCAAGGATATCATCGTGCGTTCTAAGGCGATGTTAGGCTATTATACGCCGTTTTTTCCGGGATGGGATACGCATGGACTTCCGATCGAAAACGCCGTGCAGAAGCTCGGAGTGGACCGCAAAAAGGTATCTGCAAAAGAATTCCGTGAAAAATGTGAAGAATATGCCCATGAACAGATCAAAGGCCAGATGGCGACGGAAAAGCGTCTTGGCCAGGTGGCTGATTATGATCATCCGTATATCACCTTGCAGAAAGAATTCGAAGCCAGACAGATCCGCTGTTTCGCCAAAATGGCGATGGACGGCATGATCTTCCAGGGTTTGAAACCGATCTACTGGTCTCCTTACCAGGAAACAGCGATCGCCGATTCCGAGATCGTCTATTTCGACCGGAAGGATCCGACCATCTATGTCATGTTCGATGTGAAAGACGGAAAGGGCGTTCTGGATGGGGATGAGAAATTCGTCATCTGGACGACGACTCCTTGGACTCTGCCTGGCAACGTGGCGATCACTTTGCATCCGGATCTGGTATATGCCGTTGTCGAGACGGAAAAAGGCAAGCTGATCATGCTGAAGGATCTGGTAGATACGCTGATGGGCAAATTCGAACTGAACGACTATAAGATCCTCAGAACATACAAGGGCAGAGAACTGGAATATATCGTATGCAAACATGTATTATATCCGGAAGACAGGGAATCGATCATCTGTCTGGCGGACTACGTCACCAGCGAAGATGGCACGGGCTGCGTCCATACGGCAGGCGGCCACGGTCTGGATGACTTCTATACGACGCAGCGCTACGGTTTGCCTACCGTCTGTCCGGTCGATGAACGGGGCCTGATGACTGCCGAAGCCGGCGATTGGCTGGAAGGCCAGCTGGTCTTCGATGCCAACAAGACAGTGACGCAGCATCTGGATGAAGACGGCAAACTTCTGAAGCTGGAATGGATCACGCACTCTTATCCGCATGACGACAGACTTAAAAAACCGGTCATCTTCCGTGCTACGACTCAGTGGTTCGCTTCGATCGAAAAGATCAAGCCGCAGCTGCTGGAAGCGATCCGCAACGTCAAGTGGATCAACTCCTTCGGCGAACTGCGCCTGACCAATATGGTCAAAGACCGCAAAGACTGGTGCATATCCCGTCAGAGACTGTGGGGCGTTCCGATTCCGATCATCTATAACGAAGACGGTTCGCCGATCATCGAAGAAGCGGTGTTCGAACATATCGCCGAACTATTTGAAAAGCATGGTTCCAACGTATGGTTCGAATCGGAAGCAAAGGACCTTTTACCGGAAGGATACACCAATCCGTTGTCTCCGCATGGAAACTTCCGCAAAGAGACCGATATCATGGATGTCTGGTTCGATTCCGGCTCTTCCTGGAACGAACTGATCGCCAGAGGCTATCCGTATCCTTGCGATCTATATTTCGAAGGTTCCGATCAGTATCGTGGCTGGTTCAATTCATCGCTGATCGTATCGGTCGCGACCAACGGTGTCGCTCCATACAAGTCTGTCTTATCCCATGGCTATGTCTGCGACTCCAAGGGAGAAGCGATGCATAAGTCGGTAGGAAACGTCGTCGATCCGCTAAAGATCATCAGCCAGTACGGTGCCGACATCCTGAGACTCTGGGCAGCCAGCGAGGACTTCAAAGCCGACATGCGTATCGGCGATTCCAACCTGAAACAGGTTTCGGAACAGTACCGCAAAGTGCGCAATACGTTCCGCTTCATGCTGGGCAATATCAATCCGAAGGATTTCACAAGAAAAGACCTGGTTGCTTATGATGAACTGGAAGCCGTCGACAAGTATATGATGGTTTCCTTGAATCATCTGGCAGACAGAGTCATCAGCGCATATGACAATTACGATTTTGTTCTGGCATCATCTCTGATGACCAACTTCATGTCCAACGACCTGTCAAGCTACTACTGCGATTTCGGCAAGGATATCCTCTACTGTGAAAAGAAAGACGATCCGAGAAGAAGAAAGATGCAGACGGTACTCTACCATGCGGTAGACTATCTCGTGAAGCTTTGGTCGCCGATCCTGATCTATACCTGCGATGAAGTATGGGGTTATTTCGATCATGAAGCGGAAGATACGGTCCATTACAGCCACTTCCCGAAAGTCGTTTCTTACGAAGGAGAGGATCTTGTATTAAAGAATTTTGATCGTCTCCATCAGATCCGCAGCGATATCTTCAAAGCAAGGGAAGAAGCCGTCAACGACAAGACAATCGAGAAACCGATGCAGGCGCATGTGCTGCTTCATATCGATGAAAGTGACAGAAAGCTTCTCGAAGATGCGTTCGGCGACAAGATCAACCAGTGGCTGATCGTCGCGAAAGTGTCCTTTACAGAAGAAACGCTGACGAAATACGATCAAGTCGAAGTGGCGATCAGAAAAGCGGAAGGCCATGTCTGCCCGCGTTGCTGGAACATCGTCGAAGAGGAAAACGAAGACGGACTGTGCAACAGGTGTTTCAAAGTCATTAAATTCTAAGAACGATCGTAAAGTAAAAAACGGTATCGATTTACACGATACCGTTTTTTTTTGATTCAAAATAATCCTATGATTATTCTTCGATATAGATCATGTAACTGGTCTGATCCATTACCGTCTTGAAGGCTTCTTCGGTCTCGTAACCGACGAATACGATCGCATACGGGCAGCCGTCGAAGGTGATAAGGCTGAACGGCGTATCCGGATTGAAATAATCGTTGTCCGTGTTCGAATAGCCGATCACGATCGAACCGTCGGTAAATGACGCATCGACGGAAGCGGTGCTTCTGATGACGAAATCCGTCTTGTTGGTATCGAATTCCTGCTGCATCTCTTTTGCAAAATCATTTGTAATGAACAGACCGTCAACGACAGGTTCGAAATTCTCATCATAGATCGTGATGAAATAATCCTCTTCATCGTAGTAGATGTAATACTTGTCAGGCTGATCCATGAAGACGTAGATCTCCGTCGAATCATTATCGAATACGATATCGATATAGGAACCGTCGTAGTCGTAGCTGTCATCGCCTTCATTTCCTTCGACATCGATGATATCCGTAGAAGAAGCGGCGATAAAATCGTTTTCATTGAAAGCAGGGATCTTTGATCTGTTGTAGTCGCGGAAACTCATGCTCAAGTCCGCCAGCAGATCGACCTCCTGGTAATTCATGGAGAACGCCGTGCTCATGTCTTTAAGAAGCTGGTTTTCGTCAATCGTCATGACGATATCCGACATCTTCAGCCCTTTCATGATCTCTTTCAGCGATTCAAGATCATAATCTGCGAACTGATCGATCTGGGAGAAAACGGTAGAAGAAAGGATATCGGTAAACAGGCTTTCTTTCGGTTTCATAACGATTTCAAGACCTTTGTCTTTCGGATTCGCATGGAGTGATTCCAGATTATCCGTCAGTTTTTTGACCGCATCAGCAACATCCGCATTTGTAAAGGACTGCATCGTTTCGGCATAGTTTTCCATTTCCGAAACGGTCTTGTTCGTGCCGTCATCCATATATATCTTTCCATCTTTGATCCAGGTCTCATATTGCATGCTCTGGCCGAGAACGGAAGTTCCCATATCCACATAAACCTGATCGTCGGAAGAATCCTTGTTGTTCTGATTATCGTAAACGAGCGTCATCTTTACAGGGATGCTCATGGTCGAATCATCGCCCGCACCGACATTGACATTCAGCGTCAGATCAGCGGTATAAGAAGACAGATCCTTATGATTCTGATAGACATTTTTCAGTACTTCAGCAGGATCGGCTCCTTTCTTTCCGCATGACACGATAAGAAACAGCATCATAATAAATAATAAAATACGTTTTTTCATGATTTTTACCTCATCAATGATTTTACCATTTTTCCTTGAAGTATAATGTAATTATGATAAAAATCAGACTAAAGAAAGGCGAAGGCAGAACGATCAGCGCGGGCGGGATATGGATCTTTGACAACGAGATCGCCGAGGCGGATGGTTCTTATCAGAACGGGGAGATCGTCGAAGTCGTTTCCTATAAAGACGATTTTATCGGTTACGGCTATATCAATGATCATTCCAAGATCCGGATCCGCCTGCTGACAAGAAATAAGGGTGAGCAGATCGACGGGAGTTTTTTCCACCGCCTTCTGGATCACGCATTGCGTTACCGTCTGAATGTGCTGGATGATCTTTCTTCATTCCGGGTGGTCTTTTCCGATGCGGACCGTCTGCCCGGACTGATCGTCGACAAATATGAGGATCTCCTGGTTTTCGAGATCGATACGTTAGGCATGGACGTGCGTAAAGAGATCCTGGTAAAAGAGATCCTTTCGGTCTTTTCTGAACACGGGATCCCGATCAGTGCCGTCTACGAACGAAGCGACAGCCGCGTAAGAGCTCTGGAAGGGCTGGAAAAAGTGAATGGTCCGTTATATGGGGATTGTCCCGATGAGATCATCATCCAGGAAAACGGGATCCGTTTTATCGTCGATATTGCGAAGGGCCAGAAGACCGGACACTTCCTGGATCAGAAAGAGAACCACTTCGCGGTAAGGAATATATGCCGAAACAAGAAAGTGCTGGATTGCTGCACGCATACCGGCGGTTTTGCGTTAAGCGCCGCAGTGACGGCCAAAGAAGTGTATGGGATCGACGCTTCGAAGACCGCCATCGATCAGGCGATCCGCAACAGCGAACTGAACGGTTTCCATAACACGAAATTCATTGTCGCGGATGTTTTTGATTATCTCAACGATCTGGAACAGTCGGGCGAAAAGTATGATGTGATCATCCTGGATCCTCCGGCTTTTACCAAATCCAGAAATTCGATCCGGAACGCTTCCAAAGGATACCGCGAGATCAATTACCGGGCGATGAAATGTCTCGAATCCGGAGGCTATCTGGTGACCTGTTCCTGCAGCGAATACATCACGAGAGATCTTTTTACGCAGATCATACTGCAAAGCGCAAACGATGCCCATAAACGTTTAAAAATGATCGAATGCCGTGCCCAAAGCAAGGATCATCCGATCATTCTTGGAAACAATATTTCCGAATACCTGAAATGTATGATCTTCGAGGTCAACGACCGCTGATCATTTCGGGACGTATTCGTCGATCAGTCTCACTTCCTTGATGCCTTCGACTTCATCGAGAAGCAGCGCTTCTACGCCTTCTTTCAAAGTGTAATCAAGAGCCATGCAGCCAACGCAGGCGCCATGGACGGAAACATATACGATATCATCTTCCAGTTTTTCAAAACGGACATCGCCGCCTTCGTACTGGATATAAGGCCTGACTTTTTCAATCGTTTTATTGATCGCTTCGATCTTTTCTTCCATATTCATACATTAAGAATATACTACATAAATCGCAAAAATCACAGCAAATTGATTTATAATGATGAAGTATGAGTTCGATCGGAAACTACAAAGTAGGAATGACCGTCTACGGTCAGATCAGCGGGATCAAGCCTTACGGAGCGTTCGTCAGATTCGATGACGGCGTTTCAGGTCTGATCCATATTTCGGAGCTATCCAACGGTTTCGTACGCAATATCGATCATTTCGTGAACGTGGGGGAATATGTCATGGTCAAGGTGATCGATATCGACAGAGAGAACCGGCAGCTTCGTCTTTCGCTGAAAGCTCTGCCACAGAACCGCAAGCGTTTCAAGAAACGCGTACGATTCGAAGGCATGCCGGAAGACGAGATCGGTTTCAGAACGATCGAAGAAATGATGCCTATATGGCTTAAGGGAGAAAAGAATGATTAGTTTAGATTTGGGACATATCATGACGGAAGTCGATTTCGACAGTTACCGCGATCGCGTAAGACAGATCCATCACGATATGCATCAGAAGATCGGCGCAGGCAGCGATTTTTTAGGCTGGATCGACTGGCCGCTCGCCTCTGATAAAGAAGCATCCCAAAGGATCCTGGATCTTGCGGAACGGATGAAAGGAAAAGACGATACCGTTCTCG
>JAEEGI010014463.1_pt1 | contig 16583 bp, 19 predicted proteins | sample 8958751 | NCBI WGS metagenome assembly JAEEGI01 (sample SAMN16246545, study PRJNA631951) | gut metagenome | biome: gut microbiome; feature: rumen; material: KS-attached | host: Bos | place: Iran: Karaj | collected 2018-10
TCAACTCTGAGCACACCGGGCTGCGGGTTTACGGGTTCGAAGCACAGCTGTGAAGACTAGTCCTGGATGTGCATATCGTTTGTCAGTTCATCCGGACTTCCGATTATTTTCAGCCCTTCGGTCCTGTGTCTTGCATATATTTTCTGCGGACCGTTGGCATGCTCAAGTATGCCTACGGTCTTCTCTTTTCCGTATGCGTTTATCCAGAGATCTATGAGTTCCTGCGGGCAGGAATACTTGATTTCAAGGTAGTTTTCGTCCGTCTCCTTCGGGAGTATCAGTCCTTGGTCATTTATCTTTCGCAGGACGGCATTTACCAGGCCGCTCGCGTACTGAGACCTGTTTTTCTTGGTCAGCTCGACGGCCTCGTTTATGGCTGCCCTCGCGGGAATTTTGTCCATGAACAGGAGCTGGAGGGCGCCGAGCCGGAGTATGCAAAGAGCCTCCGGCTTCAGCCGTTTTATCGGCTGTGTAAGGCATTTTTCAAGGTTGTAATCGAGTGTCAGTTTTCTCTCCAGCACACCGTATACAAGTGCCGTGAAAAATGCCTTGTCGGCGCCCTCGAGGGTATTCCCCTCAAGCACACCGGCAATTGATAAATTCGAATACGAATTCTGCTGTTCAATTTTCAGAAGTGTTTCAAGAGCAAACTGTCTTGCACTCTTCATATCTTATCTCCTGCGTCCTCTTCCAAGGAAAATGGATGCAAATCTCAGCAGGTTTACAAGGGCTGTTGCAAGAGCAACGACATAGGTCATGGCGGCAGCTGTAAGTACCTTCTTGGCACCTACTCTCTCGTCACCTTCCAGAATACCCTGTTCCTCTATTACCTTGAGGGCACGGCGGCTTGCGTCAAGCTCCGTAGGAAGGGTTACGAACTGGAATACGAATACGAAGGCATACATGATGATACCTACGTAAACCAGGGTCTGACCGAGGTCAAACATGCCCTGCATGCTCTGAAGAACGACACCGATAATTGCTATCGGTATACCGAGCATTGAGCCGATATTGCAGACAGGTACGATTGAGTTTCTGATTTTTATGGGAAGATATCCCGTTGCGTGCTGTGCGGCGTGTCCGGCCTCATGACAGGCTACGCCTATGGCAGCGACACTTGTGCTGCCCGCGACGGGCTCTGAAAGGCTGATTATGTTTGTCTTCGGATTGAAGTTATCAGTCAGTTCACCGGGGATGCGCTCAATACCCACATCAGTAATGCCGTAATAGTTGAGTACCATCTGTACGGCGCGCTCGGCTGTGATGCCCTTGGAACTCATCACCTGAGCATATCTTGAATAGGTTCTCTTAACCTTGTTGGATGCCGCCATGGCGATGAAGAACATGATTATGACGAGATAATATAAAGGATCCCAATACATTATTCGAACACTCCTTTCAGTTCGTGGCCGAGAAGATACGCCTCCGCGCTCATTCTCCTGCCGTTTTGGGGTTGAATTTCAGTTATTTCTATTTCTTTATTGTTTCCCGTTGCGACAAAGAGTCTGTCTTTTTCAGTTCTTATCGTACCGGGTTTTTCGGTGGTTCTGTTGTCTGTTTTTCTTGTTGTGTGGACCTTGAACGTTGCGCCGTCAAGCGTTGTCGTGGCTGTAGGCCAGGGGCTCAGGCCACGTACCTGATTGTGGATTTCCTGCGCGGTTTTTGTCCAGTCTATCGGGCACTCGTCCTTGGTGAGCATTTTCGCGTAACAGGACTTTTCATCGTCCTGTTTTGTTGCACTCTTTCTGAGTTCCTCTATGTTTTCGAGGGTCTCTTCTATGGTGTCGGCTGCGAGTTCGGCAAGCCTGTCAAAGAGCTCACCTGCGGTCTCGTTCTCGCCGATTTCAGTCTTTTTGACATTTAAAATATCGCCCGTGTCCAGGCCCTCATCCATGAGCATTGCGGTGATTCCGGTCTCGGTCTCGCCGTCTATGACCGCGCGCTGGATGGGCGCTGCTCCGCGGTACTTCGGGAGAAGCGAACCGTGGGCATTTACACAGCCGTATTTCGGGAAATTCAGGACATCGCTTTTCAGAATCTGCCCGTATGCGGCAACGACTATGACATCCGGTTTCAGGTCCTCGAGTATGGGCATGGCCTCGCCGTGCTTTAGACTCTCAGGCTGAAATACGGGAATATTCAGTTCTTCCGCCTTCACCTTGACGTCTGAAGGGGTCAGTGTCATATGTCTGCCCTTCGGCTTGTCAGGTTGCGTGAATACCCCTGCCACTTCGTGCTTCTCCGCCAGTCTCACAAGTGTCGGGACGGCGAAGTCAGGGGTGCCCATGAAAACTACTCTCATTATTCTTCCTCAGCTGTTTTCTGCTCTTCCTTCGGGGTCGGATTCGGGTTTAAACGCTCGGTGAAAAGCACGCCGTCGAGGTGGTCGAGTTCATGGCAGAAACAACGTGCCTTAAGCTCTTCTCCCTCATATTCATGCCACTCACCGTTCCTGTCCTGTGCCTTTACTTTCACGTAGGCGGGACGGATTGTCTCATAGTATTCACCGGGTATGGAGAGGCAGCCCTCTTCGGCGCACTGCTCCCCTTTTCTTTCGATTATTTCGGGGTTTACAAGTTCGAGGAGACCCTCGCCTATGTCCATTACGACAACCCTTCTGAGCATGCCTACCTGGGGCGCGGCAAGACCTACGCCGTCAGCGGCATACATGGTCTCCGCCATGTCATCAAGAAGCATGTGGAGACGGTCGTCAAACTTCTCGACCGGTCTGCACTTTTTCTTAAGGATCGGGTCCTCTTTCGTAACGATTTTTCTCAAAGCCATTATTCTTACCTCATGTGATATCGGGAATTGCATTTACGCCGGAATTCTCTCTGTCACTCGCGAAATCCATCAGGAGTTCCGAGAGAAAACGGCGAAACTGCGCATTGTTTTTACACTTTATCGTGAGACGGTACCTGTACTTGTTCGAGACCTTGACCACGCGCTCCGGCATGGGACCGAGGCAGATGAGTTTCAGGTCCTTGTACTCGTCCGTCTTTACTTTCTTCTCTATGTTTTTCAGGAAATTCGTGCCCGCTTTGAGCACTCTCTCCTCCTTTGCTCCCTGGAAACTGATGAAGCAGAGGTTGCAAAACGGCGGGAAGACGCAGGCCTTGCGCATGGTGATTTCGGTGTTGTAGAAGGCATCGAAATCCTGGCGCGTCGCAAGCATGATTACGTCGTTTTGCGGCTTTATTGTCTGGATGATGGCGCGGCCCGGGTACTTGCCCCTTCCGGCCCTGCCTATGACCTGTGTAAGAAGGTCAAATGTAGTTTCCATCGACTTGTAGTCGTCATTGTAAAGCTGCTGGTCTGCCGAGAGGACGCCGACCAAGGTGACATTTTCAAAGTCAAGGCCCTTGGCGACCATCTGCGTGCCTATCATCACGTCATACTCGTGGTTTCTGAAAGCAGCGAGCTTCTCGTCATATGAGTGCTTCTGGAGGGTCGTGTCGGCGTCCATTCTCAGGATGCGGGCATCCGGAAGAAGCCTGTCTATCTCCTCCTCAAAGCGCTGCGTACCGGCTCCCGTATAGCGGACGTCATTTGCCCCGCAGGAGGGGCAGACGGTGGTAAACGGGACGCTGTAGCCGCAGTAGTGGCACATGAGTCGGTTTGAATGACGGTGGTATGTCAGTCCTATACTGCAGTTGGGACACATCATTACCTCTCCGCATGAGTCACACGCGGCGTATGTGTGGTAGCCGCGGCGATTCAGCAGGACGATTGACTGATGTCCCTCTTCGAAGTTCTTTATGAGAGCCGAGAGAAGCGTTCTGCTTATCTCGCTCTTGTTGCCGTCAAAGCGTTCGCGGCACATGTCGACGGTCTCGACCGTCGGAAGTTCGGCGGAGCCGTACCTGTCCGTCAGGACGCTTAAGGCATACTTGCCGTTTTTGGCAAGAGTATATGTCTCGAGACTCGGCGTCGCGGAAGCGAGCACGAGGAGAGCACCGTCCTCGGCACAGCGGTATTTCGCTATGTCCCTCGCGTGATAACGCGGACTCTGCTCGGACTTGTACGTGTGCTCCTGCTCCTCGTCTATTATGACGAGGCCGAGTTTTTCAAAGGGCGCAAAAACGGCAGACCGCGTACCTACGACGATTTTCGCAAGTCCTTTTCTGACCCGTTTCCACTCGTCAAGGCGCTCTCCGTCAGAGAGCGCGCTGTGGAATACGGCCACCTTGTCACCGTAGCGCCTGTGGAAAATACTGAGTGTCTGTGGTGTCAGGGAGATTTCGGGGACCATGACGATTATGCCTCGTCCGGTCTTCTCCACCTCGTCTATGAGACGCAGATAGACCTGGGTCTTACCGCTTCCGGTGACACCGTAGAGAAGGCTTGTGCCGCCGCCGTTTTCAAACATGTTCATCATGTTGTCAAAGGCATTCTTCTGGCTCTTTGAGAGTTTCACTCTCTCGGTCTCTGTCGCCTCTTCCTCATAGGGACGGCGGAAGACCTCCTTCTCATAGTATTCGATTACACCGCGTTTTCTCAGGTTGTCGACAACCGCCGCAGAGACACCGGTGAAATAGATGATCTCCTTGACGGAGATTTCACCCGTTGTGCCGGCCAGACAATCCATTACAGCCTGCTGTTTGTCGGTGTATTTCGGGAGTTCCTCGCCCGTGAGCCTCGCCATCTTCACGGTGGCGTCCGCGGGCTTGTGGGAGAGCCCCGGGAGCATTGTACGAAGCGCGTCGTAGACAGTGCAGAATGTGCGCTCTTTCATGAAGAGCGCAAGACGGATCATCTTGTCGTCAAAAAGCGGTGTCTCGTCAAGGACAGCGCCCACATTTTTGAGCGGTGTGTCCCCCTCGTCTTCGCTTGTCATTTCGATGACCACTGCCTGCCGTGCCGCGTCACCCTTGCCGAACGGCACCATAACACGACAGCCGACCCTAACGTTCTTTCCCTCGGGCACGGCATAACTGTAAAGCTCATCGAAATGATAAGCCGCATTCTGCACGGCAACGCGCGCTACAGTCATGCCCTGTCTCCTCCTTAAAGATCTTTGATCTCCTCAGGTTCCTCAATCTCGTATTCGCCTGAGAGAAGTTTATCGAGAGCCGTTGATACGGGCTTCTCAGTTATAATCTCGTGTTCCTCTGAAGCCTTGTCGCTGATTTCTCTCGCGAGTTTGGCTGTCGCCGTTACAAGTGAGTAACGGCTTATCTGGTGAGCCTCTCCGTCGTGAAGAATCTCACGAAGATCGGGATTGAATCTCTTATTGTCTGCCATCTCTTAAACCTCTTTCCGAAAAGTCTTCCACGGGCGGCAGCACACGCGCCACCTCGTTTATGTATTCTACTTCATCCTTGTACTGGTATCCGTAGTAGAACTCGTCTCCGCTGTCCTGCTCACGCAGATGACGCCTGTGACGAAGGATGATTTCCATGGCGTCCTCCACTGCATCTTCCAGCCGGTTGTTCACAATAATATAGTCATAGTCGTTGGCCCGGCCTATTTCCTCTTTGGCCGTCTCCAGTCGCCTTTTTATGTCCTCCTCCGTGTTTGTCTTTCTGGCACGGAGTCGCTTTTCAAGGACGTGGAGCGACGGCGGCATGAGGAACATGGAGCGCACATCAGGAAACTGCTCCCTGATTTTGTCAGCGCCCTGGACCTCTATCTCTAGCACTACCGTCTTACCCTCGTTAATCCAGTTAAGGATAGGTGCTTTGGGGGTGCCGTAGTAGTTCTCGCCGTAGCGGGCCCACTCGAGCATATCGCCGTTTTCAATATGCTTTTCAAATTCCTCTTTGGTGACGAAATAATAGTCCCTGCCCTCCTGCTCACCCTCGCGCGGGGCACGGGTGGTCATGGAGACCGATACGACGGTCCTGTCGTCACGCTCCATTATCTTGTGCAGGATGGTGTCCTTACCGGAACCCGAAGGTCCGGAGAAGATGAGGAGGAAACCTCCGACATTACTCATTCTCCTCTGCCTCCTCGCCGTTTATTCTCTGTGTGAGAGTCTCAGGCTGAAGGTATGAGAGAACAACCTCGTCATTGTCCATAATGAGCACTGTTCTCGTCTTTCTGCCCTGTGAGGCATCGATTAAAGTACCTTTCTCCTTGCAGTCTCCTATTATTCGCTTTACAGGTGCGGAATCCGGACTTAAAAGAGCAATGATACGGTCCGCATTCACACAGTTTCCAAAACCTATGTTAACAAGTTTCATGAGCCTTCGTCCTACTCTATGTTCTGTACCTGTTCCCTTATCTTTTCGACCTCTGCCTTTATCTCCACGACCGTCTTTCCGATTTCAAAATCGGCGGCCTTGGAGCCTATGGTGTTGGCCTCACGGTTTATTTCCTGAACGAGGAAGTCCATCTTCTTGCCTATGGCCTCGTTCTCATCGAACATGGCCTTAAGCTGCTCTATATGGCTTCTCAGGCGTACCGTCTCCTCATCAACGGCCACCTTGTCGGCGAAGATTGCAGCCTCCTGAAGGAGCCTCTGCTCGTCGACCGTGGTGTCCTCTATGAGCTCGCGGATACGCTGTTTCATCTTCTCGTTGTACTCTTTCACCGTCTCGGGCGAGCGCGCCTCAACGAAGGCCACCTTCTCAAGGATGGTGTCAGCGCGTGAGCAGATATCCTCGCGGAGTTTCTCTCCCTCGCGCTCGCGCATCGCGACAAAGTTGTCCGTTGCGGTTTCGAGCACCTCTTTCACTGCTGCCCATATGGCGTCCTCATCGGCCTCGCTCTTATGAACGGAGAGCACGTCGGGGAAGCGCGAGAGCGACGTGACTGACACATCGTTCTTTATGTTGTACTTCTCCTCAAGCTCGTTCAGCGCTGTGATGTAGGCCTCAGCGAGTGAATGGTTTACACGCACCTGAGCGTAATCGGAATCCGAGGTCTCGATTACGACATTGCATTCTATCTTGCCTCTGGCGACACGGTTCTGGAGATATGACTTTATCTTCTCATCAAGGAAACCGTATGCTCTCGGCACGCGTGAGTAAAGTTCGAAATACCTGTGGTTCACGCTCTTGAGTTCAACGGAGACGAAGAGGTCCTCCGTATCACGCTGGGCGCGACCGAAGCCTGTCATGCTTCTTGTCATATTACTTTCTCCTTGCGTTGCGAAGGGATTTGAGCTCTTGCGGAGTCAGGTCGCGCCAGGCGCCCTGCTTGAGCATACCGAGCTTTACCGGACCTACGGCCGTGCGCTTAAGCCGCGCGACGGTGAGGCCCTCCGCTTCGCACATCTTTCTTATCTGTCGGTTCCTGCCCTCACAGATGACTATCTCCAGCACGACACGGTCGGGCTCCTGTGTCAGGACCTTGACCTGCGCGGGCAGAGTGGTCTTTCCGTCAATCATGATTCCGGTCATGAGGTGATTGAGTATCTCCTCATTTATGGCCGGTCGGACGGTCACTCTGTAGGTCTTGGGAACATGTTTTGAGGGATGGGTCAGATTGTTTGCGAACTCTCCGTCATTCGTCAGGAGCAGGAGCCCTTCCGAGTCCTTGTCCAGACGTCCGACCGGGAAGACCCGCACGCCGACATCGGAGACCAGTTCGGCCACACACTTGCGGCCGCGCTCGTCGCTCATCGTCGTGATGAAACCGCGGGGTTTGTTGAGCATGATATAGCGAAACTCAGTCTCGGCACGGACAGCCTGTCCCTCGACCGAAACCTTGTCTTTTTTCGGGTCAACCTTGTCGCCGATTGAAGCGACTTTTCCGTTGACCTTAACCTTGCCGGAGGCTATGAGTTCCTCCGATTTCCTGCGGCTTGCGATGCCGCAGTCCGCCATGTACTTCTGGAGTCTTATTTTATCGTCAGACACGCAGAAAAACCCCTCTTTCAAGTACCCTCAATATACGACTAATGCGGGGCCGACCCTGTCAGCCCCGCTATTATTCAGCATTTCAATCAGTTTTTCTTGATGAGTCCGGTTACCTTGTCGAACATCTCGGGCATAAGGTTAACCATTCTCTCAGCGGCGTTGTCATAAGCAGTGATATGCTTAAGAGTTACCTGGCCGTTCTGGATGAGAAGGAATGCAACAGGAGTGATTGTGACGCCTGCACCGCCTGCGCCGCCGAAGAGTTCCCTGTTCTTTGAAGGGAAGTCTGTGCCGCCGCTTGCGAAGCCGTATGTTACCTTTGAAACGGGGATGATTGTAAGACCCGACTCAGTGTAAACGGGATCGCCGATGATTGTGGAAACGTCAATCATATCCTTGACTTTCTCGATTGTTGTCTGGAGCATTCCTGCTGTTGCTGTTTCTTTCATTTTAAGCACCTCAGTTTATTTTAATTGATTGGTTGTTATCTTAAGCCACTGCAGAGCCTGCCTGCGAGGCGTTTTTCGACTTGACTTTCTTTGTCTTGCTGTAGTCCCTGTAGAACTTGAAACCGTCTTTTCCGAGTCTCGGTACGAGACCTATGAACGGTGTGAACAGGAACAGAGGACGGAAGGCCACGGTCACGTGGATTTCGCCGCTGTCTTTCTTCGCGAGATAGTCAGGCGTCATATCGAGGCTGACATCTTTCGTATTAAGACTATTCATGATCCTTCCGAGTGACGGATAGGCAACTGCGGCTATGCGGCCGTACTTTAATGCTGTCGAAGCGGCATCTTTTCCGCTGACGACAAGTCCCACATTAAAACGTTTGATTACGATTCTTCTTCCGACCTTGCCGAGTGTGTGGCCGGTATCGCTTCCGAGTGAAGATATCAGAGCGAGAATAGAGTCGGTTGAGAAACCGGAAAGGAAACTCTTAACCTTGTCGTATGTGCCCGGAATATCCGCGGCTTTCCATGAAGTCTTGATGCTTTCGATCTTTGAGACTTCATCCTGGTTAACGACATTCGGCAGAGGCTCGCCCTTCTCTTCGGCTTCAACTGCAGCCTCGTAAGAAGCCTGTGCTCGAGGGATCTCCTCGTTGAGCCTTCGCTCCTCCTCTGCGATACGTTTCTCCTCTTCGCGGATTTCGACAGCCGTGTTCAGGTCTTTCTCGGCAGCCTTTTTCTCCTTTGTCTCCTCAAACTTCTCCGTAGCCTTGGCCTTGGCCTTGTTTGAGACCTTTCTTGCCGTAGGTCCGAACCAGGAGCGGATGTGGCCCATCAGTTTGGCACGGCGCCTCTTGGCCTTTTCGGAGAACATCTCGGGGTAAACTTTCAGCTTGATAATGCCGTACTTGATCCAGAATCTCTTCTTCTCGTCTGCGTAGTCACCGATAATCTGGATTTTGACCGAGAGGGCAAAAAGAACAAATCCGATGATAAGTACCGCAAACACAAGTACGATAAAGATAAGCCAAAAGAGGATTTTAAGAAGTACCAATAATCAACACCTCCCCCTGTGTATATTTTGAATAATTTTGAACATTTTTATTCGGCGTCCTCCTCGGGCTCCTCCTCTGCTGCCTCGGGTTCCTCGGAACCGGGAAGCGCGGGGAGCTCATCGAGAGACTCCATACAAAAACAGCGTAAAAACGCCGGTGTTGTACCGTATACTATCGGCTTACCGGGGAGATCAAGTCTGCCCCTCTCCTCAATGAGGTCTTTTTCGGTAAGCGATGTAATTACTCCGGAACAGTCAACTCCGCGAACCTGTTCGATGAATGACTTTGTTACCGGCTGGTTGTATGCCACAACCGCAAGGACTTCAAAGGCAGCCTGCGAGAGGGGCACGTTGCGGCGCATCTCGAGGACGCGACGGACCTCTTCGGAGAACTCGGTGCGCGTGCACATCTGGAACTTGTCGCCGAGGTGGAGGATACAGATTCCTCCGTCGCGTTCGTCATACTCGGCCTTCAGGTTCAAAAGGATCTGTTCGGCAAGTTCGGGTTCTATCTCGAGTGCGCTTGAGAGACGGGATACGGGCACCGGATCGCCGGCTGCGAAGAGAATGGCCTCCACGCTTGCCTGCAGTGTCTTAGCGTTCAAGTTTCTCAACTCCCGTTCTTCTCGTTGTTAAGTGTGAATTTCATCTCGTCGCCCTCGCCCTGCGCGGTCATACGGCCGGCTTTCAGAAGTTCGAGGACCGCGAGGAAGGTCGCGACCATGTCCGAGCGGGACTCCGAGGCCTCAATAAGCGACCTGAAACTCAGGTTGCCGCCCTTTAATGCGCGGCGAAGTATAAAGACAATCTTGGAAGATACGGATACGATCTTCCTCGATACGATTGCGGTGAATGACGAAGCCGGGGGCGGCAGCTTTCTGGCGCCTTTGCCGAGGGCTGAGATATAAGCCCTGAAGAGCTCGTCCGGCTCGTGGAACAGCCTGTATGTGGTGTCCCTGTCGATGACATCGGCCTTTCTGCCGATGAAGTCAAAGCCTTTCGCCTCATCCGCGAGTTTGCCTGCCATGAGCTGGCAGTCGCGGTACTCGAGGAGCTCGCCCTGGAGCTCGGCTTTGAGCTGTTCCGCTTCCTCGTGTTTCGGCAGCAGCGACACCGTCTTGATGTAGACGAGTCTTGCGGCCATCTCCAGAAACTCGGAAGCGACCTCCATGTCTGAGTCCTGCATTGCCCTTACGTACTCCGTGTACTGGTCAACCAGGGTGACGATGGGGATGTCCATAATGTCAAGCTTGTGCTTGGTGATGAGGCTTAACAGCAGGTCCATGGGACCTTCAAAGACCTCGAGTTTGTAGTTAATCTTCTCCATGGCGCACCCCTTAAAACGGCAGGGCACAGAGCCAGTAGAAGAATTTGATGATGAAGTTTGAGATGAACTCAACGGGAATGGCCAGGATTCTCGTAAAGAAGAGAATGATGACGATGATCATTATCATCTGCTGATTCTGCATCACCATTTCTTCCGTTTGGGGTTTCAAAAAGGCACGGACAATGGTGAAGCCGTCAAACATGGGTATGGGCAGAAGGTTTAAAACTCCGAGCCAGATGGTAATCTGAGCCGTGACCTGAAGAAAGATGTCAACTGCCTGGCCCATGACGATGCCCATGAAATTCGGTGCGACGACATTGAGCAGCACGCGGACGAAAATGAGCACCAGGCCGAGGAGCAGGTTTGAGAGAGGACCCGAGGCGGCGATTATCGCCATCTCCTTCTTCGGATTCTTGAAGGCGTACGGATTTACTCTGCAGGGTTTGCCCCAGCCGAAGCCGATAAGGGCAATCATTACTGCACCCAAGGGATCAATATGAGCAAGCGGGTCGAGCGAGAGCTGACCTGAGGTCTTTATGCTCTTGTCTCCGCGCTTATAGGCAACGTAGCCGTGCGCGAGTTCGTGTACGGGTATACATACGAAAACGAGAAAGACTGCAGCCACAACCGTTACTGCTATTGTCAGTATATCTCCGCTGAAAAGAGCGCGAAGCAGCATGGGCTATCCTCCTCATTTAATATCTAATGCGCAAAATAATACATATAATAGAATACTAAAAAACTTATAAACCGTCAAGGTTTTATTGCCACTGCGCGATGTATTCCGGCAAAATCGTCGAGCGTGTACACCGCCCCGTCGGATGCGGCCGAAAAGATGCTCTTTACATCTTCAGCCTGGTCCTCGCCGCATTCGACGATCAAAAGGCCGCCGGGCCGGACAAGCGGGAGCCAGCGATCAGCGATCGCACGGTAGAAGACGAGGCCGTCTTCTCCCCCGTCGAGTGCCTCGACGGGCTCCCGCAGAACCTCTGTCTGCAGGGTCTCAATCTCACTTTTTCGCACATACGGAGGGTTTGAGACAATCACGTCAAAGCGGCCTTTTGTAAGATGACCGCAGCCTTCGAGAATGTCATCATTGAAGGCGCTCACCTTCACCTGATTCAGGATTATATTCTGCTTTAAAAACTCAAATGCAGCGGGACTTTTTTCAACAGCGAGAACCTTCGCCTCGGGGCAGTTTTTCGCGATTGATATTGCTATGCAACCGCTTCCGGCACAGAGATCGAGCACCGTCCTTTCCCCGTCACTGCGTCCTTTCAGGAATTCCAGTGTCTCATCGACAAGCAGTTCCGTCTCAGGACGCGGAATAAGCACTCCCTCGCCTACACGGAATGTGCAATTATAGAAGTCCCACTCACCGATAATATACTGAAGCGGCTCGCCCGAGAGGCGCCTTTCGACGGCCGCCCAAAGGGCGTCACCGGAAAAGGCGCGGCAGAGCTCGCGCGCATCAACAGAGGCGTCGTCGGGATCGACGACGCCGCACAGTTTCTCATATACGGATTTTTCAAGCAGTTTTTCCGTCATTTGATATCCAGATCCTCATCGTGCTCAAGCACGTATTTGAAGGCCGCAATTCCGACCTCTATCATACTGTCATCAGGCTCCACGGTGGAGATGCGCTGCATCCACAGACCGGGGGCCGAACCTATCTTCGTACAGACGTTGTCATGGCGTCCCGCATACCTGATATATTCATATCCGATTCCCATAACTACGGGCAGAACGAGGAGTTTTGCCAGTACCCAAATTATTCTGCTTGCGCGCAGCCAGGGGAAGATTAAAACGAGGATTGTAGCTATGAAAATACTCAGAATCATGAGCACGAACATGAAGCTCGTTCCGCAGCGCGGATGGAAGCGGATCTGCTTCCTGACGTTCTCGACCGTGAGTTCCTCATTGTTCTCGTAGCAGAAGATTGTCTTATGCTCCGCACCGTGGTACATGAACACGCGCTTTATGTCCTTCATCTGCGAGACTGCCCACATATAGAAGATGAAAATGATTATCTTGATGATACCCTCAACCAGGGGCTGAAGATTGTGCTTCGCTATACCGCCGAAGAAGACATATTTGTCAAGAAGGTCGTTTATCAGCGCAGGCAGGTACATGAAGAGTCCGAGAGCGAGCGCCACGCCGAGAATTGCCGAAATAACGCCGACTATCGGCATTACCTTGTCGCTGAAATGCTCGGTGAGCCACTTGTCAACCTTGGACTCGGACTCGGTGTCCTCAAGACCGGATTTCTCGGCGGATTCCATGAGGCACTTGTAACCGAAAGTTATGGACTCAACGAAATTCACTACGCCGCGGATTACCGGGACGCCGGCTATTTTATACTTATCTCTTAAGGGATGGAGTTCCTTCTCGGTAATCTCTATCTCTCCGTTCGGAAGACGGATGCCCATCGCAGCTACGTGCTTTCCGCGCATTACGATGCCCTCAATGAGGGCCTGTCCGCCTATTAATGTTTTCCTGGAATCAGGCATCTGACTGCTCCTCTTCTGTTTCATTTGCCGCAGGTATTGTCTCCGCCACCTCAACATATTCAATAGGCAGCGTCACGGTCACGGTAGTGCCCTCGCCGAGTACTGAAGCGATATCGAGCGTACCATTGTGCATTGTAACTATCTCATCGCAGACGGCGAGGCCTATGCCGCTGCCCTTGACTGAGATATTGGACTTATAGAACTTCTGCTTGACCTTCGGAAGATCCTCCTCCGAAATGCCGCAGCCTGTGTCTTCAACTGTAACTTTCAGCGTAGCTGCGCCCTCTTCTCCCGGTATAATCTCAGCCGAGACGAAGACCTTGCCGCCCTGCTCATTGTACTTGAAGGCGTTGTCCAGTATGTTTACGAATACCTGCTTTAAGCGGTCGGCATCGCCGACCATGGGCGTCGGGTTGTGCGGAGCGTTGTAAATGAGCTCTATGCCCTCGCGCATCGACCTTTCCTTAAAGACGAAGATTGTCTCGTCAAGTTCGGCCAAAGCGTCTATACGGTCCGTTCTGAGCGTCAGACGGCCGTTTACGATACGCGAGAGGTCAAGCAGGTCATTTACGACGTTTGTCAGACGACCCGACTCATTTATGATAACTTCAATTCCCCGCTTCGTGAGTTCGGGATCGGTGTCCCCTACATCGAGCAGAGTCTCGCCCCAGCCCTTTATGGCCGTGAGCGGGGTCTTCATCTCGTGTGAAACGGTGGAGATGAAGTCATTCTTCATTTTATCGGTGGAGCTTATCTCATCTACCATGTAGTTTATGTTATTTGCAAGCTCCGAGATTTCATCCTCGTACTTCTGCGGCGGTGCGCGGGCAGTGAGGTCGCCCTCGGCGACGCGCGTCGCTATCTTGTTGATCTCATTTACGGGACTGATGATCGAGTCGATGAACAGGATACCCGAAATGATGATAATAAGTACGAGTATCAGGAATACGAAGAAGATGATTATGAAGAGTTTTCCCTGCTGGTTTTCAAGGTCGGCAAGGGAGATGATGTAGCGCACCGCGCCCGTCTCCTCGCCGTTTGAAGTCGGCAGCAGGAAGGTCTGCGCCGCTATGGACTCACCCGAACTGCTCGCTCCCTTGTAGGTCGCCGTGCGGGTCTCGCTTTTCAGCGCCGCCTCATAATCGGGAATGGTCTGGGGTTCAATGCTGAATCCCGAGGAAGATACGACAACACGTCCCGTGCTGTCGATGACCCAGACTTCCATGACATCTTTCTGCTGGAAGTTCTGGACGTATTCGCGCGCACCCGTCTCAAACCTGTCCGAGGTGCCGCCTATGTATTGAGAAAAGTAATTCGCGACCGAGTTCGAATACTGTGAAGAGAGCTTGTTCGTCACGGTCGACATGTAGAATCGCTGAATTATGATAAGGAACACAACGGCAAAAATCAGAAGGATAATCCAGACGATGAGAAAGGTGTTGAGCACCCAACGTCTGGCAATACCGGAAAGAGGTCGCTTTTCCGCTTTTTTCTGTTCCTTTTTCTCTTCTTCCAAAGCTGCCAATCGTGTCCCTCCTTTCAAAGAGATTTAAGAAATGAAATTTATACAACCCACTTGTATCCGAGTCCCCAGACTGTCGTCAGGTGTCTCGGATTCGAAGGTGTGTCCTCTATCTTTATGCGCAGACGTCTGATGTTGACGTCTACTATCTTCTCCTCGCCGTAGTAGGAAGCGCCCCATACCTCCTTGAGGATGTCGGTACGCGAAAGTGCGGCCGAGGGGTTCTTGAAGAAGTATTCCATAATCTGGAACTCGACCTGGGTCAGGTCGACAAGTTCGCCGTTTTTGGTCAGGGTGCGTGCGCGGATATCGAGCACGAACTCGCCGAGCTCAATGACGGACGGCGCGGTGTTTGAACCACCCGCGTTCATAACCACGCGGCGGTGAACCGAATCCACGCGGGCCATGAGCTCGGCCGGTGAAAACGGCTTTGTGACGTAGTCATCAGCGCCGACAAGAAGTCCGGTGACTTTGTCCATCTCCTCGGTCTTTGCAGTCAGCATGATGATGCCGAGACTTGATGACTTCTCGCGGAGGCGTTTGCACACCTCTATACCGTCCATCTCGGGCATCATAATGTCGAGGAGAGCGACATCAAAGTCACCCTTGGCGGCCTCGTACGCCTCTATGGCCTCGCGGCCGTTCTCGGCCTCCGTGACCGTATAACCGCTGCGCTTCAAGTTTATGACTATAAACTCGCGGATAGCGGCTTCATCTTCAGCAACAAGAATTCTCTTCATAAAAATTACCTCTCTATGTCAAAGTGTCAAAAAAAGTGAAACTGTTTTCTATGAGTTCATTGGTGAAGCCCATGGCCTCGCCTACGCTCGTCAGGGTACCGTATACGGCCATGCCGCCGTGTACGACCTTGAAGGTATAGGTGTCCGACTCAGTCATATCGGCATTCTTCTTGACGAGGAAGGTAAAGAGCGGTTCCGCCCTCTCCTCTCCGTCATCACTTCTGTAGAACGTCGTACAGGAGTCATCGGACAGACGATAAGCGAGCATATAATCCTTGAAGTCCGCAGGGACCTCAAAGTAACATCCGAGAGTGGTGTTTACAAATCCGTAGGATATGGGGCTTAAGCCTTCAGAGACCGGAGCTGACCAGGCAAAGAGCGGCAAAGCCACCTCTTTTACGACCTGCGCACCGCCGTCATTTGCGATAATCGGTATCTCCATGGTGCCGTCCTTATCTATGTCCATTGACGGGACAGCAGGGCTGCGCAGGGTCAGGCTGTTCGAGAGTGTATCGGTATCGAGCAGCGGAGCGACGAGTGCCCGCTCCGTATCATCCCACCAGATTACCTCGGTAATCATGGCGTCCTCGCCCTTGTAAGCGTCCAGGAAAGCGATTGACTTTCCGTCCGCGGTAGTTTCGAGTTTAAGTGAGTGGTAGGCAGAGACAGAGGCGTCAAGCGACACGTTCTGTCCTATCTGCGAGATTGTTCCGTCCGGAGCCTGTTTCAAAAGGCTCGCGTAGGACTTGGGCAGGTTCTGGTCCGTATTGTCAAGCCAGGTTACCAGAACCTCATTGAAGCCGTCCGAGTCCATGTCGGCCACGGCCCTGTAGGTATAGGACTGATTGACGAGGGCATCAAGTTCGAGTACTCCCGCATCGTCCTTTGTCACCGAGTGAATGGTGAGGGTCTTTGCAGTGGTTGTTTCAAAAATACTCCAGCAGGTCAGGAGTTCCATATGCCCGTCCTTGTTCAGGTCGTCAAAGTCAATGGAGATGACTTTGGCGCCGTAACCGGGCTCATCATAGACACTCTTCCACACGTCGCCGACCCGGTCAAGCACGTTTACGCGCACGGTCGACTCATCGGATTTGAGCGTGTAGAAGACTATGGCCTCGTCCTGTCCGTCACCGTCGATATCCTTCAGAACATAGGCGGAGCGGTAATCGCCCGCCG
>JAEEGI010014464.1_pt1 | contig 16582 bp, 16 predicted proteins | sample 8958751 | NCBI WGS metagenome assembly JAEEGI01 (sample SAMN16246545, study PRJNA631951) | gut metagenome | biome: gut microbiome; feature: rumen; material: KS-attached | host: Bos | place: Iran: Karaj | collected 2018-10
TTATAGGGTAATGTTAGTGGCAGATTTAAACTGTCCGAAGACTGGCGGAGATTGCTTCGCCTTCGGCTCGCAATGACAAACGCTCGGCTCGGCCATGTTCAAGCAAGCTTGACCGCGGCACTCGCCTTAAGCATTTGCCCTACTGCCTACAACCTCTCTATAAATCTTTTCCATTTCCGCCCCGAAGCAGCAGAAGATGACCTTCTTGACATTCTCCGCTGGGAATTCGCGGACTGTTTTCACGGCAATTTCGGTAGCGTCTTTCCAAGGGTAGCCATAAACGCCAGTGGAAATAGCGGGGAAGGCGACCGTTTCGCAACCGTTTTCTTCGGCAAGTGCAAGACAACTTTTGTAGCAAGATTCCAGAAGCTGAGGTTCCCCATGCTGGCCGTCACGATAAACCGGCCCCGGAGTATGGATCACGAACTTCGCCGGCAACTTGAATCCGGGAGTGATTTTTGCCTTGCCTGTCTCGCAACCTTTTAGCGGAATACACGAACGCAAAAGTTCTGGCCCAGCCGCCCGATGAATCGCCCCATCGACTCCGCCGCCACCCAACAGCGAACAATTCGCCGCATTCACGATGGCATCCACCGCAAGCTTCGTGATGTCCCCCTGAATAACTTCAATCTCTATCATGAAAACCTCCAATGGAAATATATATAATTAGTAGGCAGTATCAACAAAAATGTGAATAGATGTTGAAAACTCATGAAAGGCAGAACGAGGAAGCTCCCCGAAATGTACATTTTTGTATATTGTGCCAGAGGTCCTATGAAAATTGAACATGTCGCCATCTGGGTGAAAGACATCGACAAGGTGTGCGAATTCTACCAAAAGTATTTCGGTGGGGAAGTCCAGCCCCTTTATCATAACCCGGATAAGCAGTTCACCAGCCGGTTCGTTACCTTCGAAGACGGTGCCCGCCTAGAAGTTATGCACCGCCCAGATATAGGACACGAAGTGTCCCAACAATCGGAACATCTTGGTTTTACCCATCTTTCTTTTTCCGTCGGTTCAAAAGAAGAGGTGGACTGTCTGACTCAACGAATGTCCGCCGAAGGGGTTCCCGTTGTAGGGCAGCCGAGAACAACCGGTGACGGGTATTACGAAAGCGTCGTCCTCGATCCCGAAGGCAACCGAATCGAGATTACTATATAACTTTGGGACTACGTTGGGACGCTCGGCTCATGTTGGGACACTGCGTGTCCTACATGCTCATGCTCGATCATATATACGAAACTTAGAACTTCAGTTCTCTAGTTGAGTTATCCTCCATGAGGAAAAATATGCAATAGTTCACAAGGCGAAGCAAGCAGAAAATATTTATGTTTTCTATTTGTGAGACGAAGAAATGACGCGAAGCGTCAACCATATTTTTGCGACACTCGCCTCATGTTGGGCCTACGGCTTTGCCATAGGCCTACACTCTGCGGATACCAAATAAAAACATACAAGTATGTTTTTGCTTGGTATCCTTGATTGTGTTTGGACACTGTGTGTCCTACCTTAATCGACTCGGAAATAGGAACAAATATATTTGTTCCTGCTTCACTCGTCTCATAAGGTTTCACGTGAAACGTTTTAAATTTGTATATTACGCATCAAATGATATCAAAAGTCCTTACCATATTCCTTATCTCTATATCTTTTGCTTTTGCCCAAACGCCTGAATTGGAAAATCCCTCACAGGATTCTACCGCTTCTATAGAATTAAGCAACATTTACGAGAATAAATACAATCCCTTCAACATTTTATTTTTAGGCGGGGTAGGGGTTACCTCTACAAAAAGAATTGAAATCGACATCGTCCAAATGAGTGCATTCAACGTTGGAAGCAAGCTATTTAATTTAGATCGTCTATTGTTGGACCAAACCATCTTCCGATTTGACATCCGATTAGACAAAACTGAAGACAACAAGACAATCAGCGACATCTCTATCGGAAGTGCTGTTTTAAATACAGTTTTAGGTTTTACCGGAATGGCAATCCCTGAAAAAAGTTTCTTCTCGAATATCGTACTTGGTGGATTATGGTTTTCGTCCGGGACTACAAAACTAATCCTCTGGGGCAACAATGTCTCCGGCGTATCTCTCGCCGAAAGCCATGCTTTTGAATGGTTTCTCCGTCAAACGACATACGACAACAAGACACATTACTCACTCAAGGAATTTGGTTTTGTCGAGGAGGTCGGCATCCAATTCGGCATTATGTTTGCACAGGCAACAGCTGGAGTTTCTTTCGAAATCACGAATAAGCAACGTAACATCGGATGGTTTTTAAAGTTAATTACGCTCCCCATCCCGATGGATCATCCTCCTCGCACGAACGAACAAACCAAAGAATAGTATCCTTGATTATGTTTGGACTATGGCGACAATCGCCTCATGTTGGGCCTCTGGCTTTGCCATAGGCCTACACCCTTCTGTTTCCAAATAAAAATGTGCAAGCCCATTTTTGCTTGGAAACCTTGGTTGTGTTTGGACACTGCGTGTCCTACCTTAATCGGCTCGGAAATAGAAACAAATATATTTGTTCCTGCTTCGCTCGCCTCATAAGGTTTCACGTGAAACAATTGCAAACCGAGAAAGCGACAGTAAACTTGTTTACTGACATTTCCGAAGTGCAGCAAGTTGGCTCCAAAGGAGCAAACAGTCGATAGCGAGAGTCGCGACGGGGTGCTTGCACACCGGCATGACCGAGAATGAGACTGTAAGACTATAACGAAGTTATAGTCTCAACAATAGCGAGGTGAGCGCAACAAAAAACACTTGCACTTTTTTATTCATTTGATTAAATTTACGCATAACTTAACTGAACATGCTATCTGGCTAGCAAAATTTTTATATACTATTATAAATACAATCTCATCTTGGAGGGTTTCATGAAAACAAAATATTTTCTTTTGGCAGCTGCACTTTTTGTCGCCTGTAGCGATGATTCCTCTAGCACAGCCGTCAATAATCCCGCAGAATATACTTACACCGACTGTCTCCAAACAGTATTCGATTTTGAGAAATCGATTCTTTCTGCCTATGACAAGGATTATCATGGTTTAGTAACAGACAGCCTGTACATGGACAAGGGTAGCGCCAGCAGCAGAGGCAAATCCATCTACATTTATAAAGCCTACTGGACCGGCACACACCTCGACAGTGCTTACGAAGCAAACCTCCGCAACGGAGAATGGACATACCAGACCACTGTAAGAACTCAAGAACCCAAAGTTGTACACGAAGGCAACATTTGGACAATAACTGCAACAAATGGCGTCGTAAGTGACACGATGACCATCTATTTCGATGGGGATTCTCTGGCGACCACATCCTCCGACGAAGAAGGCAAATACACTATCACCTACGCCATGAAAACAGATACTATCTTTAGGATAGACGCAAATGAAATTATCGTCAGGGATGAGAATGATAAAAATACTTGCTACAGAAGAGAACATCGCGGCGACGTTTGGTACACTTGGAATCGTTACGAAACTGGAGTCAAGGACGGTATGATTATTCTTACCGACACACATACGGAAGATGGGGAAAATCGCAAGACCGGAACCTACTTCATGTTCTACCGCTAAGCTTCAACAAGCTAGCAAAATTTTTATATACACTAATACAATCTCATCTTGGAACGATTAATGATATCAAAATATTTTCTTTTGGCAGCTGCACTTTTTGTTGCCTGTAGCGACGATTCTAGCAGTACATCTGTTAACGACACTCCAAACAATAATGGCCAAAATCTAGCTGAATCCTCTTACACCAACTGCATCCAAACCATCTTCGAATTCCAAAGAACAAAAGCTACTTCTTTCAGCGAAAATGGAATAGCCATAGACAGTGTATATTGGGACTACGGTTCAGCTAATAACAGAGGCAATTCAATCTATACTTATAAAAACTATTGGACCGGCACACACATCGACAGCACTTACGAAGCAGAACTCCACAATGGTGAATGGGCTTACCGAACCACCATAAACACTGCGGAAACTAAATTCTTTCATGAAGGCAACATCAGTACACTTATTTCAATAAAAGACGGCATTAGTGATACTGTTATTACCTACTTCGATGGAGACTCCCTAGCCACCACATACACAGAAAAAGGAGGAAAAGAAACCCGTATCTACGTTTTGAAAAACGACACCATCTTCAATCCTATTGAGACCGACCGGATTATAGTCATGGATGAGAATGACAGCAACACTTGTTACGATAAAATGCATCGTAATGGAAAATGGTTTATCTGGGATCGCTACGAAGCGGGAATAAAAAACGGAATGATAGCACTCACCAAAACATCTATCGAGGATGGGGTAGATGATAAGACCGTGACTTTTTTCATGTTCCGTCACAAACAGCAATAATAATTTAGACTTTTATAAATTCACTTCCTCCCCGAACAGGGAGGATTTTTTTGTTTTCGCAGCATTCGGCTTAACAGTTTTTGCGCAAGCGCGAACTTGGCAGCTCGATCATGAAAACAAGCAAGCTTGTTTTCGCGACGCTCGTTTTAACAGTTTTTGTGCAAGCGCGAAACTGGCGCCTCAGCTATGAAATGTATGCAAGCATGCTTTCCGCAACTTTCGCCTTAACAAGTTTTGCGCAAGCGCGAAACCGACGGTTCGGTCATAAAAAATAAGCAAGCTTATTTTTTGCGACTCTCACCTTAACAGTTTCTCAACATTTATCAAAATGTTATCAACATATATTTTATAAATTTTAGGGAGTGGGGGAGTCTGTTGATTGTTTTCTAAAAAAGTTATGCTAAATTTCAAATCGGATTGAAATTTTATGTTGGGAAAAATTTTCGGTTTCACGTGAAACAATCGTAATAACGAAGTTATAGTCCCAACAGTCGATAGCGAACCAAATCCAATAAAACTTAACTGGATCCTTCCCCTTACGGGTCAGGATGACGGCGAAAAGAAAATTGAGTTATAAAGAAAACACTGAACAGAAGAATCTTTTGAACCAGTTCCTTGCGGAACATGGTGTGCAACTGTCCGAAGAGACTCTCGACAAGCTTTACCAGTTTGCAGATTTGGTCGTCGATACCAAGGAATTCGGAAATTTGATTTCTGCCAAGGATTCAGGAAAGTTCTTGTCTAGACACATTGCCGATTCGCTGGTACCCTATATATATATTAGACGAGAGACGAGAGACGAGAGACGAGAGAATGTTCCAGAATCTCTTTCATCTTTGCTCTTCGAGCCAAGACTTGTCGGCTCAGCTATGGATGTGCAAGCACCTCCACAGCATTCGCCTCTTTCATCTTTCGTCTGTAGCGAGCCTGCGAGCGTTCTCTCGTCTAAACGCTGGGCGGATATGGGTGCGGGAGCGGGCTGCCCGGTTTTTCCGCTTGCGATTGCAATGCCAGAGATTCAATTCTATGCGGTCGAACCGCGTCACATGCGTGTGAACTTTATGCAGATGGTCAAGGAAAAACTGCACTTGGACAACTTGACTGTCGTAGGCAAGCGATTCGAAACTTCAGGCCTCACGGACCTTGACTTTATCAGCTGCCGTGCCCTTTCGACTTTTGAAAACGACTGGGAACGTGCATTGCCCGGACTTAAAAAAGGCGGAACTTTCGTGACGCTGAAAAGCTTTAACAATATTGCCCATTTGGAAAACGATCCGAAAGTGCATATTCAGAAGTACGAACTTCCAGAAGAAGAACAGGTGTACGCATTGGTCACCCGAGGTAATAATGAGTAAAATTATTGCGATATGCAACCAAAAAGGTGGCGTCGGTAAAACTACTACGGCCGTGAACTTGGCCGCGAGTTTTGCAGCCCTTGAAAAAAAGACTCTTCTCATAGACATGGACCCGCAGGGGAACGCCTCGCAGGGTTTAGGTTTCTTAGAGTCGCAGGACATGGATATCCACGAAATTTTGGATATGGCCGGAAACCCGGACAACTTGACGTTCGAAAACATCAAGCCTGCCATCTTGGAAACGCCGCTTGACTTTTTGAAAATGATTACCGCAGGTCCTGACCTCGCCGTCATGGAAATCGAACTGGTGAACGCCATGAGCCGCGAACGCAGACTCGAACGCGTGATGAACATCCTCAAGCAGGAGTTCGATTTCATCATCATCGACGCACCTCCGAGCTTGAACTTGCTCACCATCAACACGCTTACCGCAGCTACAAGCGTGCTTATTCCGGTGCAGTGCGAATACTACGCTTTGCAGGGCATGACCGAACTTTTCAAGACTATCCGCGAAGTGCAGAAAAATCTGAACTCCGGTTTGAAAATCGAAGGCGCCCTCCTCACGATGTACGATTCACGCTTGAGCCTCTCAAAGCAGGTCGCCGAAGAAGTTCGCGAAAACTTGAGCGACACCGTTTTCCAGACGATGATTCCGCGCAACGTAAAATTGTCCGAAGCTCCGTCGCATGGCAAGCCGGTCATCCTTTACGACGTGCAGAGCACAGGTTCGCAGTCGTACATGAAACTCGCCGAGGAAATACTGAATAAGGAAAAGTGAATTAGGTTTTAGGGATTAGGCCGTTAGGGATTAGGATAACACATTCCGACAACTAAATCCTGCCTACTTCCTACCGACTACTTCCTACTGACTACTAACCACCAACCACTAACCACTAGTCACTATTATGGGTAAACAAGCACTTGGTCGCGGTCTCTCTGCAATTTTTAAAGCACACGATGTTCTCGGCAACTCTGTCGATAACGCTATCAACAATTCCGCAGCTCCCGAAAACGCAAGCACGGACAACCAGAAAATCGTCGAAATCGACATCGACTTGATCGACCCGAACCCGTTCCAGCCGCGTAAGTATTTTGACGACGACGAACTTGTCGAACTCGCGGAAACTATCGAAAAGCACGGACTTATCCAGCCGATTGCTGTCCGCAAGGTGGGCGACCGTTACCAGATTATCAGCGGTGAACGCCGCACCCGCGCATCGAAACTTGCCAACTGCCGTACCATCAAGGCTCAGGTTTACGACAACCTCGACGACAAGACCATGAGCGAATGGGCGTTGATTGAAAACATCCAGCGTGTCGATTTGAACCCGATTGAAATCGCTCAATCTTATCAACAATTAATTGACAATCATAATTACACGCACGACGACCTGGCAAAGACGGTAGGCAAGTCGCGTTCCGCCATCACGAACGCACTCCGCCTTTTGAAACTCCCGAACCAGGTGCAGGCTTGGATTCAAGAAGGTAAACTTGCAGGTGGTGCCGCCCGTGCACTTTGCAGTGAAAAAATCGCAGACCCCGAAGCTCTCGCAAAACGCGTCATCGAAGAAGGCCTGAACGTCCGCCAAATCGAAGCCATCGCCCGCGGAGAAGACCCGTTTGCCCAGACGAGAGACGATGCTTCGACAGGCTCAGCAACCGAAAACGACAAGGGCACTGATCCAGTCGAAGGGGGCGAAGAAGAACTTCCGCCGGAAGTCCACGGTAGCGAACCGCCAGCCGCTCCGACTCCAAAGCCAGAACTCAGTGCCGACATGAAGCAGTTCGAATCCCGTCTCGAAACGTTCTTCGGAACAAAGGTCGCCTTGAACCCGAACGCCAAGGACCAGACCAAGGGCACCATCGTCATCAACTACTATTCCATGGACGACCTGAACCGCATTCAGGAAATTATGGAAAACCGCTAACGGTAAAAACGTGAGTCGCAATTACACAATCCAAATCATTCCGGAAAATACGGATGGCGTGAGGAAATACCGCATTTCGGGCAAGCAATTCGTCTTGTTCCATATCGGACTTGTCGTTGTCGCCATAATCCTGATTCTATTCATTCTCCACATCGCAAAAATCAACAAGACGCTTGCGAATTACGAAAAGATGCGCGTCCACAACGCCCAGCTCGTAAAGCAGAACGCAAACTACGAAGAACTCTTTTCGCGACTCGACTCGCTGTGGATTATGGAAAACCGTATCCAGAATATTTTCGAAACGTTCCTTGAAAACGACTCCAACAAAATCAACAGCATCATCGAACGCAACCGCTTTGCGCACGTACCTTCCAGCAAGAACGATATCGACTTCGAAGGAATCCACAACTGGCTCACGACCGACGAAAAAATCAGGATGGAACGCATCCCGAACGTCATCCCGGCAGTCGGCATCATCAGCAAAAAATTCTCATACGAGAACAAGCACTTGGGCATCGATATTTCAGCACGTAAAGGCAACCCGGTTTTTGCATCAGGTAGCGGAAAAGTCATCTTTGCGGGTAACAGCGGCGACCTCGGGAACACGATTGTCGTCGATCACCAGAACGGATACAAGTCATCTTATTCACATCTCAAAAGTATAAGGACGAAAAAAGGGGCTAATGTTACAAAAGGTGAGGTTATCGGTTACATAGGCGATACGGGCAATACAAGCGGTCCGCACTTGCATTATTCCATCACCAGGAACAATTTACCGCAAGATCCTGAAACTATATTTACTTACTAGGAAAAAACATGGCTACAAAGAACGAACAAGAATTGACTCAGGTCGGAAATGCAGTCCAGGTCAACGGAGATATCATCGGAAAAACGGATGTAAGAATTGCCGGCAAAGTCCACGGTAATGTATTAGTCGATGGTGAACTGGTACTTGAAAAATATGCAAATATCGAAGGCGATGTCAAATGCAGCGCTGCCCTTATTGCCGGTTCCATCAAAGGCAATGTGGAATGCAAAGGTAAGCTCTTCCTTCAAGACAATGCACAAATCATCGGAAACGTAAAGGCGGAACAGCTCGTCATAAACGAAGGAGCCATTTTTCAGGGCAACTGCGAAATGACAAACAACCCCAAAAGAGGGAAAGAAAAGTAATCAACCGACTATATTAAATAATACTATGTATATTTATATATGATATTTAATATTTAATGTAGTGAATAGTGGATAAAAAAATAAAGACTAGAACGTAAGTCTATGATATTCAACGAGTTACAGAAATAAATGAAATGTGGATTAATGTTGAAAATTTAAAATCTATTCACATTTTTCAACGTTGATAGATGTTGAACTAGAGTTTTCAATGTTAATTCACGAAGTAATCACTAAAGTATGTTGAAGATGGAGTTGGGAGTAGAGGAGAAAACGTAAAAGTGTGAAATTAATCACATAAAACAAAAAACGTAAATAAATCAATCGCTTTTTATTCTCAATAATTATATTCTAGTATGTTCTACGTAGAAGGTATGGAAAAAAAGGTACTAAAGATAGGCCAGATATCCGATATCCATATAGGAGAGGATGCTAGCCTGATGCAAGGGATAGATGTTCGCAAGAACTTTCTTGCTGCATATTGCTCCGAATCAATGAAGGATTTGGATCTTTTAGTGCTTTCTGGCGATTTGGCATACGAAAATGCCGAACCTGGCGCTTATGCTTATATATCCGACTTGCTTAAGGACTGCAAAGTTCCTATTTGCATAATTCCTGGAAATCACGATAAGGTGGAAGTCATGGAAAAGTACTTCGACCTTAAGGGAAAAGTGCACAACGGCAAGTGTTATTACCGTTACGATATTGGCGGGCGTTCGATTTTCTTTTTGGACAGTACCGATGGAACTGTATCGGCGGAACAGCTTTCTTGGTTTGAAGAAGAAGCTGCAAAGGTTGATGACGAAATTCTGTTGTTTGTGCATCATCCGCCGTGTCATTGCGACCACAAGTTCATGGACTTGCGGTACGCGATGAAGAATATCGAAGAAGTTCAGGCGACGCTTTCTAGAGTCAAGAATCTCAAGAATATTTTTGTCGGGCATTACCATTACGAGGCTGTAGTCGATATTGGTGGCAAGACTGTGCACGTGACTCCATCGACTCAAATGCAGATTGATCCGAGCAAATCGTTCTTTTGTCTGAGTTCTGCGGCTCCCGGGTGGCGTGTGATTGAATGGGGTGAAAATTTTTTAGAAACTCGTGTTTATTTTTCAAAAACCCCTTGAAAATTCTAAACGCTTTTGCTAAATTTGCAATCAATGGCGGTTTAGCTCAGCGGTAGAGCACTGGAATCATAATCCATTGGTCCGGGGTTCAAATCCCTGAACCGCTATTAATTCAAAAAGAAGAGGCGAGCATGTCAAAAAAAATTTTAACGATTTTACTTTTGGCAGTCGCCTCTCTTTTTGTTTCTTGCGGCTCCAAGGATGATGCCAAGACGGCAAATACACAGGTTGCAATGCCTAAGCCTAAGCCGATTCTCGACAAGGTTCCGTTTACAGCTCCTGCAAAATCGACTATTACTATCGAAAAAGCAAATTTTTATGCAAAGGCGAGCAATGGTCTCGTAGAGCTTGCTGTAAAGTGGTCTGAACGTATCGACAAGGCGAAAGATTTTGAGAAAGTTCAAATTCTTAATGCATACAATGTAGCTCGCGATCAGCTTTGCATTCGTGCAGGCCTTAAAAGCGGTATTGATGAATACAACTGGATTACTAATGTCGCTATGAAGAATCCAGAAAACAAGTCCGTTTTCGAAAAAGCCGGATTTAAGATTAAATAGGATTCAGGCGTAGCTGTGCAATAGCCGCAAATGCCGCTGTTACTGCAAATGCCGCTCTTGCCGCGAGATTCCCAGATGCCGCGAAATATTGCGAATAATTGTGAAAGCCGAGAAATCGCAAAAGTTGCCATTGCTACGAAAAATTCTAGATGCCGCGAAGAATCGCGGTTTTTTTGTTCTGTTCCACCGAAAGCAAAGACAATAATAGCCAATCCAACAAGAAAAAAAAAGTGGCTCATGGCGCTCTTAGTTAAACGCGGCAGCGGCAAGCTTGGCGTTGAGCATACACTCTTGGCATCTGGATATGCATGTGTGTGGCTTGCTCGTGCGAACGAATCTGAGAATCACGCGTGGCTTCATCAAGCTTGAATTGATTGAAACAATTTGAGCTTACAAGGTGGTTTTCTGTATTCTGGTCTGACGTTTTCCGCCATTCCGGAATGCAGGTTTATTTTCGTCGGAATATTTACATACTAAAGTGGCTTTTTGCAGTATAAAGTATGTAAAAACGTTTTGTTTACTTTATATGTTTACATACTGAAATTTATTTTTTTCTTTTTAGTATGTAAAAAAAACAGAAAAAACGGTGAGAATAGCCCGAAAAACACCTTTTTTGATGTCAGAAAATGCTTTTTCGGTGTTTTTCCGGAAATTTTTGATGAAAAAGGCGGCAAATTTACATACTAAGAGCTATAAAATTTGAATTTAGTATGTAAAGTCCTTAATCACGACTAATTACTTTATTATAAACTTCAATTTGGCGTTCAATGATGCCGTCCCAAGTGAAGCATTCGTCGATGCGTTTGCGGGCACCGGCAAGTAATTTTTCTACAAGTGATGGATCGCTGGCGAGTCGTTTGAATGCATCGGCAAGAGCGGCAGGGTCTTTTTCGGGAACGAGGATTCCGGACTCTTCGTCGATGACGACATCGGGGATGCCGCCGACATTGCTTGCTACGATGGGCAGTCCAAGCTCCATGGCTTCGATGAGCACGACGCCGAGGCCTTCGGTGTCGCCCTTGCTATCGACGATGGCTGGGAGCGTAAAGACATTTGCCGTCTTGTATTCGTTTGCGAGGTCTTCGGGCGAAAGCTTGCCTGTGAAGATGATTGATGCTGGCTGGAATGCGGCTGGCTCCTTCGGCTGCGTTTCAGGATGACACAAAGCTGGTGCCTGTGCTGAGCGAGATCGAAGCAAGTCTATCGAACCACTTTCGCCTAATAAAGCTGCTTGTTGCTTGAGCTGTTCGGTGAGGTCGCCGCCGCCGACGATGCGGATTTCAAATTCGTCTTGGGGCAGGTATTTCGCGGCTTCGATGAGGTAACAAATGCCTTTGCGTTCGATGTGCCGCCCGACAAAGAGAATCTTGAACTTGCCATTGATTGTATGAGGAACAATCTCAGCTGGTTCAACCAACTGTTCGACTCGGCCATGTTCATGCAAGCATGGATGCGACTCTTGCCTTATACAGTTGTCGTTCACCGGATGCGGCCCTTCGACAAGCTCAGGGACCTTATGGCCAGGTTGGTGAGCCTGCCGAACCACCTCTCTGGTCTCTGGTTTCTCCTCAAGCGTAGTTCCGTACGGGCTCCATTCGACGTTGACGTTGCGGAGTGCCTTGATTTTAGAGGCTGTGAAGCTGGAGTTTGCAAAGACGGCTTGGGCTTGTCCGATAGCGAATTTCAAAAGCGGCTTGACCCATTTCTTTTTGCGGATAAGCAGGAGTTCTGCACCGTGGAAGTTTAGCACGAGCGGAATCTTGAAAAGCTTTGCGGCACCGAGCGCGATGTAGGCGTGCGGGAACGGCCAGTGGGCGTGGATTACGTCGGGCTTCCATTTGCGGCAAACCCGGAGACACTGGATGAACCCGTTGATGATGTAGGGGATGGCGAGCAGTTGCAGCCAAGGCTTGGAGGCCATTTTGCTCGGGGCGCCCTCTTCGTGCGTGAGGATTTCCCAGTTGGCGGGGGCGTAACGGAAGCGGTTCACGTGCGTGCCGTCGATGTCGTGGCTCTTGAGGCCTTTGTAGGCGGGAGCGAGTACTTGAATATCTACGCCCGCTTTTTTGAGGTGGGCGATGGAAGTGCGTAGCCACGGGACTTCGGCGTCTTCTTGGAAACGCGGATAGACAGAGCCTATGACGAGAACTTTCATTGTACTTGCTGCTCGGCTTCTTGTGCCTTGTTGATATCTTGGATGCAGGCGGGATAGACGATGGGCTTAACATTGTTGTTGAGCACGAGGTCTATGATTTCAAAGTTTTGGCTGTTTGCGGTTTGCTTGAAGCGCCCCACGAGACGTGTCCAGCCTTCGAGTTTCGAATCCAAAAGTAAAAGTCCGATTCCGCTGTCGTGCTCCAGAAAGCCGAGAACGTCGTCGCCGCGCTTGTTCTTTGAGAGTGTTTCCATGAACACGCTCCAGAATTGTTGCGAGTTGGTTTCGTTCCCAAGTGTGCTGTCGATGGATTCAAAGTCAAATTCAATATATACGAAAGAACTATTATCCTCGTCACTGCGGATAATTTCTTCTTGACAACGTCTTTCAAAAATATCTTCAGTATAGATGGAGATATTGTATTGATGTTTTTTAATCAAGTTGAAGAGGTAGTCCTTCATCATCGCCCCTAATTTAGTCTATTTTTTAACTATGCAGCGATTGTTGAAATTAAGAAAAGTGCTGAAGAGCAGTGTTTTGGCGACTTCGGTCGAAAATTTTAAAGTTATCAAGTCTTTGACGAACAAATACCGTCCGATGACGGCGTTCGAAATCCAGATTCTGGAGAAAAATGGGAACAGCTGCGATGACTGGTCCAAGGTGCTGGTCGAGCCGGATTTTGACCCGAACAGGATTTTCCGTTCGAGTTTCATGGGCGATGTGCGCCTTCCGAAGTTCTTCGGCACGCTTCTTCTGCCGGGCGATGTTTCTGTCGCGACAGGCATTTATGACTGCATGGTGCACAACTGCATTATCGAAAACGCCTTGATTTACAAGGTCGCGATGTTGAGCAACGTGCTTGTGCGCAGCAGTGCTGTTGTACAAAATGTCGGAACGCTTGTGAGCAGTGGAAAAATCAATTACATGGTAGGTTCTTCCATCAACGTCGGTAACGAGATGGGTGGCCGTGAGGTGTTTGTTTTCCCGGAGATTACGACGGAGCTTGTCGATTTGCAGCTGTTCCACAAGGCGGAACAGAGCGTCCAGGATTCGTTCATGGAAATGCTCAAGACGTTCAGGTCCGAGCTCGCGCTTCCGTTCGGGATTGTGGGCAAGGGCGCTGTCGTTTCGAATACGAACATTATCCGCAATAGCTGGATTGGGGCACATGCCCGCGTTGAAGGTGCCGCGAAGATTCGCAATTCCATCATCATGAGTTCGCTCGAAGAATCGAGCCATGTCTATGATTCCGTGATTCTTGAAAATACGGACGTGCAGATGGGCGTAAAGGTGCATACGGGTGCCGAAGTGCAGAGTTCCGTGCTGATGAGCCGCTGCAAGGTGGGGAGCAAGGCGATTGTGAAGTCTTCCATCATTGCACCGTGCTGCCATATCGAAGAAGGCGAAGTCAACAGTTCGTACATGGGACCGATGACGCAGATGCACCATCATTCGCTGTTGATTGCGGCACTATGGCCGGAAGGTTGCGGCAACTTGGGATATGGCGCGAATGTTGGCAGCAACCACACGGGCCGCATGCCCGACCAGGAAGTGATGCCGGGCCAGGGGATGTTTTTCGGTCTTGGCGTGAACATCAAGTTCCCGTCGAACTTCCGCGAGTCGCCTTTTACTTTGATTGCAAGCGGGCTCACGACGCTCCCGCAGCGGCTCAAGTTCCCGTTCTCGCTGATACATGCGGGCGATCCGCAGTTGGTGGGCGTTGCTCCGCGATTGAATGAAATTGTGCCGGGTTGGAACTATGCGAAGAATACTTATTCGCTGGATCGCAATGCGTACAAGTATGGCATTCGCGGTAAAGGTCTTGTACCGTCGTCGTTCTATTCCATTTACAATTCCGAGACGGCTCGCCTTGTGTTTGATGCGTACAACCGCTTGCAGGTTTTAAAAGTCAAGGACGTTTATACGAAAAACGATATCGACGGGCTTGGCGAAAACTTTTTGCGTGAACGCGTGCGTCAAGATGCCGTCAAGACTTATAGCGAATACATGGAGCGCTATGTGTTGGACTTGATTATTTCGCTTGTCGAAGAAGATGAATCGCTTTCGAAGCAGTCTCCGCGTGAGTTGCGTAAACTCTTGACGGATACGAATAAAGAAATTGCAAGGAATGTTAATTTACCCGAAACGATGGACGATTTGGTCAAACGTTATAGGCAACTTGAAAAAGAATGGTTCGATAGCGTAAGCCATGGGCTTGATCGCGATAACGAACGCGGCCGCAAGATTTTTGACGATTACGACAGTGCGCATCCAATTGACAAGGGATTCGTGGAGTGGGAAAAGTCCCGTTTCGAGGAATCTGTAAAGCGGTTGAATGCTTTCGTGAAGAATCTCGCTTAGTCATGTGAACTGCGCGGAATTTTTCTGTTATGTTGTTATATATTTTACTTTGTGTGGAAATTGCCGCACGTGTCGCAATTGAGATTCGCGAACGTAGGCTTACGCAGTTGCGCGGTGGCGTGTTTGCCGTGTTGCGTTTGATTCCGCTTGTGAACGATATCGTGCCACTGCCGGAAAATCGCAGTGAACCTCCGACTAGCTTGTTTGTGGAGAAGCACGAAGAAGGGCACAAGGTGCTGCACCATGCGGTGTTGCGGAACTTGATGAAGGTTGCGTTCTTGATGGTCGCGGTGTGGTTCTTGGCGGCGATGGTCGTTCGTTGGAATGCAAGTTTTTTCGAGGCGGTGCTGTGGCTACATCTGGTTGCGATTCCGTTCAAGTGGTTTTTCAATTGGTACTGCTGGATGCAGGAATACGAGGCTGATGCGTATGCTTTCAAGGAAGTGGGTAAACAGAAGGCGAAAGCCGCAATGCATGAACTTGCCGCTTGCGAAATCCCGTATTCAAAGCTTTTTGCCTCGATTTACAGGGAACACCCGACCGTCGCACTGCGAAGCCAGAGAATGCTGAAGAAGGTAGTAGGAAGTAGACAGTAGGACAAATGCGTAGGTCGAGTGTCGCGGCCATACTTGTATGGACATGACCGAGGCCAGCATTGAACGCCGTTGGCGTTCGTGGCTGCGATTATGACATATCAAAATACAAGTATTCTGCTGCGTCATAACCTTGCACACTATTGGCATTTGAACGAAGTGAAAGTGCAAGTAGACAGTGGTTGGTGGTCAGTAAGCAGTTGATCGCAAAAGGAATGCGTCATCCCGAGAAGCAAAGCGACGATATAGAATTGTTGGTAATTTGATGCCTTTGGCATCCGCAACTTCGGCTCAACCATGCCAGTCTGCTAGCAGCCTGTCGCGGCATTCGCCTTGTATGCTCTTATTACCTTACAATTCTTAGGTTCGAAGGAGCGAGATCCAGTCAATTTTTGTGTTCGCATTACAAGATTTCACTGGATCCTTCGCTGTCGTTCAGGATGACGCATGTAGCGACACTGTTCGGAATGACATTTCTAACCCCATACCCCAAAGCACCCGTAAGGGTGCGAGCTCATACCTAACCCCTAAAACCTATAACCTAACTCCTACTCAAACTTCGCTTCTTCTATTTTGCGGTTGTGCAGGACTTCATCTACCTTCTTTTTCAATGTGTTCAATATTTCGTTCTCGTGAATTTGAAATAGTTGCTGTTCTTTTTTCAGGAACGGTTTGATGACCCGGACAAGGCAAATTATTATGCCGGCGATGATGATTGTGCCGGTGGTAATGCTAATCGGGAATGTGGTGCTTAAGTGGGTTGAGTAGAGTAAGAAAGCACAGCAGATATTGACGGCTAAAAATGCGAATGCAATATAAACCGGTTTCAAGTTGATGGGGGTTGTGGGGCTATCCGGTTGTTTTACGTCAAGCTGTCGTTCCGTGTTTTGGACGATATCTCTGAGGATGAAGGCATCCATTATCGGAAAAAAAGAAAAGAAGACGGCTATCCACGGG
>JAEEGI010014466.1_pt1 | contig 16581 bp, 16 predicted proteins | sample 8958751 | NCBI WGS metagenome assembly JAEEGI01 (sample SAMN16246545, study PRJNA631951) | gut metagenome | biome: gut microbiome; feature: rumen; material: KS-attached | host: Bos | place: Iran: Karaj | collected 2018-10
AAGTCTGATAAATGACGTTATCGAAAACCTGCCATGCGTAAGCTGATGGCTCAGGGGCGAGGATTTCGGAGGATTCTTCGCTTATCTCGTGATAATTGCTTTCTTCCGCGCTTTCTTCAACATACGAGTTTTGCATGCTGCTTTCGGCAGAAGGCTGCGCGCCGCTTTCGCTTGGCACAGTGTCTGCAGGCCGTAAAAGCAGCGCTCCCGCCACCGCGGACGCGGCGACCAGCGCGACAGACGCGGCTATAGCGAGCGTACGCCTGTAATTGAACCGCGTTCTCTGCGCCGGCCGGGGATCCCCGGATTCTTTATAAAGTTCTTCTATAATGCCATGATCGAGCGAATCAAACGATTTTTCAAAGTTTTCTTTTTTCATACGTTTATCCCGTTCCTTTCGAGAAATGTTTTGAGCTGTTTTTTTGTCTTTGCAAGAGATTTGTTGACCGCAGACGCCGTTACGCCCATATGTCCGGCGATCTCGGCAGGAGTGCGGCTTTCATAATAACGCATCAGGAATATGAGGCGCTTTTTGCGGTCGAGTTTGCGCAGGAATTCATTTATCACCCTGCCCGTCTCGGCTTCCAGGTATTCCTGTTCGGCGCCCGGGACGTGCAGTTCTTCGTAAAGCTCGTCTATGGGCAGCGACTCCGCTTCGGGCGAAGATTTGCGCGTGTTTCTGCGGTATCTGTCGATCGCCGTGCGGCGCGTTACCGTAGCGGCAAGCGCCGGCAGACAAACGTCGCCCTGCTTTGGAAACGACCGCCAAAGCGAAAATAACGCGTCGTTCACGCATTCTTCGGCGTCGGGCTCGCTGCGCAGCACGCCGAACGCGAGCCGACGGCAGTAAGCGCCGTATTTGCGCATGCAGAACGATATAGCGGCTTCGTCTCCCCGCCTGAAATATTCGATTATTTCGCCGTCTTCCGGAATGGCGGAACGTGATACGTTGTCCTTCATTGTTTCTCCTGTTTGAAAAGCGCTTTCACAAAGTAATGTCGCAAATATGCTCAAAAAAAGGAACGGTATTTATAAAAACAACGCCGTGCGCGTATTTTTGCGCACGGCGTCTCAGATAAAGAGTTTTCAGCTGCGGGTCGCGGCGTCGCGCAGTGCCTGCGCCTGTTCATATAGTTCGTCGCCGTCGATACCGTATTGTTCCATTATCGATTCCACAACGGCTTTGAGCTCCGCTCTGTCGACGTCTTCGGCGTCGCGGTCGTAGTTCTTTATGAATTCGTTGAGCTTTTCGTTGCCTACAAGCGCCGTGACGGCGGTCTGTTCGGGATGGTCGTAAAGATTATCGAGAGTGGACTTATCGAACTGGGATATGAGTTTATCCAGATCGAATTCCTGCCAGTCGGATTCGGCAAGGCTGCTAACGATCTGATCGGTGAGCGTCTCGCTGACGGCGTCGGTGACGACGGCTTTTGCCACTTCGGAATCCTTGACCGCCCCGGCGAGTTTATCGGCGGTGTCGCCGTCGGAGAGGATCTCGCGGAGCTTTTCGGAGTCGTTTTCGGCTATTGCTTTTGCAAGCCCGCTTTCGTCCATTATGCCGTAGACCGCCACGAGGTCGTCGATATCTTCATCGGTTATGTTTTCGATCTTGGAAACAGCGCTGCTTTCGTTCCCGCTTTCGGAACCGCCCGTCATCATATATTTCGCCGCGGTCGGAAGCGCTTCTTTGAGCAGATCGGACCCTTTAACGGCGTCGGTGACCGAATAGACGAGTTCGGGATCGGAAAGTATTTTTCCGGCGCCGGAAGAATTTTCGCCTCCCTTGTTTTCGAACACGCCGCGCGAATTGAGCTCGGAATAGATCTTGACCGCGCTCGAAAGCTCGTCGGCGAGGTACACGGTCTTGCCGTTTTCGCCTTCTGTTTCATAGCTCGAGGCGGCGTTCATATAGGATTTGCCAAGGCTGTCGAACCCGAACGCCGAATATACCTTCGCCACCGCGCTGTCGCCGAAATCGGTCGTTATTTCGCCGAGCACGGGCACGTCGGCGGCGGAATCTTTGGTTATTGAGACCACGCCGAGGACTGTCATAAACAGCACGCCGCAGAAAATGAACGCGCTGACGAAACCCACGCCCAGCCCCACGAATCTTGACGTGGAATTGGGTTTTTGTTCAGGTTTGCGCGTGATAAGCCGCAGTATGGCGTCGCCCGCGAAGACCGTTATGAGCCGCAGCACCAGATACGCGAGCAGGAAGAACAGCGGACCTACGATAACAGACGCGACGAGCGACGGCGCTTTTTTGACGCCGGCGGCTATGGATTCGTTCTGCATAAGCGCTTTGCCCAGCCCGTTTTCGCCTCCCAGTCCTTCGACCGCGTAAACGGCGGCTTCTTCGGCGGTGGAGACCTGCCTGCCGTCGACTTCCAGCCCGAATCCCGAGATATTGATATTTGAAACGAGGTTTGAAAGCGGCGACGCGAGAAGGAACGTGAGCAGCGCCGCGAGCAGCACGCAGACGAAGCTCATTATGGCTTTTGCCATACCTTTTCTGTAGCCGTAGATCATCCTTATGGCGAACACTATGGCGGAGATCGCGACGAACGCGATCACTATTATTTTGCCTATAGACATATCTATGCTCCTTTCGGGAATAAAAAAGAGTTGTTTACGTTAACTGCATTATAAACAAAAGCGGGCAAATAGTCAACAGGAATCGCTATTTGTTTACAAAAACGCCCCGCAAAAAAAGCGGGGCGCGGTATGTATTTTACTGTTCTTCCTCGAGCACCTCGGCGATTATGCCGACCGCCTCGTCGATAAGAGGCTCGGTGTGAGTCGCCATAAGGCTGGTGCGGATGAGGCATTCGCCCGGCGCGACTGCGGGCGGGATGGTGCTGTTGGCGTAAACGCCGCGGTCGTAAAGCTTTGCGTTGACTTTAAAGGTGCGCAGCATATCGTAGGTGTATATGGGGATGATGGGCGTGGTCTTGCTTTCGCGTATCGCGACGCCTTTGGCTTTGAGCGCGGCGCGCATATAGTCGGCGATATGCTCGAGCTTTTTGGGCAGCTCGGGGTGTTTTTCGAGCACTTTGAGCGCCGCCAGCGCAGAAGCGCACGAAGCGGGAGTCATAGAAGCCGAAAAGATGAACGGGCGCGAATTGTGGCGGACGTAATCGACGCATTCGGCGCTTGCCGCCATATAACCGCCTAAGCTCGCCAGCGATTTGCTGAACGTGCCCATATAGATATCGACCTGATCCTCGAGCCCGAAATAGCTCGCGGTGCCTCTGCCGCCTTCGCCCAGGACGCCGAGCCCGTGAGCGTCGTCGACCATTACCCTTGCGCCGTACTTTTTGGCAAGACGGCAGATCTCGGGCAGGTTGGCGATGTCGCCGCCCATGCTGAACACGCCGTCGGTGACTATGAGCGCGCCGGCGGTCTCCGGTACCTGCTGGAGCGTGGCTTCGAGATCGGCCATATCGTTATGCCCGTAGCGCAGCATTTTGCCAAAGCAGAGCTTGCATGCGTCGTAGATACTCGCGTGGTTTTCTTTGTCACAGATGACGTAGTCGCTCCTGCCGACGAGCGCGCTGATTATGCCCAAATTCGACTGGAAGCCCGTGGAAAACGTCATAACCGCCTCTTTGCGCAAAAACTTGGCGAGCTCGGCTTCGAGATCCAGATGCAGCTGCAGCGTTCCGTTGAGGAAGCGGGAGCCGGAACAGCCCGTGCCGTATTCCTCGAGCGCTTTGACGCCGGCTTCGATGACCTCGGGGTTCACGGTGAGCCCGAGATAGTTGTTGGAGCCGAGCATTATGCGGCGCTTGCCTTCCATTATGACTTCCGTGTCCTGCTTGGTCTGCAGGGCGTGGAAATACGGATATATGCCGAGTTCCCTCAGTTGGGCGGCGCGGGTGTCGCTTTCGAATTTCTTAAAAAGATCCATATCGCTCTTCCGTCCGAATTCTTAATTTTTTCTTAATACAGTACATCCCTTATTATACTGAAATAATCGGTTTTGTCAAGTGTTTTTTGTTCCCCGCCGCTTAATAAAAAAATAATAATTGCTCTTCCCTCCCCGCTTCGCCCGCACGCCGCAAAACATATATGATCAAATTGCGCAAAAACGCTTGACAAAACGCAAAAAATGAAGCAAAATATATGTTAAGAAAAACTGTATAAAGGAGTGTTTCACAAGTGAGCACAGTAAACGAATTTTTGAACGAGACCGGCACGTTCTTCCTCGCCACCGTCGACGGCGACGCGCCTAAATGCCGCCCGCTGGGGCTGCACGTCTGTGTGGACGGTATGCTTCTGTTCGGGGTGGGCGATTTCAAAGCGGTCTACCGCCAGCTCAGAGCAAACCCCAAAGCCGAGATTGTGGCGCTCAAACCCGACGGAAAATGGCTGCGCTATTCAGGAGAAGCCGTATTCATGGAAGATGAAAAGTATGCCGCAGCGGCGCTCGAGACGTCACCGTATCTCAAAAACATATACAACGAGCAGACCGGGAATAAGCTTATGATGTTCCGGCTCGAAAACGCGTCCGCGCGCGTGATAAGCGTTATGGGCGAAGGCGAAGCGATTGAAGTCTGAACGAATGCGGGGCTTTTACAACGAGCGCAGTGCGCCCGAAAGCGTAAAGCGGCTTTATTCCGCGCTCAAAGAAGCGTGGTGCGCAGATACCTGCGCTCTGCGGATGCGCAAAAACTGGAGCAAGGATAACCCCTCGCTCGGTCAATGTTCGGTGACGGCGTTTCTCGTACAGGATATAATGGGCGGCGAAGTTTTCGGCGTCCCGCTCGAAGACGGCAATTTTCACTGTTTCAACGTTATAGAAGGCACGGTATTCGACCTTACGAGCGAACAGCTCGATACGCTGCCCGAATACACGCTCGAATATCCGCAATCGCGTGATACGCATTTTGAAAAAGCCGAAAAAAAGGCTCGCTACGAGCTTTTGAAACGTCGCTATACGGAGGCGGAACAATGAAAACAGCGCTCGTAATGGAAGGCGGAGCCATGCGCGGGACGTTCACCTGCGGCGTCCTCGACGTCTTTTTGGAAAACGGCGTGGAGTTCGACGCCGCCGGAGGCATATCGGCCGGCGCCGCTTTCGGCTGCAATTTCATATCGCGTCAGCGCGGCAGGGCGATCAGATACAACAAGAAGTATTGCAACGACGAAAACTACTGCAGCGTTCGTTCGCTCATAAAGACGGGCGACCTTTACGGCGCGGATTTTTGTTACCGCGAACTGCCGGACGTGCTCGACCCGTTCGACCGCAAGGCGTTCGCTGAAAACACGACGGAATTCTACGTGGGCGCGACAGACACAGCCACCGGAAAGCCTGTATATCACAAATGCTCCGACGGCGGAGAACGCGATTTTGCCTGGATACGCGCCTCGGCTTCAATGCCGTTCGTATCGCATGCCGTCGTTATCGACGGATACACGCTGCTCGACGGCGGGATCTGCGACGCCACGCCGTTCGATTATCTTAAAAGTATAGGATACGAACGGTTCGTCGTGATCCTTACGCGGCCGCGCGGATATATCAAAAAGAAGAGCCCTTCGGCTTTGTTCTCAAAGCTTTTACTGCGCAGGTATCCCGAGATCGCAAAGGCGCTCGCCATACGGCACGAACGCTACAACGCCGAGATGCTGCGCATAGCGCGGTCCGAAGAAGCGGGCGAAGCCCTGGTCTTGGCGCCTCGCGAGCCGCTCGACGTCAAGCGGAGCGAGCACGATCCGGAAAAGCTCCAGCGCGCATACGATACCGGCGCCGCCGAAGCGCGCGAAAAGCTCGATGAGATAAGAGCGTTCCTGCAGCAAAGCAAACTTTTGTAAGATGAGGTAACATTCAGGAATGAAAGCATTCAAATGCCCAAAATGCGGCGGCGACGTAAAATACGATATAGCAAAAGAATCGATCCTATGCGAATACTGCGGCGAAACCATTAACCGCGACGACTACCAGCGTTTTCTGGATGAAAACGGCCTTTACGCCACCACACTGCTCACCTGCCCTCAGTGCGGAGGCGCGGTGCTGAGCTACGATGACACCATTTCCACTTTCTGCAGCTACTGCGGCGCGCCCGTAGTGTTCGACAAACGCGTGGTGGAAGACACCAAGCCCGCGGGCATAATACCTTTTTCGGTGTCCGAAAACGCCGCGAACGAGATATACAGCAAAAAGATAAAGAACGCCTTCTTTGCGCCCGACTGGATGGACGACGCCGGAGGCCGCAGGACCGTGGGGATATATATGCCCTATTTCGTATACGGCGCGCACGCCGGCGGACATTTTACCGTCAAAGGCGAAAAACGCACCAACTACGGTTCGTACACGCAGGTCAACGAATACAGCGTGGACTTCGACCTCGACGCGCAATACGACGGCACACGGTTCGACGCGGCGCGCGCTTTTCCGGACGCGATGAGCGAATCCATAGACACGTACAAGACCGGAAAGACCGTTCCGTTCAAGACCGCGTATCTCGCAGGCTACTACGCCGACGGCGGCGACGTCGCCGAAGAAAACTACAACTGGCTGGTCAAAGAGCTCGTCTGCAACGATCTCCGCGCCGACGGAATGACGACTTCCGACGGAATAAAGCTGAAGACCGGCAAGATCGAATCGCACATAGAGCTCGAAACCGAAAAGACGCTGTTCCCGGTGTGGCTGCACACCCACCGCAGGAACGGCCGCGTGTGCTATTCGGCGATCAACGGCCAGACCGGCGACGCTGCGGCGGAGATACCGATAGACAAATGGAAATATATCAAAGTTTCAGTCATCGCCGCGGCGATAATAGCCGTGATAATGAATCTTTTCTTCACCATCACGCCCAAAACTTTTCTTATTGTTGCCGAAATCATACTTTTCCTCTTCGGATTTATGCTGCGCAAGCTGCACGGCGACGTTTACGTGCGGGAAAACCATATGGACGACATAGGCTATACCGGGATACATAAATTCAGGCAGCGCGCCAAAGCCTCGGGCAAAGCCTCAGGCAGTACTAAAAGCAGCCCCGGCGCCACGGCGTGGTCGTTCGAGATACCGCTTTCGGTCCGCTTTGCGGGATGGTACAAAACGCTCATAGGGCTTGCGGTATTCGCCGCGGTGCTTTTGTCCGGCACCGTGCTCGACGTAATCTATTACGCGGCGGCGGGCATAAGCATAGCGCTCGCCGTGTGGTCGGCGTTCGATATCATAAAGCAGCAGAATCTTCTCGCATCGCGCGATATCCCCGTTTTCACCCTGCAGAGAGGGGGCGACGGGAATGGCTGAATCCAAAAAGCACATAGCGCTAAACACGGTGCTCATCATAGCGGTGATCGTGCTCGCGCTGCCGTTTATTCTCGATATCATCCGCTCTTCGTCTTCCGCCGAGGCGTTGGCGGAACTCCCGCCCGAAAACGAGGCGGACGTGTATATCGACGATGGCGCGGGTCTGTTTGGCGAAGAACAGTACGCCCAAGTAAAGGCCGCAATGCTGCGCGTGACTTCCCTTTACCCGGTCGCGCTCGTCACGACCGGCGACACGGGCGGGTACTATACCACCGAATCGTACGCGGTAAGCAAATTCCGCGACCTGTACGGCAGCGGAAAAGGCATTCTGTTCGTCATAGATATGCAGAACCGGTATCTGTATCTTTACACCGATAACGGCAACTCAAAGCTCAGCGTGAGCAAATGCGACACCGTGACAGACAACGTCTATATGTACGCGCGAAACGGAGATTATACCAAATGCGCGACCGAAACGTTTTCGCAGGTGTTCGACGTTATGGCGGATATCGCGATACCCCAGCCGATGAAACATATGAGCAACCTGCTCATTGCCGTATCGGCTTCGCTCTTCGCCGTGTTCGTTTACGCGTACAAGAAGACGCGCATCAAATCGCCGGGAGAAGTTTATCAGCTTGATAAAGATATGAAGAAGCTGATAAACATCAACAACGCGGACGCCACGCTCAAGCGCTCCTACCGCATATCTCACAGCTCGTCAAGCGGCGGCAGAAGCGGCGGCTTCGGCGGCTTCGGCGGCGGTGGCGGCGGTGGCGGTCACGGCGGCGGTCACGGATTCTGAACACACAAAACAGGCGGCAAACGATTATTTGCCGCCTGTTTTCTTATATGCTGTTCAGCCGATCTGCAGCTTTCTGCCCGAGCCGAGTTCGAAATGGTATTTCACTATTCCGAGATCCACCGTGCTGAACGGACCGCGCTTCGCGCGAACGGCGACGTTTTCGCCGTCGAATTCAATGACGAATTTCTGCTGGTTTATGGCGGTGGGCGCGAGCAGCGCGCATTCCGCGCCGCGTATCACCCAGTCGGGGACATCGCCCTTTGCTTTCAAGACGTCCGGAACCGATTTGGACCTGTGCGGCTTGCCGCAGTTTTCGCCGTAGCCTGTGAGGATCGCCGCGAGTATGGATTCGCCTTCTGCGATATCGAACGCCGAAGGCACTTTTTTGTACGAGCCGCCGATCCAGCAGGTGTTGAGCCCCAGCTGCTGCGCTTTAAGCACCAGCTGTTCGCCGTAGTAACCGCATTTTTCAAGCGTTGACGCGTTCTTTTTGCCGATGATCGCGACGTAGTTCACCGCGTTGCGAAAACTGCCGTAGTGCGGCAGAAGCCGCGCTTTGAGCGAGCCGAACGCTTTGGGCTCGTTTATCGCAAGCTGCATATTCAGCCCGCTTTGGGCGTTCAGACCGGCTATATATGATTTGAGTTCGGCGATGATTTCATCGCCTAGCGGTTTTGCGAGATAATCGCGCACCGAATGGCGCTCGCGCGCCGCTTCCAGAAGATCCATATCGCACCTCCGCTTATTTATTTCCCGCTCTGGAACGGATCGGGTTCAAAATTCCCCGTACCCTTCACGCCGTCGTTGGCGTTATGTCCGTCGCTTACGAAATCGGAATCGGTCTTTATAAAGTATTTGAACCACTTTTTGGTCCCCGGTTCGTACGCGTCGCACCAGGTGACGTCGACGTTGTATATGCCGGTGTCGAGCTTTATCATATTCCATATATGTCCGCCGCCCTTGGGCATACCGAAACGGTAGGCGCACCACAGGTTCGCTTCGCGACACAAGAGCAGGAACGCGCGGCTGTAGCCTTCGCACACCGATTTTCCGCCCACCAGCGCGCCGAAAGGCGTGTAGCAGTTATCGGGGTCGGAACTGTAGGTGTTCTGCGCGCTTATGACGCTCGCCAGATAAAGGTATTTGTCGTAAGTCGTAAGCCCTTCCGGCATCTTGCGCACCACGCGCTTTATGATCCGCTGCAAAAGCTCGGCGTCGTGTTTGACTTTGCTCATCTTGACGTCGCCGTCGGCGACGCTGTAATTGGAATCTTTGTAAGGGTCGAAATAGGTGCTCAGAATCGAAGTCAGAGTGCTGCCGGGCCTGAACGAAAAGTACGAATCGATATCCGGCCGCGTGAGCGTGAGCGGCTTTGCGACGGTCAGCACGTCGGTGAGGATATCGCCGCCGTATTCGCTTTGCTTGTATTCGAATTCGGTAAAGCTTTCGGCGTAATCGATAAGCGTCGCGTACAGCGATTTCTGCCGTGAAGTGAGCTCGCCCACGAACCCGTTGGCGTCGAAATCGAAAGCGTACGAGACGTACGAATGCCTTTCGTCCTTATACACCGAAACGACGGCGATCGCGCGGCAGATGGCTGAATCGATAATGCCTGACGCCTCTTTTTCGAGCTCGTCGGGGAACGTTTCATTTGGCAGCGTATACGCCGGGATCTCCGGCTCTTTTGAAAACGGGACGGCGTTCACTTCTTCGGGCTGTGAAGTCGGAGACGGCACGGAAGATTCTTCTTCCCATTCGGATTCTTCTTCAGAACTCTGTTCGGGTCCGCCGTCGGAATATTCCCACGGGTCGTACGTCTCTTCTTCGTACGACAAGAGCGGATTTTCGTACGAAATATCTTCTTCCGTCTCCTGCGAGCTTTCGCCGTCGAGGCCGGGGATGCTGAGTTCCTCGAGCGCCGAATTGATGATCTCGGTGATCGCGCCGCACGAGCAAAACGCCGCCGAAAGCAACGCCGCCAAAACGGCAGCCGCGGCGCATATTACGGTCTTTTTGCATTTCATACGTGATTCCGGCCTTTCTTTGCAAAGTGAGTTTGCGCTTTACGGGACGCGCCGCATTTCGGCAGTCTCGTCTTTTTTGGGCGGGAGGAGCAGAAGCATGGAAGTTTTCGCCTTGTATTCTTCATAGTCGATCCTGCGCTCGGCGTTGTGCTTTTCCATCATCGGGATGGAAACCGACAAAAACAGCGCGATGATCGAAAGGAATGCGAGCCCTTTGTACCAGATACCGGGCGTCGCGGCCAAAAAATAGATGTAAAGCCCTGTCCAGAACGACATTTCGCCCAGATAATTTGGGTGGCGCGAATATTTCCACACCGAAATATCGCAGCAGCGCCGCTCGCCGGCGTGTTCGCGCAGAAATCTATGGATCGAGATATCCGACACCAGTTCCAGCGCCGCGCTCGCAAGCATCACGGCGACGCCGATAAGCGAAAGGGGCGAAAATTCTTTGTTTTGTATAGAAAACAGCGCGCACGTCATTCCGCCGTAGACCACGGCTGTGGGGATAAAATGCAGCCCGAAAAAGCTTATGACGTGAAAGACGAACGGGCCGTATTTTTCGCGGTACTGCGCGTAGCGCCAGTCTTCGTGCCCTATGCCTTTGTAAGTGACGTACCAATTGGCGGTAAGTCTCACCGCCCACACCGATATAACGGCGAGCAGTACGAACGAATTGGCGTTATACAGCCGGTATTTTATCATGGCAGCAGCCAACATCACCGGCGGAGCCACGCTCCAGTACGGGTCGTAGACCGAAACGTCGCGCAGCGCGCACGAGGCGATGAAGACGACTGCCGTCGCCGTCGCCGTGAAGGCGGCGACAGCAAAAAACATATTATCTATTGCCGCAAACGGCACGGCGCCGGCCGCGAACGCGGCGGCGTAAAGCGCGGCGTCGAACAGCGCTCCCTTTTGTTTTGCTTTCATTTATTCTTCTCCGATGACAAGATCCATATCTACGTGGACGATTCCTTCTTCCAGGTATTCGCCCGAAGTCACTTCGAACCCGAACTTGCGGTAAAACGGCGCGGCGTATTTCTGCGCGTCTATATGTATGCGCCGCAGACCCGTCAGTTCCGGCAGACGGGCGAGCGCGAACTCCATAAGTTCCCTGCCGAGCCCTTTGCCGCGTTCGCGCGTAAGTACTCTGCCTATTTTGAGCGTTGCGCCGTCGAGCGGATACGCGCGCAGATAAGCCGCCACATTTCCTTCTTCAAGTGCGAAGACGTGCAGGCAGCGGTAATCCTCGCCGTCGGGGTCGGCACAGCAGATCTGCTGTTCGGCGACGAATATCTCGGCGCGGGCGCGAAGGATCTCGTATACTTCACGGGCGGCGAGCTCATCAAAACTCTTGATGAACCATTCCATATCAAATACCCCGCGTCATTTACGGCGCGCGCTCAGATACCTGAGCACTACCGAGACGGCTATCATAACGCATCCAACGCATGCGAGAATGACGTAAAGCCCGTGTTTTTCGTTGAAGAACACGAAACAGAACGTGGAAAAATCCGCGCCGCCTATGATGTTTTTATTGGTGGTGCTTACCGAAGTCAGCAAAAAAGAAAGATAAAAAGCAAAAATGCCCAGAAACAGCAGAATGCCCGTTGCCGTTTTCTTTTTCATACCGTGCCGCACCTCCGTAAATCGTTGATCATAACTGCCCCAGCTTGTTCAGTTCGTCGGGGTCCTTGAGCGGCTCGCGCAGCTCAAGGATAAGACAGTTGTATTTTTCTTTGAGCTTTTTGACCGCCTTGGGGGCGCTCCCGCCGCCGCTGTAAAGCACGAACGCGAGCTTTTTGCCCGTAAAATCGGTCTCGTCGAGCACCGTGTTGACCGGACACGAGACTTTTCCGTTCCACACCGGCGTGCCTATTATCACTTCGTCGTACGCGGAAACGTCGCTGTCGTACCCTACGAGCTTGGACTTGTGCCCTATCCCCGCGAGGAACCCGCCTTTGAATATGCTCGCAACGATAGATTTAGGCAGGTCGCGTTTGGGGATGACTTTACGCAATTCGTACCCCTGCTTGCTCAGCGTTTCGGCGACTATATCGCCGTTGCCGGTATGGCTGTAATAGATGAACAGTCTGCTCAAGGCGTTTCGCCCTCCTTTTTGCATAAATACTCAATTTACCGAAAAACATTATACTACAAAAGTTGCAAAATGTAAATACGCAAAGCGCGTAATATGCGCGCTTTTTTTGCAAAAACGCATTGACACGCCGTTTCTGTTCTGCTAAAATCAGTTATACGGATATTTACATATCAAGCATATTCATAAAGGAGCGCCGGTTATGATAATAAAAGAAGGCATAGGCTGGAAAGCCTGCCATAACGAGGAAAAGAACGTTTACGGAGCAGAGATAGCTTTTCAGGGCTCGTTCGACTGCTACGAGATCTCCGCGTCGGTGTTCGGGCGGCTGAACGGCAATATGCGCGGGAGCGAAGCGGAAGAGTTGATCCGCACCGGCAGGCGTATCTACGCGCACGTCAACGACCGGTTCGGGCCGCCGTATACCATAGTCTTTGACGACGACTACACCGATTACTGCCAGTGGATGGCAAAGCCCGAAGAACCGGATCCCGGCACCTGGAGCGCCGAAATGACCGACGCCGCGGTGGAAATTTTTGAATCGGAAAAAGCCAACCGCGAACAGCGCCGCAAAAAGCGCGCCTCGCGCCTTAACAAGAAGAAATGAATATGTGGGGATTTATTATCATCGCGGTGATTTCGGTTTCCGCCGCGGGGCTTTTGTACATATCTTTCCGCACCGCGGGAATAGGGTTTATCAAAAAAGCGTGCGGAGGCAGAAAATGGATAGCAGTTCTGCTTTGCGCCGCGGTATACGCGCTGCTGACCGCGGCTTTGGCGTTCGTGTGGGATATTTTCAACGCGCTTATTTGTATGCTGCACCTTTACGTCTTCTGGCTTATAAGCGAGCTTGCGGCGTTCGTGATTCGCAAGATACACAAGACCGCACCGTCGCGCGTTTGGGAATGCGTATCGGCGTTCGTGCTTTGCGCTTCCTACCTGACTTACGGCTGGTTCGCGGTGCATAACGTGCGGCAGACGGAATACGCTTTCACTTCCCAAAAGGTCGCAGAAAGCCTGCGCATAGTGCAGTTTTCGGATTCGCACATCGGCGCGACGTTCGACGCCGAAGGGTTCAAAGAGCACATTGAAACGATCAATTCGCTGGATCCCGACTGCGTGGTGATCACCGGCGACTTTGTAGACGACGGCACGACGCGCGAGCAGATGCTCGCTTCCTGCGACGCGCTCGCCGCTCTGAAGACAAAATACGGCGTTTTTCTGGTATGGGGCAACCACGACAGGGGCTATTACAAGGAAAGCCGCCGCGGCTGGAGCTATTCCGAGCTGCGCGAGCGTCTTATCGCAAACGGCGTCACCGTGCTCGAAGACGAATGCGTGTGCGTGGGCGGTTCGTACTGTATCGCCGGCAGGCGCGACCGTTCCGACAGGAGCAGAAAGAGCGCGTGGGCGCTGATGCAGGAGGCGGAAACAGACAGGTACGTAATAATGCTCGACCACCAGCCGAACGATTTCGAATCGGAAGCCGCGTCGGGCGCCGACCTCGTGCTGTGCGGACACACCCACGGCGGACAGTTTATCCCCATACTGCACGTCGGCGAATGGATAGGCGAAAACGATCTGCGCTACGGTCACGAAAAACGCGGAGATACCGATTTTATCGTATCTTCCGGCATAAGCAACTGGGAATTCAAATTCAAGACCGGCTGTTTTTCGGAGATAGTAGTGATCGATATAACGCCGGAATGACGAAATAACGATAATATGACCCGGGGCGCCTGCTGCAAAGCAGACGCCCCGTTTTTTTGCACGGTAACATAAATAAAAGGCGGACCGCTTAATTGCGGTCCGCCTTTTTGGCTATTGAGTTATCTCAGACGGTGCGTCTCTTTCTTCTTCTGACGACCGCGGAAACAAATACTGCGAGCGAAGCGAAGAGGATAGCGATGTAGCTGACTATACCCTTGTCGCCGGTAGGCGGAGAAGGTATCCAGGTGTTGGTGACAGTCATGCCTTCGATAGACGTGCTGTAGCCCACAACGGGATCTTCGGTGATCGTGTATTTGATCTCTTTGCCGTTATTGTACTTGTAAAGATCGGTGAACTTGAACGTCCAGCCGCCCGCCGCGGTGCAGACCGCATGGTCGATCTCGACGCCGTCCGCATAGAGACGGATCGTTACGGAAGCGGGTCTCTGATGTTCTTCGTCGGTTTCGCCGACCCAGATCTTGACGCCTTCGAGTTCGATCTTTTCGGAATCGTGCGGGTTGATGATGAGGTATCCGTCAGTGGGGTTGCCGTTGATTATGATACCGTAGCCGAACGGGACGTCGAGCTCTTCTACTTCGTAGAGGATGGTCTTGCCACCGGCTTTTTCATCGAGTTCCGCCCAGGTGTGCTTCCAGTTGTTGCCTTCGTTCAGCACTACGGGAGCGCCGTAATTCACGCCGTTCGCGGTGAGCTGTATCGTGATGGACTGAGGTCTCAGACCGTCGCGGTTGTCGTCGTCGCGCCACTGCTTTTCAACGCTTACGCTGACCTTGCCGGGAACGTGTGTGTTGGTAAGAGTGGTTATCTTGCCTTCGACAGAAGTGTCGGTGAGTTCGTACCCTTCCGGCAGATCGAGTTCGGTCCACTTGTATTCGATCTCTTCGCCGTCCGCGTACTTATCGAGATGTTCGACAGTAGCAGTCCAATTATTAGCTGCGCTGAGTTCGATGGGATCGCCGCAAGCTTCGCCGTTTGCTGTGAGTTGAACGGTGAGTTTTTCGGGTCTTATGCCGTCCTGGTTTTCTTCGTCGTCCCAGACCTTGATGACCGTGGCTTCGGTCTCTTCGGTCTCGTGCGTGTTGGTGATGGTATAAGTGATGACGTCGCCTTCCTCGGTATGAGTGACGTTCTTTTCGTACTTTTCGGGAACTTCGACTTCGTCGACTTCGTAGACGATAGCTTTGCCCGCGGAGTTCTTTTCGAGCTGTTCCCAGGTGTAGGTCCACTTGTTGCCGTCGTTGAGTTCGACCGGCTCTCCGAAAGCTTCGCCGTTTGCGGTAAGCTGTACGAAGATGCTTTCGGGTCTGTAGCCGTCCTGATTTTCAGAGTCGTCCCAGACTTTCAGCACCACGACGTTTACTTTGTAAGTAATGTGCGTGTTGGTGATCGTGTAGGTGATGACGTCGCCTTCTTCGGTATGAGTGACTTGTTTCTCGTAATCGAAGGGAACGTCGACTTCGTCGACCGCGTAGACGATGGCTTTGCCCGCGGAGTTCTTTTCGAGTTCCGGCCAGGTGTAAGTCCAGTTGTTGTCTGCGTTGAGTTCTACGGGATCGCCGTAGTTCTCGCCGTCGGCGGTGAGCTGAACGAAGATGTTTTCGGGGCAGATATCATCCTGGTTCTGAGCGTCGTCCCAAACTTTGAGCACCACTACCGTGGTCTTATAGGTAACGTGCGTGTTGGTGATCGTGTAGGTGATGACGTCGCCCTCGGTGGTATGAGTTACCTGTTTCTCATAATCCGTGGGGATCTCAACTTCGTCGACTTCGTAGACGATTTCTTTACCTGCGGAGTTCTTTTCGAGTTCAGACCAGGTGTAAGTCCAGTTGTTGTCTTCGTTGAGTTCGACCGGCTCTCCGTAAGCTTCGCCGTCAGCGGTGAGCTGTACGAAGATACTGTCGGGTCTGATGTCGTCCTGATCGTCTTCATCTTCCCAGACCTTGAGCACCACAACGCTGGTCTTGTAGGTGACGTGCGTATTGGTGATCGTGTAGGTGATGATGTTGACGTTCTCGGTGACGGTCACGTTTTTCGAGTAATCGTCGGGGATTACGATTTCGTCGACTGCATAAATGATCTTGCTGCCGTTGACGTTTTTATCGAGTTTTTCCCAGGTGTAAGTCCAGTTGTTGTCTTCGTTGAGTTCTACGAGATCGCCGTAGACCTCGCCGTTTGCGGTAAGCTGTACGAAGATGCTGTCGGGTCTGATGTCGTCCTGATCGTCTTCATCTTCCCAGACTTTGAGCACCACAACGTCGATCTTGTCGGTCGTGTGCGAGTTGGTGATGGTGTAGGTGATGACGTCGCCTTCGGTGGTGTGGGTGACGTTCTTTTCATACCCTTCGGGAACTTCGACTTCGTCGACTTCGTAAACTATTGCGCTGCCGCCGGAGTTCTTATCGAGTTCATCCCAGGTGTAGGTCCAGTTGTTGTCTTCGTTGAGTTCGACCGCTTCGCCGTAGTTCTCGCCGTCAGCGGTAAGCTGTACGAAGATCCTGTCGGGTCTGAGGTCGTCCTGGTCGCCCGAGTCGTCCCAGACTTTGAGCACCACGACTTTGGTCTTTTCGATCGTGTGGGTGTTCGTGAGGGTGTAGGTGATGACGTCGCCTTCGGTGGTATGGGTGACGTTATTTTCATACCCTTCGGGAACTTCGACTGCGTCGCGTGCGTA
>JAEEGI010014467.1_pt1 | contig 16581 bp, 16 predicted proteins | sample 8958751 | NCBI WGS metagenome assembly JAEEGI01 (sample SAMN16246545, study PRJNA631951) | gut metagenome | biome: gut microbiome; feature: rumen; material: KS-attached | host: Bos | place: Iran: Karaj | collected 2018-10
GTAACACTCCCGGGTATCGTAACCTTTGCCAGGCTGCTGCATCTGGAAAACGTGAAACTTGCTATCTTCAACACACCTTGCGGTATCGTTATACTCGTCAAGCTGCTGCACTCACAGAATGCATATTCGCCGATAGCTGTAACATTACTGGGTCTCGCTATGCTCTTCAGGCTGCTGCAGCCATAAAACACCCGACTTCCGATGTTAGTGAGATTTACGGGCAAACTGACGCTTGCCAGACCGGTGCATCCGTAAAACATTCCGTTCTCGATGCTGGTTATCCTTGACGGTATCGTGATGCGCGTCAGACTGCTGCAACCTGAAAAAGCGCCTGATCCGATACTTGTTACACTATTCGGCAGCGAGACGCTTGCCAGACTGCTGCAGTTGGAAAAAGCATTTGTCCCAATACTTGTTACCCCCGTCGGTATAGTGATGCCAGGCAGACTGGTGCAACCGGAAAAAGCAGTATCCCCGATACTCGTTACGCTGCTTGGTATCGTGACACTCGTCAGGTTACTGCAGTTGGAAAATGCATACTGTCCAATTTCTGTCACCCCGCTTTTTAGAACGATTTTCACGATCGCCTCTCTGTCGGAGTACCAAGGAGGTAAATGTATATTGGAAAAGAAATTCATCTTTCCTTCTCCAGTGATGGTCAGAACGCCATTATCATCAAGAGTCCAGGTCAGATTCGCACCGCAGGTTCCTGATGAACTTCTTGACGCCTCATCTTCATGGCCTTCAACACCGTCATCAGCAAACGCGTAAGCCCCGTACCATGGACATGAGAAGGTGATCACAAGTGCAAATGCCAACAGTATGATCAGTATGCTCTTTTTCATTTTTTTGCTCTCCCGTTCTTCAACTATCCTCTCACTTATCTCTCTATTTTCCAGTAGGTAGTATATCAAAGTATCAAATCATTTTCAAACTCCAGTGTTGTGACGCAGTCCCAATTTCGCCCTGTTTCATATACAAAAAACTCCCGTGCCCTCTTCAGTTCACGGGAGTATTTTTGTTTTGCAGTATTACCGGATTACAGTCCCATCTGCTTTGCGACTTCGTCAGCAAAGTTTTCCTGCTTCTTTTCGATGCCTTCGCCGACTTCGAATCTTACTACCTTCTTGAGTTTCAGACCGTTGTCGACAGACTTCAGATACTGGCCTACTGTCTGCTTGCCGTCCTCAGCTCTTACATAGACCTGATCGAGCAGGCAGATCTCTTTCAGCTGCTTGGCGATACGTCCGTCAACCAGACCCTTGAAGATCTTGTTGTCAGAGATCTCAGCCTTGGCTGCAACTGCGAGAGCTGCAAGCTTAGCCTTGGCTTCTTCTGTAAGGAAGTTGGGCAGATAGTTGAAGTTGAACTCCTTGTCTGCTCTCTTTTCTGCCAGAATCGCAGTATCTTCTTCGCCCCATACGCCGGCTGCAGCCTTGTCAAGAAGGCCGTTCAGGATCGGCTTGGGAAGTGTGAACGGGTCGTTCAGTGCGCTCTCGAGAGTGATCTTTCCAAGGTTAGCAAGCTCCTCTTCAGAGATCTCATCTCTGGAAACATACTGCGGGTTCATTGCTGCGACCTGCATTGCAATGTTCTTAAGGGCAACCTTGTTGGCATCACTGTCTGCTCCTTCAGCAGCAACGATAACGCCGATGGTTCCGCCGCCGTGAATGTATGAAGCCAGAACTTCTCCGGAGACCTTGTCGATCCTTCTTACGGACATGTTCTCGCCGATCTTTGCGATCTTAGCTGTAAGGACGTCCTGAACTGTGGATCCTTCGTAAACCATCTGCTTGAAGGCTTCGATGTCATCTGTCTCAGCTTCGAGAGCCAGATCTGCAAGTCCCTCTACGAAGGAGATGAACTCTTCGTTCTTGGCTACGAAGTCTGTCTCGGAGTTGACCTCAACGACTGCAGCTGTCTTGCCGTCCTCTGCGATGGCAGTCCTTACGAGACCCATTGCAGCGATCCTGCCTGCCTTCTTGGCAGCCTTGGCAAGTCCTTTTTCTCTGAGGAGTTCAATAGCCTGATCCATGTCGCCGTCGGTCTCTACAAGAGCGTTCTTGCAGTCCATCATGCCGGCTCCGGTTCTCTCTCTTAACTCTTTTACCATTGATGCTGTAACAGCCATTTCTATACCTCCGGAAAATTAATTCTCAGACTCAGCGTCTGCTTCAGCAACAACTTCCTCTTCGGCTTCCTCAGCCTCAGCGGGTGCTTCCTCAGCGGGAGCAAAGCTCTCACCCTGGTTAGCCTCGATAACGGCGTCAGCCATTCTGCTTGTGATGAGCTTCACTGCACGGATAGCGTCGTCGTTTGCGGGGATGACGTAATCAACGTCGTCCGGGTCGCAGTTGGTATCAACGATACCGATGATGGGAATTCCGAGGATCCTTGCTTCCTTAACGGCGATTCTTTCCTTCTTGGGGTCGATGATGAACAGAGCTCCGGGCATTCCCTTCATGTCTCTGATTCCGCCGAGATACTTCTCGAGTTTCTCAGCTTCAGCCTTCAGCTTCAGAACTTCCTTCTTGGAAAGCTTCTCGAAAGTTCCGTCCTCAGCCATTCTCTCGATCTCATTGAGCTTGTCGATCCTCTTGGAGATGGTCTTGTGGTTGGTGAGCATTCCGCCCAGCCATCTCTCAGCTACGAAATACTGTCCGCATCTCTCAGCCTCGTCCTTGACTGCCTGCTGAGCCTGCTTCTTGGTGCCTACGAAAAGGATCGGCTTACCGTCTTCTGCGAATCTCCTCATGGCGTCGTATGCTTCGTTGAGCTTGTTAACGGTCTTCTGCAGGTCGATGATGTAGATGCCGTTTCTCTCGGTGAAGATGTACGGAGCCATCTTGGGGTTCCATTTTCTTGTCTGATGTCCGAAGTGGACACCGGCTTCCAGTAACTGTTTCATTGAAACTACTGCCATTTTTTACCTCCTGGTTTGTTCCTTCCACGGGCCGTATCAATCCGCACGGCTCAGACCGCCCTTATGTCAGGGAATCGCGGTAACCATTCACGGTCCGTGTGTAAAATATCTTTCCGCCCGCGAGACTTCATCGGTCCCACAAGCCCTATCACTATACTATATCGGCCCGGAATATGCAAGAATATTTTGCGCCAAAATGCCCGAAAACCTTAAAAAAACAGGCCGGGCGCTGCCGCCCGGCCGTATGTTTATGTTTCGTGAGCTCACATTACTCGTGAACCGGAAGTTTACGCTTCTTGTCGAACTCTTTCATATCCTTGACGAGCGGTCCTGCCATGAGCACCATGCAGATGGCGTTGGGGATGATCATCAGAGCGTTGAAGATGTCGGAGATGTTCCATGCGATATCGAACGCTGTGATGCAGCCGATGAATGCCACTGCGGAGAACAGGATCCTGTATGCAAGTGTGACCTGGGTGCTTCTGGTCAGATACTCAAGAGCTTTCTCACCATAGTATTCCCAGCCGAGGATGGTGGAGAATGCGAACAGTGCAAGGGAGATGGCTACGATCCAGGCTCCCGCCTCGCCTAAGCTGATACGGAATGCCTCGATGGTGAGCGGTGCGCCCTGAAGTACTGTCTCGCCGTTGACCACTACCTTGTCCATGGCTCCTGATGTGAGGATGGAAAGTCCGGTCACGGAGCATACGATGAAGGTATCCCAGAATGTACCGGTCATGGAGATGTAGCCCTGCTTGATGTAATCCTTTGAAGTGGTGGCTGCGGCTGCGATAGCGGCGGAGCCCATACCGGCCTCATTGGAGAAGCATCCTCTTGCAACACCCTTTCTCATGGCCTGCATCATTCCTGCCACGACGGATCCTGCGATACCGCCGCCAACAGCCTGGACTGAGAACGCCATTCTGAACATGTCTACGATGGCGGCAGGAAGTCTGTCGATGTGCATGCAGATAACAATGAGAGCCGATACGAAGTACAGGATGGCCATTACAGGAACCACCATGGATGATACCCTGGAAATGGACTGGATTCCTCCGATAACTACTACCAGCGTGAGGATGAATACTACGGCAGCAACTGCATAGGTGCTGACGCCTGATACGTTATTGAATGCGGATGCGATTGAGTTGCCCTGGGTAAGGTTGCCGATACCGAAGGATGCAACTACAGCGAAGAATGCGAAGAGGATGGCCAGAACACGTCCGAAGCCTTTAGCCTTCTCTCCGTATACTGCGGGGATTCCTCTCTCCATGGTCACCATGGGGCCTCCCAGCATCTCGCCCTTATCGTTGGTGGTACGATAACGGAGAGCCAGTGCGCACTCAGTGAACTTGGAGGTAAGTCCGAAAGCAGCGGATATCCACATCCATACCAGAGCTCCGGGGCCTCCTGTGGCCAGAGCCGAGGCAACTCCCGCGATGTTTCCGGTACCGATGGTGGCTGCCAGAGCTGTACACAGAGCTGCGAAGGGAGAAACGTCTCCTTCACCTTCTGTCTTCCTGGCTTCCTTGGATAAGGTTGATTTGATGGCATATCCCAATGTACGCCATGACAGGAATCCGCATCTGAATGTCAGATAGATTCCAGTACCGACGAGTATGATGAGCATGAACGGGCCCCATACGAAATCGTCGATCTTCACCAAAAAATCGTTAAAAGCTTGCATGATGATTCCTTTCTTCCTCCCGGGCATCCGCCCGGTGTATTTAGGTCTGTCTCTATTGTATGAAATGAATAATAAAACAAACCTATGTATTTATTTTAATACATAGGTCTGCCTTCGTCAACATTTCAAATGTTCATTTATTGCTTTTTATTTCGCAAAATATGAGCCCACCATGCGATGGCTGTTCTCTTCAAGGATCGCCTTCATGAACTCTTCAACAGACATGGTTCCGATCTCGTCCTTGATCTTGTTGCAGCGCACCGTGACCGCTCCTGCTTCCTTCTCTTTCTCTCCGATGATGCAGATGTAGCTGTCTCTTAAGCTGCGGGCTTCTCTCAGCTTGTAGCCGATCTTTTCGTTTCTCTTGTCAAGTTTGACTCTGAGGCCTGCGTCTTCCAGTTTTTTGAAGACTTCTTCAGCGTAGGGAATGACTTCCTCGTTGACAGTGAGAAGCCTTACCTGGACCGGTGCCAGCCAAAGCGGGAACTTGCCTGCGAAGTGTTCGGTGATGACTCCGATGAATCTCTCAAGAGATCCGAAGCAGGCTCTGTGGATCATGGCGGGAGTATGCTTCTGTCCGTCGGATCCGGTGTATTCGCAGCTGAATCTTCCGGGAAGCTGGTAGTCCAGCTGGACTGTGCCGCACTGCCACTCTCTTCCCAGTGAATCCTTGATGATGAAGTCAAGCTTGGGTCCGTAGAAAGCTCCGTCTCCCTCGTTGATATCGAAGGTCTTTCCTATGGACTTGATGGCCTTTTCCAGCATGCCTTCGGCAACGTCCCAGTCTTCCCTGGTACCGATGTGGTCCTCGGGCATGGTGGACAGCAGGATGTCATATGTGAGACCGAACTGTGAGTAGATCTCATCGTATAACTTGATGATGTTCTTTACCTCTTCTTCGATCTGCTCTTCAGCAAGAAGGATGTGAGCGTCGTCCTGAGTGAAGTTCCTTACACGGAACATTCCGTGAAGGGCTCCGGAAAGCTCGTGACGGTGAACGTTTCCCAGCTCGCTGTATCTCAGCGGAAGATCTCTGTATGAATGGGGCTCATTCTCGTATACCAGGATGCTTCCCGGGCAGTTCATGGGCTTGATGGCATAGTCTTCGCCGTCGATCACTGTGGTGTACATGTTTTCCTTGTAGTGATCCCAGTGACCTGAAGTCTCCCAGAGGGTCCTCTTCATGATCTGCGGAGTCATGATCTCAGTGTAGCCGTATCTGTCATGGACCTCACGCCAGTACTCCACAAGTTCATTTCTCATGATCATGCCGTTGGGGAGATAGAACGGGAAGCCGGGAGCTTCGTCGCTGAACATGTACAGTCTCATCTCCTTGCCGATCTTCCTGTGGTCTCTCTTCTTTGCTTCTTCCAGCATGTTCACGTAGGCGTCCAGTTCTTCCTGTGAGGGGAAGGCTGTAGCATAGATCCTCTGGAGCATGGGTCTGTCGGAGTCTCCTCTCCAGTATGCGCCTGCCACTGACATGAGCTTGACGGCCTTGATCTGGCCGGTGGACTCCATGTGGGGGCCTGCGCAGAGATCTGTGAAATCTCCCTGGGTGTACATGGAAATGATCTCATCCTCGGGAAGATCGTTGATCAGTTCCACCTTGTAGTCCTGATTCCTCTCCTTGAAGAACTTGAGAGCCTCTTCTCTGGAGACCTCGGATCTTTCAAGGGGAAGGTTCTGCTTGATGATCTTTTTCATCTCCTTCTGGATGGCCGGGAAGTCCTCCTCGGTGAACCTATGGTCGATGTCGATGTCGTAATAGAATCCGTTGTCGATGGCGGGTCCTATGGCGAACTTGGCCTCAGGCCAGATGTGCTGGATGGCCTGTGCCATAATGTGAGATGCCGTATGCCTGTACTGACGGCGCTGCGCGTCATCGTTCCAATCTATTTTGCTCATTATATCCTCCAAAAAATATGTTGCTCAACTCTTTGACTGTGCCTCGTTAAGGCCGGGATCATCTGGCGGAAAAGCTGCTGAAAACAGCTATTCTCTTTATCTTCGTTCCCAAGGTCATGTCCGGCAGGATTCCTCCAATGCCCGGCAGATCTTTGTGGGACGGTGAGCCGCCGCTGCCGTCACCGCCGTCACCGCCTTCGCCGCCTCCGCCGGAGCTTCCTGTGGCCGGGATGACATCCCTGTAGGAAGCCTGGCACCTGCTGCAGGTGTATTCGGTGTATCCGTCCGTGGTCTCAGTGGGATCCTGATGGCCTGTCTGCTGATAGTCATGTCCCAGCGCAGGCAGAGGTTCCTGATAAGACTCTCCGCAGCTGCAGGTGTATATCACATAGCCGTCCTCTGTGCAGGTTGGATCCTTGCGTCCCGTCTCAGTATAACTGTGTTCGTGAGGCTCGGGATCGGTTCCGCCTCCGTTTCCTCCTCCGTTATCCGGAGGTGTCACCGGATCGTCCGGCGGCAGTACCGGGGTGGTGGGTTCGTCCTCCACCGGATTCGATGAAGTCTGAGATGAATTGGATCTTCTGTAGTTTATCTCGTTTGAGATGCTGTAAGCCGTGGCTGACGGATTGTATCCCGCCTGTCCGAAGACATCCTCATGGAATTTCCTTACGTTGCCTGCAAGGTCCGTGGGGAACACGTAGGATACGTTATTGAGATATCCTGTGGTAACGTTGTACGGGAATCCGCTTCCTGCAATTACGCTGTATTTGTTCACGTCCTTGGCCAGAGCCAGAAGGTCGTTGAATTTAAGTGTGGTCTTGACCTGAGGAGCCATGATGTTGATGAGTTCCTTGAGCTTGGAGAAGCTGCAGGTCTTCATCTTTTCCAGGAGCTTGTCGCAGACGATCCTCATTCTCTCGGTCCTCTTGAAGTCGTCTCCCACTCCGTTTCTCATTCTGCCGTATCCCACAGCCTGAACGCCGCTGACGGTCTGTACTCCGGGAGCGGAGACCGTGGCGTAGTCGTCCTTGTGACCGGTCCAGTAGGCAGTCTCATAGGTGCAGAGATTCATCTCCTTGATCTCGTTCTGCTGAACGTCAAGTTCAATTCCTCCCACAGCGTCTATGACATCGACTACAACTTTCCAGTTGACCAGAACGTAGTTCTCGATATTGAGGTCCATGGCCTGGTTCACAGTCTTCATGGACATGGGGGCTCCGCCGTAGAAAAATGCGTGAGCGATCTTGTCGTAGGTGCTTGATTCACCCAGTTTGATGTATGTGTCTCTGTAAATGGATGTGAGGGTCACCTCATAGGTCTCAACATTGATGGAGGCGACCATGACCATGTCGGACCTGGCGTCCTTAAGGTCGCTCATGTCTCTGGCGTCGACACCCAGAAGGAGTAAGTTGATGAACCCGTCCACAGGAGTAAGTCCCAGGTCGTAGTCTTCATCGATCTCCGTGTCCTTATTCATCTCGTCCACCACGTCGATCACTGTATTGATGGTAGTGGCAGCCATGACGCCTACGGTGACCAGAGCAAAGATGACCACAAGCGTTACCACCTTGACCCAGATCTTCCATGATCTGATCCAGCGGATAAACCTGATGAACGGATTGGGCTTCTTCTCTGCCTCTTCTGTATTCTCGTTGAGTTCTCTGATCTCCGATGGAAGAAGTGCGTCTTCTTCGTTTGGAGTCATGATCTCCTCTTCCATTTCTTCGATCTGTCTTCTTTTGCTTCTCATTGTATCTATCGTCCTCTTTCTGCCCCGGCAGACCAGAGTCAGGGCTCAAAAGCATATAAATAGCCAATTCTAAGAGGTTATTATACACCCCCTGCCCCGCTTTGTAAATGAGAACTGCCAAAAACCCTGTCTACCGTCCGGCGTCATTTTCCCCCTTCCCGGCCTTCGACGCTGCGTCCTCGATGGTCCTCCCCCTGAAGACGTCTCTTTTCCCGTACAAAAAATACAGCCCCAGCACTATGTTCACTACGGCGATCAGATATATTGCTTCTCTCATGTTTGCCTCCCCAAAGAAAAGACCCGGCATCTGCCGGGTCCTCATTATACTGATTTCATTATATCACGCCGAAACGTCCTTTTCAGCCCATTCGGAAAGATCAGAATTTCCTTCCTCCTCTGGCTCCTCCGCCGTGGGGAGTTCCGCTGTGTCCCACGTGGATCGTGGTGCCCGAGGTCCTGGGACCTTGTCCGTGGCCTCTGCTCTGATTATCGTTCTGAGGTCTGGGCGTAGCGGTAACTGTGCTGTAAAGGAATCTTTCTCTCCTGTCGGTGAGCACCAGGCTGTCGCGCCTCTCGTAGGTGTCGGCCTGAGTCTTTCTCCTTACGGTCTTGAGCTTGCTCTTGTTCCTTCCGGATAAGATGGCTCCCGCTGCGGCTCCCACTGCCAGAGCTCCCGCTCCGGAAGCAGCTGCAGCTTCACCGGTCTCCATTCCGCCGGAACCACCGCCGTTTCCGCCGGGGGTGGGATCTGTTCCTCCCCCTACTCCCTCATACCAAGGGTAGGAAGGATAGCCCGGGGTATCCCAGTCCACGACGTCTCCGTTTCTTGCAAGTTTCACGAAATCGTAGACGATCTCTCCGAACTTGTGGCTGAAAGCCTCAGCATAGTTCTCGTTGGACATGTCGTCCAGGATGTAGTCGTAGATCACCTCTTCACCGTAGTCGGTCACAGCCTCTATGCCGTAGCCTGTGGTGCAGAGGATCATCTGGCTGCTTCCCATGTCCACCGCAAGGACGATGCCGTCACGGTTCGGGCCGTATCCGAATCCGTTATCGTCGTAGAAGTCCTCCGCCGCGCTGAGAAGATCGTCCGAATCAAGTCCCTGATCCGTGGTCACCACCACTATGTCAAACTGCAGTTCCTGGGAAAGTGAGGCCAGATAGCCATCCACCTCCGCCAGTTCATACTGGTCCAGGATCCCTGCGTAGTCGAATACGTTGGACGTAGCAGCATAAGCCTTGCCCGCAAAAGGCAGGGATACCGCAATGACGATCAGGCATATGGCGAATATCGCCGTAAGTCTCTTTAAAGATCTCTTCATGTCAGTCCCTCCTTTCTAAAGCAGCATGGCAGCCATGGCGCCTGCGAATACTACGGCCGCGGTTATGCCGCCCACCAGGAAGAAGTTCTTCCAGTAAGCGCTCTTGGAAATGGGAAGGTCACCCACTGTCTTGCCTGTCTGGCCGTTCAGAGCGAAGATATATCTCTCACCTGCATATGTGGTGTTCAGTATCCATACGGGATACAGAGCATACATGGCGCTGCCGTTGTCATATCTTATGGAGCTCTGCTCCACAGAAAGAGAGTCATAGGTGTTGACGGTGGATGAGACCGCCCTCTCCGTGGAGGACTTGATCCTTGAGTTCGCTATGGACACCGAAGCCTCGACGCCCACGTCGTACTTGTCAGCAAGATATCCTGAAAGATATGCGGTCTGGAAGGGCTTCGCCTCCCTGATGTCGAAGGGCTCGATGGACTGCATGAGTTCGTCCGCTATGGATGACGAACCGTCCACGGGCACCTGATCGAAGGCCAGAGTCCCTGACCTGTTTATCGCATAGTAGGATGTCTCCAGATAGTTGTTCCTGGCATCACTGTAGGCTCTGGTCCTTGTCCCTCTGAATCTCACGTCGAAATCCACGTCGCAGTGGAACAGCCAGAAGGGTACGTAGACAGCCTTCATCTCATCTATGTGATTCTCATCCTCGAATACTCTGGGAAGGAATTTTTTGCCCTGAAGGTGCTTGTGATACAGCTCCTTGGCCTGCCTCTTGTCGATCTTGAAGGGAATGATCAGATCCGGCTTCAGAACGCCTGCCAGATTGCCCTTCATCACCACGGGGTTATCGCAGTAGGGGCACTTCATGGCGGATGCATTCTCATCCGCTATGATCTCTCCGCCGCAGGAATCGCATACGTATACACGCATTCCGCTGGTCTCTTCCTCATCCCAGAGCCTGCCTGCCTCCTTGTTCCACTTCATGTCGTCGGGGGCAGCGTTCTTTAATTCCTCATCAAATCCGGAAAGCGCCTGAACATCCACAGTGGAATCACAATAGGGGCACTTCATCTGCTGAGTGCCGCTGTCAAATTCCAGAACGCCTCCGCAATTCGGGCATTTGTATTTCAAAAGTTCAGACATGTGTTCTCCTCTTATTAACTGAGGCAACCGGAAAAGCTCCGGTTGCCTCCGATACTAGCGTATGATCAAAGATCAGTTTCCGGTGGGCTTGCCGCATGTGGGGCAGAACTTGGCTCCGTCAAGCTTGGTTCCGCAGTTGGGGCAGAAGTTGATCTGTCCGGGTGCGTAAACTGCATCCAGTCCGGGAGCCGGTGTTCCGGCTGCTCCCTGGTTCTGGCTCATCTGATAGAGCTGCTGTGCGTTCACTCCGCCTGCGTTCATGGCCATTCCCATGCCCATGAATCCTACAGCTGCTCCGGCCTCGTTCTTGGCTGCGTCTCTCATGGCGTCTGCCTGAGCTGCTGCCAGTGTGGCTGCTCCCATGCCGGGATCAGCAAGTACCTTGGCCTTCTGCAGGTTCTTGAGAGTCTCCTGATCCTCTTCGGGGATCGTGAGGGTCGAGATGGCGATGGAGCCGATCTGGATTCCTCTCTCGTTGAGCCACTTGTCGCCGAGAGCCTTGTTCATGGCATCTGTCAGCTCGTTTACGTGGCTTACGATATCGCTGGGTCTCAGGTTCAGCTTGGAGAGTTCGCCGAATGCAGGCTGAAGTGCGGAGATGAACTCTGCCTTCATCTGTGTCTCGATCTCTTCTCTTCTGAACTCTCTGGGAACGTTGCCGCAGACGTTCATGTAGAACATGATGGGGTCAACGATCCTGAAGGAGTAGACGCCTGCGCACCTTACTGCCATGTCGATGTCCAGGTTGATGGACTTGTCAACGATCTTGAAGGGTACGGGGTTCGGTGTTCCGAACTTGTTGTCCATGATCTCCTTTGTATTGAAATAGTATACTCTCTGGTCGTGAGCGGCATCTCCGCCGAATGACAGACGCCTGAGCATGTTGTCAAGTGACTGCATAACGGATTCCTTGAGATCGCCCTGGAAGATGGTTCCCTCTGAGGACTGGTCGAATGTATACTGTCCCGGTTCTGCGCAGAGTTCCACGATCTTGCCGTTGTCAACGATGATCATGCACTGTCCGTCGGCTACGGCGATGCCGGATCCGTTGGTGATGATGTTATCGTTTCCGAACTTGTTGGACGAGGTCGCTCTCGTTCTCTTGACTCCCTTTGTGAGGAGTACGTCTTTGTCCATGGCCTCGCAGTAGAAGAATTCTTTCCACTGATCGCCGAGGTTGCCGGTTGCTGCGCTTAAAGCTGCTCTAATAAGTCCCATGTTTTGTCTCCTTCTTTATTCAGAATGATATAGACCGGCTCATAGACCGGCAGTTCAACATATTTGCATTATAATTATAACATGACGTGATTAAAATACAAAATATTTTTTGAATTTGCATTGTCCTGCTGAAAAAAGAGTATATAATCAAGGCATGAAAAACTTTGGCTCAAAAAACATCATTCTGGCATCATCGTCCCCCAGAAGGCTTGAGATCATGCGCGCTCACGGTGTGGAGCCCCTGGTGATCCCCGCATACTGCGACGAGACCGTGCCTCCCTACTCCGACGTGCGCCACGTTCCCATGAGTATCGCCCGGCGCAAGGCTCAGGCAGTGCGGAGCATTCTGGAAGCTGATCCTTCCCGTGATCTTCCCGCCGATCCCGTCATAGTTGCGGCGGACACCATCGTCTACAAGGGAGACATCCCGGGCAGAGGCGTCATCATGGGCAAGCCCGCAGACTTCGACGACGGTTGGGAGATGCTCACGAGTCTCAGAGGAACAGATCACGTGGTCATCACCGGAGTATCCATGATATTCATGGAGACCGGCGAGGAACGGGTCTTCTCAGACTTGACCAGGGTATGGTTCAAAGACTATACTGATGATGAATTATGCAGTTATCTAATGACAGACGAAGCTTACGACAAGGCCGGCGCGTATGCGGTCCAGGGCACCTTCGGCAGATACGTTGAACGTCTGGAAGGCGACTTTGAGAACGTCATGGGGCTTCCCTGGTACAGAATAGAGGAGGAATTATCAAAATGAAAAACTTCGTAAAGGAATTCAAAGAGTTCATCACCAAAGGCAACGTGATGACCATGGCCGTCGGCATCATCATCGGCGGTGCGTTCACAGCCATCATCAACTCACTTGTAGCTGACGTGATCGGACCCATCATCGGCCTCATTCTCGGCGGCAAGGACTTCTCAGCCTTATCCTTCGGCATCGGCGACGCTCAGATCATGTACGGCAACTTCATCAACGCCGTCATCACATTCATCCTGACAGCCATCGTGCTCTTCTTCATCGTCAAGGCTTTCAACAAGTTCGAGAACCTTAAGAAAAAGGAAGAAGCAGAAGAAGAGGCCCCGGCAGAACCGGAGCCCTCTGATGAAGCTAAGCTTTTGACTGAGATCAGGGATCTTCTTAAGAAGTAAATATCTCGCATTCGAAGTTGGCTTCTCCCGAAGCCTTGTACATGCGGAAATACCAGGCGCCTTCCTTGCGGAGGCGCTTTATTGTTATCTCCTCATCGTAAAGCGCTTCCTTCATGAAGTGGAGCCTTATCTCCCTGAGGAAGCTGCCTTCCTTAAGTTCCGGCACCCACTCCTCCACATGTTCCAGATACTTCACGTTGTTCATGTGGCCATTGTCATCCATGTATTCCCTGCCGACCTTGAAGGTCTCCAGGACTTCCATGCGGCTCTCTTCCTCCTCGGTGATCTTGAACTTCCTGTCTCCGAAGGGATTTCTGTACTTGGCCAGGGTGTAGTTCTTCATGCTGAGCTCCTTGGCCTTTAATATTTTGCGTGATCTGATGTTGACCAGAGACCAGATGGACGATGAGAAAGCGATCTGCTCGTCTCCCACCTTGGCTTCATATACTCTCAGAAGCGAAGCTCTGTCCGAAGGGCAAGCGTTGGATGTGTAGGTCACGTCCTCGTCAGCTTCCACCGCCCTGTTTATCTTAAGGTCGATGCGGTTCACCATGAGTGCTATGTTCCTGTCCAGGAGATCGTCTACGGAAGGTTTGTCCTTCTCCATCTGTATCCTTCCCGCCTCCTGAAGCTCGTGTAAGATGGTCGATGCTTTTAAATATTCAGTCATTCTTGTGTAATACCTTTCCAAATCTATATATCCAGATCCAGTTCCACCGGGCAGTGGTCTGAACCCATGATATCCGTGTGTATCTTTGCGTCCTTCACCTTGTCTCTGAGAGAATCAGAACAGATGAAATAGTCGATCCTCCATCCGGTGTTCCTCTCCCTTGCCTTGAAGCGGTATGACCACCATGAGTAGGTCACCGTATCGGGATAGAGATATCTGAAGGTATCGGTGAATCCGCTGTCCAGAAGCTCCGTCATCTTGCCTCTCTCCTCGTCTGTGAAGCCGGCGTTTCTGTGATTGGTCTTGGGATTCTTGATGTCGATCTCCTGATGGGCCACGTTCAGGTCACCGCAAAACACCACAGGCTTGGTCTTTTCCAGTTCCTTCTGGTAGTTTCTGAAGGCGTCCTCCCACCTCATGCGGTAGTCCAGTCTTCTGAGCTCGTCCTGGGAATTGGGGACGTATACGTCCGTCAGGAAAAAATCCTCGAACTCCAGGGTAAGCACTCTGCCCTCGTGGTCGTGCTCGTCGATGCCCATGCCGCGCCTGACGCTTATGGGTTCGGTCCTGGTGAAGATCGCCGTTCCGGAGTAGCCCTTCTTATCGGCATAGTTCCAGTAGCTGTGGTATCCCTCGGGCTCAAAGTCGATCTGCCCCTCCTGGAGCTTGGTCTCCTGAAGGCAGAAGCAATCGGCGTCCAGTTCCCTGAATACCTCCATGAAATTCTTGTTCATGACGGCTCTTAAGCCGTTCACGTTCCATGATATCAGTTTCATCAAATTGTCCTTGAAATTGTAATTCCTTTATGATAATATACCTATGTTCGTCGGGGCGTGGCTCAGCTTGGTAGAGCGCTACGTTCGGGACGTAGAGGCCGCAGGTTCAAATCCTGTCGCCCCGACCATCAGGCGTTTCCTTTAAGGGGACGCCTTTTTATTTTCCTAATTTAAGTGTGTACACGTCCATGGGATCTTCATGGACGTTTTCGATATAGTCCAGAAGTTTCTCCGGATCATCGAAGATGCCGTAGAGATCGGCACAGATCTTTTTCATGAAGCCCTTCTCTATGGTCCTGTCCATGAGAGCCTTTATCATGTCGAAGTAACCTTCTACATTAAGCATAGCGATGGGCTTGTTTATCTGCCCCAGCTGCTTAAGTGTAAAGGTCTCAAAAAACTCCTCAAAGGTTCCGACTCCACCCGGAACTATCACGAAGGCGTCCGACTTTTCCTCCATGATCTGCTTTCTGTCCCTCATGTTATCGGTAAAGATGAATTCGTGGCACTCCTTGTGAAGGATCCCCGGAAGATCAAAAAATCTGGGAGCCACTCCAATGGCCTTGCCCCCGAGAGATTCCAAACCTCTCACGCAGGCACCCATAAGGCCCTGCTCTCCTCCGCCGAAGATCAGGGTGTGTCCTCTTCTGGCCATTGCCTCTCCAAGTTCATATGCTTTATCATAGTAGATCTGTTCCAGCTCCGGGCTGGAAGATCCGTAGAGACAAATATTCATAGTTCATCCTCTCCTTCGGGCATGGAGCGAGCCTCATCCTTAAGTTTATTCATGACATAAAAGCAACATCCCGTGTCATAACCAAGGGATGTGAGCCTTCGTCCTACCTTTTTAAGAAAATTATCGTCCAGGGGTTTATCTCTTCCCAGCTGGACTCTTGCCATGTCACGGCCTACCTTAAGAGCCAGTTCTCTCTCATCCTGAGAAAGCCCCAGATCCGTAAACTCATCGGAATCCTCAAAGTCGTCAATGGTATCATTAGCCAAGCTTCCTGAGATCCCTTTCTCTCGGAGAGCCCTTACTATCCGGCTTCTGGACCAGGATTTACGTCTGGATGTTCTGTAGAACTCCCGTACATATCTCTCATCATCCACATAGCCGAAGGTTTTAAGTTCTTCCAGCGTAGCTTCGATATCTTCCTCTGTGTAACCGAGCTCTTTGAGAGACTTTTCAAGTTCGGCCTCCGTCCTCATTCTGTAGTTCAGCTTGGCTAAAGCCGCTTCCATACAAGTTCTCTCGCCCATGATCACTCCATAAATACCACGTAATCGTCTTCGCCTTCGGAGCAATAGGCCAGATAGATATCGGGGCCGATAGGTTCATCCTTAATGTATACGGATTTGTCGGTTCCGGGGATCTTGACTTCGATATTCAGGAAGCCATCATCGCCTACGAAATCCGGCATATTGCCGTAGAATCCTTCTCCCGTGTATTTGCCATAGGCTTCCCTGTGAGCCCAGACTCTGAAGAATCCTTCTGTGCCGTATTTCTCACAGAAAAGCTGCTCATTCATGGTGAAGTACCTCTGGATGATCTTGTCATACTTTCTGACATTCATCTCCTGCCCTACTTGGATATCAATGCCGCAGGGGCTGTCTCCAACCATGCAGACCCAAAGTTCTCCAGAATGGCTAACGTTAAAATGGACAGGCAGATCTGTGAAGTAAGGTTTTCCTTTCTCTCCTTCTGCCCATCCGTTTTTTTCCACATCAAAAGATATACCTTTCCCCAGACAGTACTTCTTTACCGCATCTGTGGCAAGGCTATGGGACAACCCCTCACCGGAAGTTGTCCCCTCGTATATATAGACGTTAAAAATCATTTATCCTCTTCTTTCTCGCTGAGTCTCTCAAGCACTCTCTTGTAGCCATCGGCTCCATATACAAGGCACTTGTTGATCCTTGAAATAGTAGCGGTGGAAGCGTTTGTCTCGGCAGCAATCTCCATGTATGTCTTCTTCTCAGACAAAAGCTTAGCAACTCTGAGTCTCTGTGCGATGGAATAGATTTCGTTTATTGTGCAAATATCCTCAAAAAATCTATAGCCGTC
>JAEEGI010014468.1_pt1 | contig 16580 bp, 7 predicted proteins | sample 8958751 | NCBI WGS metagenome assembly JAEEGI01 (sample SAMN16246545, study PRJNA631951) | gut metagenome | biome: gut microbiome; feature: rumen; material: KS-attached | host: Bos | place: Iran: Karaj | collected 2018-10
CGCGGAGGTCGGATTCCAGGATGGTCACCTTCACGTCGCCACTCTCGATGGTGGCAGGCAGGAAGGCGTATTTGTCCTTGGCCTCAGAGAGGCGCGTCTCGTGGTAATAGTTCTGGAAGGCCATCGCAAAGGGCTTCTCGTCGTTGGTGGAGTAGGCGAGCCAAGCTTTGCTGTCCTTGGGGAAGCAGAAATCGGCCGTCTCGTCGCATACCACCGTCTCGCCTTTGCGTGTCGTATAGAAGCGGTAGGCCACACCTTCGTCGTAGGCTCTCACCTGAAGACCAATGCCGTTGCTGAACCTCAGATCCAGCTGACGGTATTCAATTTGTAAGTTCTTTTGCCTATAAAACGGAGCATCGATTTCCTCGGCAAAAAGTTTGCTGCCTTTAAACTTGGAGTTTAGTGCCTGTAAACTCGGACTTTCAAGGCAGTAAACTCCGACTTTACTGCCTGTAAACTCAGAGACCCTGAAATCGGCCTTTACAGACACGATTTCCCTATCGTTATGCTTGACAAGAATTTTCAAATCCTTACCGACCGTCACCACATTCTTCCCATTGGGTGAGGCGACGGTATAGTCCTTGGCAGAGGCAGAGATGCCGCTGAAAATAAATAAGGTGGCTAGAGTTAATTGCCGGAAATGCTTCATACTCACGATTGCTTTTTAATTCTGGTGCAAAGATAGCCATTTTCTGCCAAACGGGATGAAAATATCGTCTAAACTCGATGGCAAAATCGTCCAAACCTGCTGTTTCTGAGGCGTTATGGACGATATTTGTATCATCTTGGACGATTGTGGCATCCCGTTACGCCGTTTTTTCGTTATTTTGCAGTCGAAATCAAAATCGCTACAAACTAACAATAACAAAAATAAAATGAGCAAGCAATTGATGTCAATCATTGGCGCTGCCACCTTAACCCTGACAGTTGCAGCCCAACAGATCCAGGAGGTGCCGTTCACGCAAGTACATCTGAACGACGGTTTCTGGACTCCTCGCATCGAGGTGAATCGTACGGTGAGCATCCCTTCGGCCTTCCACGAGTGTGAAGTGAACGGACGTTTCGACAACTTTGCGCTGGCTGCCGGACTCATCCAGGGCGAGCACAAGGGCGACTTCTCGTTCGACGATACCGATCCTTACAAGGTCATCGAGGGTGCCAGCTACTCGCTCGCCGTACACTACGACAAACAGCTCGACCATTACCTCGACTCCGTGATTAACCTCATCGCCCAGGCTCAGGAGCCAGACGGATACCTGACCACCTGCGTGACTAATAAATGTACGCGCCTGAGCGGATGGTGGGGCACCCATAAGTGGGAGAAGATCAACTCGCACGAGCTCTACAACTCAGGTCATCTCATCGAGAGTGCCCTTGCCCATTATCGTGCTACTGGCAAGAAGACCTTCCTCAATGTCGCCATCAAGAATGCCGATCTCGTCTGCAAGACCTTCGGCCCCAATGATGGGCAGATCCATCGTCCTGGCGGACATCCAATCATCGAGATGGCCCTTTGCAAGCTCTATAAGGTGACTGGCGACAGGAAATACCTCGAAGGAGCCAAGTATTTCGTGGATGAAACAGGGCGTTGTACAGACGGACACCGTCCTTCGAAGTATTCTCAGGACCATATGCCCATCCTTCAGCAGGAAGAGATCGTAGGTCACGCCGTACGTGCAGGCTATCTCTACTCCGGTGTTGCCGATGTGGCAGCACTCACTGGCGACAAGGCCTACTTTGAGGCTTTAGAGCGTATCTGGGAGAACATGTCGAGTAAGAAACTGTTTATCACAGGCGGTATCGGCAGCCGTCCTCAGGGCGAGGGCTTCGGACCCAACTACGAACTGTTCAACCACACGGCTTATTGCGAGACCTGTGCCGCCATCGCCAATGTGTATTGGAACTACCGCATGTTCCTCGCCACAGGTGAGGGCAAGTATATAGATGTTTGCGAGCGTGCGCTATATAATAATGTGATGAGTGGTGTCTCACTGAGCGGCGATAAGTTCTTCTATGACAATGTATTAGAGAGCGACGGTGAGCACGAGCGCCAGAAGTGGTTCGGCTGTGCCTGCTGTCCTGGCAACATCACCCGTTTCGTGGCTTCCATCCCTGGCTACATCTATGCACAGCAAGGTAAGGACATCTTCGTGAACCTCTATGCCCAGGGTAAGGCCAAAATCGGCAAAATCGAGCTGGAGCAGACCACCGACTATCCCTGGGACGGCAAGATCCGTGTCAAGGTAACCAAAGGAAGTGGCAAGTTTGCCATCAAGCTCCGCATCCCCTCTTGGCTGAAGACCTCACCTACGAACAACGACCTCTACAAGTATGCAGATGCAGCCAAGACTTATCATGTAAGTGTCAATGGTCAGGCGCTCTATCCCGAGAACCGCGATTATATCACCATTACCCGCAACTGGAAGAAGGGCGATGTCATCGAACTCGACTTCCCGATGGATGTCCGTCGTATCGTGGCAAACGACAATGCCGAAGACGATCGTGGCAAGGTGGCCTTGGAACGCGGCCCTATCGTATTCTGTCTCGAAGGAATAGATCAGGCCGACGGCAAGGTATTCAACAAGTATATCCTCAATGCCTCGAAGATCAGTGCCTCATACGATGCTCATCTCCTCAATGGTGTGATAACGCTCAGCGGCGATGCCAAGGAACTGCAGCAGGACGGAAGCATCAAGGACGTGAAGTTCCGTGCCATACCCTATTCCACTTGGAACAACCGAGGCCCCCAGCAGATGGAGATCTGGATTGCCAACACCCCTGCACAGGCTGTTGCCACGCCATTAGAGACCATCGCCTCGAAGGCTCAGACGTTCAGCAATCGCGGGCCTATCCAGAACGATGCCCCTGAGACAGCACCTACCGACTCCTGGGCAGGCGGCGTGAATGACCAGTGGGAGCCCAAGCGCTCTTCTGACGTCTCCAAGCCCTACCACTACTGGTGGTTGAAGCAAGGTACTACCGAAGCCATCAGCTATCAGTTCGACAAGGAGTACGAGGTCAGCAACGTACAAGTCTATTGGCTCGACTTCGACCATTACGACGGCAACTTCCGCACACCCGAATCCTGGACGCTCTATTACAAAGATGACAAGGGCGAGTGGCAGGAAGTGGAAGAACACAGTCCCTACGCTGTGCTGAAAGACTGCTACAACAGCGTCGACTTCAAGCCCGTGAAGACTACCGGATTAAAGATCCTCGCCAAGCTCCGCAAAGGAGTAAGCGGCGGAGTTCTCGAGTGGAAGGTAAACTAAAGCCGTGTTAATCCGTGTAATCCGTGCCAAGAATAATATAAACAATATGTATCACAAAATCAATAAACCTAAAAAACAAATTGGTATGAAGAAACATTTCTTATGTTTGCTTTTGCTGGGCGGGGCTCTGGGAGCCTACGCCGCAGAAAGCACATCACCAGCCGTTGCTGAGGTTACTCAGCAAGGTGTGAAAGTGCAAGGTGTTGTCACAGACGCCAAGGGTGAGCCGATTATCGGCGCCACGGTGACTGAGAAAGGCACCAAGAACGCTACCGTTACCGACTTCGAAGGTAACTACTCTCTGAACGTTGCCAACCGCAACGCCGTACTCGTTATCAGCTACATCGGCTTCGTCAATCAGGAAGTGAAGGCTGGCAGCAACGTGATCCTTCAGGAAGACAACGCACTTCTGAACGAAGTCGTCGTCATCGGTTATGGTACCCAGCGTAAGGGCGACGTCACCTCTGCCGTTGCCTCTGTGAAGGCCGAGGACTTCAACGTGGGTAAGATCGGCGATGCCGCAGAACTCGTGAAAGGTAAGATCGCAGGTCTGACGGTAATCAACGCCAGCGGTAGTCCTACGGCAAAATCCTCCATCCGTCTGCGTGGTATTACCACACTTGTTGGTAATCTGACGCCGCTGATCCTGGTTGATGGTATTGAGGGAGACCTGACAACTGTTGCACCAGAGAACATTGCCTCCATTGACGTGCTGAAGGATGCCTCTGCAGCCGCCATCTATGGTACCCGTGGTGCCAATGGTGTAATCCTCATCACCACCAAGACCGGCAAGCGTGAGAGCCATGCAGAAGTCAGCTATAGTGGTTATGTCACTTTCTCGAAATGGAGCAAGAAGGCAGACTTTATGGATACGCACGATGTGATCTATGGCAAGACCGCACAGGAATACCTTGGCTATGACACGAACTGGTTAGACGGTATTTCGCGCAAAGCAGGCTTCAAGCACAACCACGACCTGAACATCAGCGGCGGTTCTAAGAATGCGGCATACTCTGCCAACGTATCATACTCGAAAGAAGAGGGTATCATCCGTCAGACCGATAACGAGAACTTCAAGATGCAGCTCGACTACACACAGTTTATCTGGGATGACATTCTGAAGTTTAACCTCAACGCATTGGTTACCCGTCAGAATTATTCAAATACGGATGCTGACTACGCCTATCGCCAGGCGGTGATTCACAACCCCTCTGAACCAGTTTACAACGAGGATGGCAGCTACTATGAGAACTTCAACAAACTGCAGTACTATAATCCCATTGAGCTTCAGAATGAGGCTTACGGAAACACTCGTAACCGTTTCTCTCAGTTGGTGGGCAATATCACCGTTGAACCCATCAAAGGTTGGAAGACCAACCTAATGATCTCTTGGGGTGAGGGTGCCAACGACAGCGAGAACTGGACATCGCCAGATCATTACTCTATCGTGCGTCAGGGCTATAACGGCTCCGCATCAAAGAGCTATGGCACTTACGTGAAAAAGAATCTGGAACTGACCTCACGCTATGATGCCCAATGGGGTGAGCACCGTTTCAACGGTATCGTGGGTTACAGCTACCTCTATAATGTGTACGATGGTTTTGGTGCCAGCAATACTGACTTCTCTACCACAGCATTCCTGTGGAACAACCTTGGTAATGGTTCTTTCCTGACAGACAAGGAACACCATGCATCTATGAGCAGCTACAGAAACGACAATAAGCTCGTGGGGTTCTTCGGACGTGTCAGCTATGGCTATGCCGATAAGTACAACGCTCTCGTCAGCCTCCGTCATGAGGGTTCTTCCAAGTTTGGTGAAAATCACAAGTGGGCTACCTTCCCCTCTGTCTCTCTCGGCTGGAACATCATGAACGAGGCGTTTATGAAGGGCACTCGCAGTTGGCTCGACAACCTGCGCCTCCGTGTCGGTTATGGTGTGACGGGTATCACTCCCAGCGAGGGTGAATGGCGCGGCTCTTATCTGGCTCAGAACATCTACAACTTTGCCTTATATGGTGATGTGCTGTCGATGGACGGCAAGTGGATTAAGACCCTTGAAGTGGGTCAGAACCCCAACCCCGACCTGAAGTGGGAGGTAACTAATGAGTGGAACATCGGTATCGACTATGGTTTCTTGAACGGACGCATACACGGTACACTCGACTTCTATGTCAAGACCACCAACGACTTGCTCTTCTGGTATAACGTGCCCATGCCGCCAAACCTCTACAGCCAGACATTGGTGAACGTAGGTGACATGCGTAACACTGGTATTGAGTTCATGATCGAGGCCATCCCCGTACAGACCAAGGACTTCGAGTGGACCACCACCCTGACCGCCTCACACAACTCCAACAAACTGCTCAAGCTGAGCAACGAACTCTATGAAACGGATAACTTCCAGGAGCTCTGGCCTTCAGCCGGCAGCTGGGATCCTATCTCAGTGACCACCCACTGTATGGAGGTTGGCGAAACACTCGGCGACTTCTGGGGCTTGAAGTTCGTCGGCTACGATAAGGACGGCTTCGCACTCGTTGAGGCCAGCGACGGCAACGGCGGGTGGACGGTGAAGCCCTTCAACGGCAACCTGAACGTGAAGGAAAACCGTCAGCGTCTTGGCAACGGCGCACCGAAGGTCATCCTCGGATGGGGCAACACCTTCAAGTATAAGGACTTCGACCTGAGCATGCAGTTCACCAGCCAGCTCGGCTATAAGATCCTGAATGCACAGCGTGCCTTCTACGAGAACAACTCTATTGCCTACAACCGTCTGAAGAGTGCAGCCGACCTGCATCCTGCCATCAATACCGACGGCACACCGAATATCGATCCCAAGACAGGTCAGCAGAAGATGGTGACACTCTCTCCCGCTATGCAGCAGGGTATCTGGAGCGACCATCTTGAGAATGGTGACTTCCTGAAACTGACGAACATCACCCTTGGCTACACCTTCATCCCGAAGGGTGCGCTGGCCACCTATGTCAAGAAGGCCCGCATCTATGCCAATGCCACAAACCTCTTCTGCATCACTGGTTACTCTGGTCTCGATCCTGAGGTTGACAACAACTTCATGACACCGGGTCTTGACTACCGCGACAAGTATCCTACCACTCGCAGCTATACCGTAGGTTTATCATTTAACTTCTAAAAACGAGACAGCAATATGAAAAAGATATTCAATAAAGTTCTGATTGCCTTTGCAGCAGGAAGCATCAGCCTTTCATCATGTACGAATCTCGACGAGACGCTGTATAGTGACCTCAACGAGAGCAACATCGATCTCTCTAACGAGAATGACCTCTCACTGCTGCTCGGTGCCTCGGTAGCGCAATACCGCTATCTGGTAGAGGATTGGTTCGGCATGTATCATCTCCTTGAGGAGTGTACTGATCAGTATATGGTTCCTGCCCGTGTAGGTGTGGGCTGGGGAGATGCTTACATCAATCTGCACCGTCATAACTGGAGTCCCTCGGTGGATCAGATCTACAACCCTTGGCAGATTGCCTATCGTGGCATCGGCTATGCCAATCTGGTGATCGACGCTATCGATCCCGCCAATCCTGCCACGCAGAAGAGTCTGGCTCATGCACGTTTCTTCCGTGCCATGTTCTACTATCACCTCTTTGATATGTTCCGCAACATCCCGCTCCAGACCACTCAGAACGTGCCTGCAGGTTATCTGCCTGAGCAGGTGAGCCCACAGGAGATGTATGACTTCCTGGTGACTGAGTTCACGGCAGCCAAGGAAGGCATCGGCGATGACGATTTCTTTGGCTATGGCAATAAATTTGCCTGCTCTATGGCACTTGCCAAGCTCTATCTGAACAAGAACGTCTATCTGGAAACCAGCGGTAACGACGGCTATGAGGCTTGCCTCAATGAGTTGAACACCATCATCAACTCTGGCCGCTATAGTCTCGCTGCCACCTATAAGGAGAACTTCGCTGAGGATCTCAGTTCCAATCCCGAGGTGATCTTCGTGGTGCCTGGCGACCGCACACATACCGTGCAGTTCGGTCTGCAGAGCTATTGCTTCCCGCAGTCAGGCATCGAGGCCTACGGCTCTACTGCTGCTGGCTATAACGGCAGCTGTGGTATTCCCCAGTGGATCCGCACTTACGACGAGGATGACAGTCGCTTGGCTGACACCTGGGCAGGTGGTCCGCAGTATCACGCCACTCAGCAGGGAGGCAAGTACATCCCCAATTCCGATACCAGCAACCCCATCTACTTCGAGGCTGACGACTGGACAGGTACGGGTATCCTGACCTACAACCTCAACGTTCACTCTATCGACAATCCCGGTGCCTATCAGCAGGAGGGCTATCGTCTGCACAAGTACGAGATTATCGGTGGTACTGACGACGGTACGACTGCCGACGATGTCGCCATCTTCCGTTATACCGACGTGCTGATGATGAAAGCCGAGTGTCTGCTTCGCCTCGGACGCGACAAGGATCAGGCTGCATCATTAGTGACTCAGGTCCGTCAGCGTGCCTTCAGCAGCAATCCCTCGAAGGCTACCCGTACAGTGGCTGACCTCGAAGGCGGTTCTGTCTATGCCTACGGACATGATGAATATACGGTGCCCGAAGGATCCACCTCCGGTTACAACGACTGGTCAACACATATCACCACTTTCGAGGGTGGTTCCGATATCGAACTCGGTGGTCTGCTCGACGACCTCGGATGGGAGTTCTGCTGTGAGCTTCACCGTCGCCAGGATCTCATCCGCTTCAAGATGACAGACGGACGCAGCGTATGGAATGGTAAGTCGTGGTTCTGCAAGGATGCTACCACCAGCACTACTTATACCATCTTCTCTATCCCCGATGAGGTGATGAAATCCAATATTAGTCTGAAACAAAATCCGGGATATTAAAAGGTAAAAAAGTAAAAAGGTAAAAAAGTAAACGATATGAAAAAGCTATCATATATTCTTAGCGGACTGCTGCTCTTCACCACTATCGGTATATTCAGCAGCTGCGGAGACAACGAGAATTACTGGGGTCTTCACAACTTGACCGATGAGGAAATTGCCGAGATGGAGCGCCAGCAGCGCATCAAGGACTCCCTGCGTAATGTGATCGACGCAGGACTGATTCTCACCTACGACGCTGAGATCACCATCAGCGCCAATTCCTACGACGGCGTGGATGTACCCATTGACTGTGAGGCCATCGCAGCGTTCTTCGGCATCACCACCGAACAGCTGCTTACCGGCTCATTGGCAGGTGAGGACAACGGTATTGACATCATCGGATTCGCCATCGAAGGCTCTACCCATGCCGATAACATGACGATGAGTAACACTGGTGCACCCTGGGGGCACTGGTGGGATGCCAAGGGCGATGTCATCAACTGGGGCGACGGGGCTATGACCTTCGCTGAGTTCAATGCAGAGACGGGTGCTTTCTACGTAGGTCAGTTCCCTGGCCGTCTGGTAGAAGGAGAGAACATCACTTTCATTGAGGCCCTGAAGTATCAGGACAAGCGTGTGGCCATCGTCATCACCGCCAAGCCGCATGAGCGTGGTGAGGTGACAGCCCAGGTGGTGGCTACCAACCACCTGACGCTCGAGACAGAGCAGGACAACAACTACACCGCTGTTCCCGTTCCCGGCTTCGATGCAGCCGCTACACTGAGCGCTCTGGGTGTCGCTTCATTCGACGAGGTGGCTTGGGTGGCTGTTAATGCCGATGGCAGCTATGCTCAGGAGTATAGCGCCGATGCACCTGGATTCTGGTACGACAAGCTCGGCTTCTCAGGCTCATGGGGCGATGATGCCAGTGTCTATTCGCACTTCGATGCAGAGTCACAGGCCATCCTCATCGGTCAGATGCCGAATCAGATGGAGGCTGGTTCTACCGTTACTGTCAGCTTCGGTGCCCTGGCCAACAACAAGATTGTGATGAATGAGATCACTGTGAACATCACCGCCAAGGGCGATGTAGCCGGTGAGATTGTAGCCACCAACAATCTGACACTGACCTGCTCACCCAACAACGATTACGTCACCGCCGCCGTGCCCGGCTTCGATGCCGCTGCCACGCTGAGCGCACTCGGTGCTACTAACTGGAGCGAGGTGAAGTGGACCACTCCGACGGAGGATGGCTACGCCCAGGACTACAATGCCGACGCTCCCGGCTTCTGGTATGGCCAGGACGGCAAGCTCGGTGCCTGGGGTGATGACGCCAGCGTGTTCGCTCACTTCGATGCTGCCACGGAAACCATCGGTATCGGACAGATGCCCGAGAAGATGCCTGCTGGCTCGACTGTCACGATAGAGTTCGACGCTGCTGCCAACGGCAAGCTGGTGCAGAACATCATCACCGTCAATGTGGTAGCCTACGAGGATCCTGAGACGGCTCCCGCTGGCAACCCTGAGAGCATCGAGAAGGACATCACCCTGACGAAGGTCTATGACAACGAGTGGGGTGCTACTGATGACTTCGATGTGAAGGAGGATCTGCGCCAGGCCTTCAAGATGACCACCTATCAGATCTATAGCGCCATCAAGAGCGGAGAGCTGAAGATGTGGATCGACGAGGTGGGCAAGCCTGCCGACGATGCCGGCAACCCCGCTTATACAGGAGAGGCTCCCGGATACTGGCTCGACATGGAAGGTCAGGCAGCCTCATGGGGCTCTGGCAACGAGCTGGTCTATGTGTTCCTCGGCTGCTCTGAGACCGAACTCTACTTCTATGCTGCCAACCATCCTGAGCTGTTCCCTGCCGAGGGCGGTTCCATGAAGGTGAAGTATGTCATAGAGTGTAACGGTGTGACCGCTACGTACAACATCACGTTTAATATCACACCTGCCGCATGATACGTCTTGTAAAACAATCTCTCTTGCTGCTGGCTGCCATTTGTATGGCTGCCTGCAGCAGCGATGACAAGCAAGAGTCATTCTCTGCTCCCACCCTCTCCGAGACAGAGGTGAACGTGGAGTTCAACGAGACATTCTATTCGCTCACCGTCTCTTCACGTGCCGTATGGTCGGCCACCGTGGAGAGCGGCAGCGAGTGGCTGAAGCTTGTCAGCGCCAAGGGTGTGGGTGGTGCATCAGAGAAGCTGAGCTTCGAGATGACGAAGAACACTTCTAAGACACCTCGTCAGGCACTCATTAGCGTGGTCAGCGGCACTGCCAAGACCCAGCTGAAAGTGACTCAGGGCGGCACCACCATCGATGTGATGAGCGAGAGCGATATCCCTAGCTACGAGAAGTTCTACAAGCCGCAAGAGTTCAACTTTGACATGCTGCGCAGCGATTCCAAGTGGTCGTTCTTCCGCTACAAGCAGAGTGAGCACTTCTTCGTGTTCTGGGAGGCTGGCTTCGGCAGTGACCCCAACAGCAGCGAAGTGCCTGCAGAACTGCGTGTCGATATCGATGACCTGCTGGTGAAGGCAGAACAGTTCTATAAGACCAACATCAACAAACTCGGTATGGTGGTGACTGGTCAGGGCAAGAGCTATCTCGACGACTACAAGATGGAGATCTATCTGCTCTATCAGACCGAATGGCTCGCTACCGGCTCCGGCTACGACAATGTGATCGGTGCCCTCTGGGTGAACCCAAGCACCTGCCAGCCCGTAGGCTCAACTATCGGCCACGAGATTGGCCACTCGTTCCAGTACCAGACCTACTGCGACAACGTGCGCAACGGTGCTCCCAACGATTTCAAGTCGGGCTATCGCTACGGCTACGAGGGCTCGAACGGCGGTTGCGGATTCTGGGAGCAGTGTGCCCAATGGCAGTCGTATCAGGACTATCCTGAGCAGGCACTCAACGATGCGTGGAATGCCGTGTGGTACCAGCAGTGCCATCGCCATTTCGAGCACGAGTGGCAGCGCTATGCCTCTTACTATCTGCAGTACTACTGGACGCAGCTGCATGGCGACAAGGCCTTGGGGCGCATCTGGAATGAATCGAAGTATCCTGAGGATGCCTCTGAAGCCTATATGCGCATCTTCGGTGTCAGCTACGAGGACTACAAGAAGCAGCTCTTCGAGTATGCCCAGCGCTGTGTGACCTTCGACTTCGACGGTACTCGCCAGCACTTCACCACACAGAACAACAATTATAAGACCTCGCTCTATGCGCAGGACGGCTACTACCAAATTGGCTACGAGCAGTGCCCGCAGCCGATGGGCTTCAACATCATCAACCTCGACGTGCCCGCAGCCGGTACGAAGGTGACGGTACAGATGGAGGCCCTGCAAGCTGGCAGTCCGCTGCCAAAGGGCGATGCCGGTAATATGGTTGATGGCGACTTCCGTGTGGTGGGCAATACCTCTACCTATAATAATGTAGGTAAGGGTCAGGCTATCGCCTACGGCTTCGTGGCTCTGAAGCAGGATGGCTCACGTGATTACAGTGAGATGAACCTCACCGATGCAAATGGCGAGGCCTCATACACCGTTCCTTCCGGCACGCAGAACCTCTACCTCATAGTGCAGGGTGCTCCGAAGAGCTACCACCAGTGTCCTTGGGACGAGAAGGAAGAAACCGACATGCAGTGTCCCTACCGCTTCAAGATCAGCGGCACCGACCTCTACGGCAACTTCTCCATCGACGAGACGAAGGATCCTACGGATGTCGATTTCACCTACGACCTGAAGTGTGATGCCTCATCAGGCGACTATGTGCTCGGCACCATTCAACTTGCAGGCAACGACCTGAAACGACTGGCTCAGGCCTTCGTGATGCAGCCCTCTGCCCTCAGCGGTGCCACGCAGCCCATTGCCGCCAATACGACGGCAGAGCCTGCAGAAGGCAAGATCGTCCTCGGACTGCTCCAGCCTGACGGCAGCATCAACTACAGCTATACCGCCAATGCCGGATTCTACGTCAAGGCCGACGGTTCGCAGGGTTCTTGGGGTGATAAAGATCCGCTCTGGTTTGAGTATGGCAAGGATGAGTTCATCATCACCTACGGCCACTACCCAGGACAATCTGAGCCTGGTAAGAAATATACTATCAAGCCCGTCCTCGTCTACACCAAAGACGGCAAGCAGTACAAGGCAGTATTCAATTTGAATCTGCAATTCTAAAACCCTGTTTTTTAGGTTAAGGGGGCGGTGCCCGGACTTCCACATCCGGCATCGCCCCCATTCCTTTTGTTGTTCTGTCACAAAAAATTACGAAAAATACTGACACGATGAATTGTCTAAACCAGCTCCCAAATTTACCATAGACTAAACCTGGACTTTAGTTAGGGGAAAGTAGGACTTTCGTTAGGGGAAACTCCGACTTTCCCCTAACTAAACTCCGAAGCCCTGTTTTAGGGCGTTTTTTAGGTGCTTTTCGTGATTTTTATGATTGCGAATTATTCTTACAATATGATTAAGGAGCTTAAGGCCTCCTTATTGACGAATAAGGGTCCCTTATTGACGAATAAGGGCTCCTTATCGCAGAAAAAGCGGCATCCCTAACATTTTAGAGCTATATCTTTTATACTGAACAGGTTAGCGACGTTAGGGTTCTTTTTAATCCCTAACATATACCTCACACAACCCTCATGTTTTTATTTGTTGAGGAAAATGTTAATAACCGCACTTTTTCAGGAAAAACGGAGGGAAAACTTGCATATCACAAAAAAATGTTGTACATTTGTACCCTGAAAAGCACGCTGTGAAAAGCGCGCCAAGATTACTACATAAGGAGATGGCCTGAAGGAATAGGTTAGACTTTTGATATAATATAAGGTATGGCGAATAACAACATTCTGCCAGCAGAGACTCCAGGAGCCTCTCTGGACGGAACGCTCATCATCGAGCAGTTCCTCATGGACAACTACCGCTTCCGTCGAAACATCCTCAATGGAAAGGTAGAGTTTGCGATCCTGCCAAAGACGACTGATGCCGTCGATGGCAATACTGCCGATAACGTAGGCAGTCTCTCGTGCGACTTCAATGAAGCCGAATTAGATTACCGTCCTCTGACACAGGCGGCCCTCAACAGCATCATCATTCGTGCCAAGCGCGAACAGGTGCTGGAGAAGGGAAGCCCGAAGACGGAGATAACGGAGTATGTGACATCCGAGGAGGTGCCAGAGCACAATCCTGTGCAGGAGTTCCTCAAGAGCCTGCCCGAATGGGACGGCCAGAACCATATTGCCAAGGTTTTCGGACGTATCCCAGGCATCACCTCTGAGCAGTTGAACTACCTCACCATCTGGTTTCGCTCTGCCGTTGCCCACTGGCTTCAGATGGACATGCTGCACGGAAATGAGTGCGTGCCGACGTTCATCGGGCCGCAGGGCTGTGGAAAGACCACGTTCGTACGGCGTCTGTTGCCGCAGAGTCTGAGAGAGTACTATCTCGACCATCTGAACCTTGCCAACAAATTTGACAAAGAGATGGCGCTGACGAACAATCTCTTAGTCAACCTCGACGAGCTCGATGCCATCCGTACCTCACAGCAGGCCTCGTTGAAGCAGACGCTGTCTGTCAGCAAGGTGAACGGACGTCCTATCTTCGGACGCACCCAGGAGGATCGGCCGCGATTCGCTTCGTTCGTGGCAACCACCAACAACCGTCATCCGCTGAAGGATATTACAGGCAGCCGACGTTACATCTGTATCTTGATTCCTGACGGACAGATGATCGACAACACTGGCGAGATCGACTATGGCCAGCTCTATGCCCAGGTGAAACATGAAATTTGTGAACAAAATGCACCCTACTGGTTCAACAACGACGAGGTGGCACGCATCCAGCAGCTGAACCAGAACTTCATGGAACAGAAGGACATCTCAGAAATGGTCTGCGCATGCTTCCGTCTTCCTGACAAGGGCGAGGCAGCCATGTCGATGAACGGTGACCAGCTGATTTCTGTCATTCTGGGTGAGTTCCCTACGTTGCCAAACACCGCAGGCACGAAGGTAAAGCTCGGCAGGGCGATGAAGGCTCTAGGCTATGAGTCGAAGTCGCATTCGAACATTCCGTTCTATCAGGTGGTTCCTCTGAAGAAGTCCGCATGACCTTGACGTGAGGGATCACGTGAGGGATACGTGACCGATATGTTAGGGATATGTTAGGGTTGAAAATTCGCGGAAGTCCGATAAACACAAGGTTTCCGCGAATTTTATGTTAGGGATGTCGTTGTCGCACCAATAATAGCAGCTATAAGGAAGCATTTTTCATGGGGTTTGGACGATATTTGCATCATTTTGGACGATTGTGTCAGTTGGTTTGGGGGGAAAGCCGTACCTTTGCAGCAGAAAATCAACTAACAACAAAAATGAAGAAGATCATCCTTTTTGGACTTATGGCCTTGCTGATGGCGGCTTGTTCGTCGAGTGACGATGGACTGGAGCCTTCGCCGGTGCCGCCAGCTCCCGTGCCAACTCCTACCGATGGCACCAAGACAGACTCTGCGAAGACGGATACCGCGAAGACGGAGCCCGAGACTGTGAAGTTTGCGGCGAAGTATCGTGTGGCGAAGATGACCATCACGACAGATGGTGGACAGGCTGTGGACTCGAAGGACAAGAAGGACTATCGCGCCTGTACCATTAAGATAGAATCAGATACGGCGGTGTGGAACTATGAGGGGCGTGGCCGGATTCGTGGCCGTGGGAACTCCACCTGGGAGTGGTACGACAAGAAGCCCTACCGCATCAAACTCGACGAGAAGGCCTCCATATTAGGCCTCTGCGAGGAAAAGGACTGGGTGCTGCTGGCCAACTTCCGCGATCCGACGAAACTGATGAACACGCTGGTCTTCGAGATGGGCGACAGGCTGGGCATTCCCTACCCAAACCACACACGCTGGATAGAACTGACGCTCAATGGAGACTATATGGGGCTATATCAGTTGACGGAACAGGTGGAGCAGGGCAAGAACCGCGTAAACATCGACAAGAAGGCGGGCTGGCTGCTGTCGTTCGACTCTGATGATGGACCGGAACTCTCACCAGGAGCCGACGATAACTTCTGGTCGCAGGTGTATCGCATGCCGGTTTGCGTGAAGAGTCCTGAGGCAGAGGATTATGCAGCGCCAGAGACACTCATCGGCGACGCCAGGAAGGCACTGGGAGATTTGGAGAGCATCGTCAGAAGCCACGACTACGAGGCGTTGAAGCAGGTCTGCAACGTGCCTGTGATGATCGACTACCTGCTGATACAGGAGTATATATATAATGTGGAGGTGGCTGCACCCCGCAGCATCTTTATCCATAAGGACAGCGGCGACGAAGCCCTCTGGACTTTCGGGCCGTTGTGGGATTTCGACGCGGGTTTCGACTTCGACTGGGGACATATGTACGACGGGCATGGCTATTTCGCTGACTATCGCGAGACGGTGCTTGGTACTGACCCTGCCCGCCACATCAGTAATTATGACTATGTGCCGAGTTTCTTCACGGACATGTGGAAGAGCCGTCAGTTTGTCAGTGAGGTGAAGGCCCGATGGAAACAGATACGTCCTCGTATCATCAGCGAGTTCTGGGCAGAGACGAAGCGCTATGCCGATGCTGCCGCCGAGGCGATGGAGCGTAATGCCAAGCGGTGGCCCATCGACAAGCAGTACAAGACGGAGATCAACCGTATGGAGAAATGGCTCAACTCGCGGGCCGTATATATGGATAATATCGTATCAAACTATCCTTAATATATGAAAAACGGATTCAGAGTGAAGTCTGACGACGATTAGACGATATTTGCATCTTTTTGGACGATTGTGTCAGTGGATATGAAGAAAAAAGCGTAACTTTGCAGCCAAACAATTAACGAAACGATGAAGAAGCTTTTATTTTTGAGTATTACAACCCTGCTGTTGGCTGGCTGTCAGCAACGGCAGCAACAGGAGGTGGCCGTGGAGACGGAGACGTTGGAGATCCCAGCGTGTGTGGTGACGACCCCGCCGGACTCCCTGAACCTCGACCCCTTCTACAAGAAGTACACTGACGTGAACGGTCTGCCGCTCATCTCCTCCTGGCGAGTGCCGGACTCTGCCTTCGTGGCAGCCCACCGCACGTTGTATGCCATGACCTCGATGCTGCCCAAGGCGGTGCTCGACTCGATGGTGAGCTATGGCACACGGGTGGCCATCATGGCCCGTTACGAGGGAACCACAGATATCCCCGAACACCATCATCTGGTGAACGATACGGCCCTGAACTGGGATTTGAGGGCACGCGGCTTAGGCGGTGACCTCGAACTGCCGTTGACGAGCTGCGCCGAGGAGAATGTGCTCGCCTATCAGATTGATAAGTATCATGCGGAGGATATCCTCATCCATGAGTTTGCACACTCTATCCATCTTATCGGACTGGCGCTCGCCGTACCTGATTTTGACAATCG
>JAEEGI010014470.1_pt1 | contig 16579 bp, 15 predicted proteins | sample 8958751 | NCBI WGS metagenome assembly JAEEGI01 (sample SAMN16246545, study PRJNA631951) | gut metagenome | biome: gut microbiome; feature: rumen; material: KS-attached | host: Bos | place: Iran: Karaj | collected 2018-10
TCGATCGGAGGCACGTTATACACTTCCGGGTGGCTCTTCGAGCGCACCATCTCACCCAGCGTGAAGTGCGGGGTCAGTTTTGTCTTCGGGTCAATCATATCAACGTTTGTTTAAGTTTACGGTAAACACCATGTTTTAATCTCGTTACAAAACCGTCATCAAAGAGACGTTTGGCCGTACCGCGAGCTGCAATAGATGAAATACCATACTTTTCCATAATATCCTTTATCTTGAACTCCTGCGGCAGCTTCTTGTAGCACTCGTCGTAATCCGACTTGTTGGTACGCTGCTTTTCCTTCCGGTCGCGCTTCATGTTCTCGAAGTAGCTGTGGGCGTAGGCATAGAAGAAGTGCTGCTGGCACTTGTACTGGATGTTCATGGCCAGCCGGCAGAGCTTCTTGTCGTACTCGTCGATGGTCAGCGTCTTCTTTTCCTTCCACTCTTTCCAGTGGCGCATCACCACGAAGGGCACCGCCACGCCAATGCCGTAGTAGGGCACGCGCATCAGCAGCATGTCGGCTGCCTCGTCCTTGTCGTGGGCCGCCATCTCCATCCATGCCGACTGCCACTCGTAGGTTTCCCTCACCAGCGGCTCGATGGGCAGCTCGCCCTTCACGCCGTCCAGCTTGAAGGCCCACGTCTTCAGCGTCTCGTTGGCAAAGTTGTCCACCACGCTCCGCTGTCCGTACTCCGCCAGCTTGAAGTTCCTGCCCGGCATGGGTATCACCGCCAGGCGGGTGGCCAGGCCGGTGCCGAAGTTCCTCTCGTTCACCTTGCGGTCGAGACTGAGCGGCGTACCTGTGTAGACGAAGTTCCAGAACACCCTGAACTTGCCGCTGATCGAGTCGGGGTTGGCGTATGCCTGTCCGTCCTCCTCATTATGGAAGGCCTTGAGCTCCATCGCCGTCTTGTCTATCCACTGCCCGCCCTTCTGCATGAGCGTGGCGTTGTCCAGCTCCGAGTCGAAGGTCAGCAGGTGGAGGTTCATCTCCTCGCCGTCCACCACCTCCACGGCGTTCACCATGTCGCCAATGAACACGCCGTTGGCCGTTCGTGCCGGGTGGTCGCGGATCACGGGCACGGGCTTTTTCGGCTTCTCCTTGTTGTCGGGCCTTGTGCTCTTCTCTTCCTTCCACTTGTTCATGGCGTCGTAGCCCACCTGGTCGGCCACCTTGATGGGTGCCGCCAGCACCTCATACAGAGTGGTGGCAAAGTTCTTGCCGCTGGTGGGCGGCCCGATGATGATGACCGAGTAGTTCAGCCGCCTCACCTTGTCGGGCTCATACCAGTGGTGCCACGTGCAGCGCGTCATCAGCGTGCCCAGGAAGGCGGCACTAACGAACAGCACCGCCGGGTACACCCCCACACGCTGTCCCTGGCAGGCCTCTTTCAGGCAGGGGAACACGGGAAACAGCTCTTCTATCTCCTTTCCCCATTCCTCCAGCGGCAGCTCCTCTTCGGCGGGTGTCAGCCCCTGCTCCTCCATCAGTTGCTTCAGCGCTGCCTGCATGGCCTTCGAAACCTTTACCTCTGCACCATACTTCTTTTCGCGCTCGCCCACGCGGGCATCAGCATCCTTCACCGTCTGCTCCACGTCCTCGCCGCGTTCCTCCACGATGTCCTTCACCCAGGGTATGCTCCGCAGCAGTTTTTCCGTGCGCTGCTTGTTCCTGCCCGTCATGATGAGCAGGTCGTACGCCCACTTCAGGCTCTCGGTGTGGCGGCTCATACCGCTGCCGCCCTTCTCCTCAGGCCCCGGCTGCTTTTCGGGATAGTAGGCTTTCAGTAACTCCTCTATTGAGCCCTTCCAGCCGTTATAGCTTAGAAGCAGACTCTCCCCCATCCCCTCCCTTTGAGGGAGGGGCGTAGAAACCTCGCCGCCAGAGTTATCACTCCCCTCCTTTATAGGGAGGGGAAGGGGGTGGGTCTTCTCGCCGCCAGTCACACTCCCCTCCATTACAGGGAGGGGAAGGGGGTGGGTCTGCAGAGTGGGCTGACTATTACCACGATGATATTGCTCATTATACTTCTCACCAAATTCTTTGTTTTCATACGTAAACAGTTCTTGTTCGTTCATGTAAATAATGTCGTCAATAGTAGTCAGGAACGCGCCTCTGGCCGCGTCCTTGCAGCTTTTGTCAACCTTCATTCCCAGCTTTCTTGCAAAGAGTATCTGGTTGTCAATCAGGTTCCCTTCCAGCGTGGCCTTTAATACTACCTTCAGGCCTTCACCTCCGGGCGAAACATACACTAAGAGTATACGCTCGCGGTCAGCCTCGCTCAGCTTCGCGTAAGCCTCTTCCCAAACCTTCCTTACTGCGCAGCCACTCCCCTCTCCGAAGTCCCCCTCTCCGGTGGGAGAGGGGTTAGGGGTGAGGCTTCCCCCCTCTCCAGTTGGAGAGGGGCTAGGGGTGAGGCTTTTCACATGGTCCACGTCCATCACCACGAGCCCATTGAGCTGGGCAAACTTCTGGTTGCGCCACATCTTCGGCTCAGCGCCCTCCTTCACGCTGCGCTTCGGATAGGTAGCTACGAAGATGACGTAGGGCAGCCGCCTCTTCAACGAGTTGCACCACATCTCCACCCGCTTCCCGTCATCCTTGCAGTCAGCAAAGGCCTTCGCCTCCCGCGTCTTGCCCTTGCTCATGCATCGAGCGTATTCTTGGTAGTCCTTGTCCTCTAACCACCTCTCAATACCCCCCTCTCCAGAGTCCCCCTCTCCGGTTGGAGAGGGGTTAGGGGTGAGGCTTTCCCCCTCTCCGGTTGGAGAGGGGCTGGGGGTGAGGCTTTTTCTCACCTCGCGGTGCTTATTGACGAGCCACTTCGTCTGAGGGCTCGTCAACAGCTGCCGCCAGATCTCAGGCGTCATATACTCCGTTGCGGAGTTCAGCACGCCGGGCACTACTTTTTGCCCGTTATTGATTTCTGGTTGATATACAAACATTTGCTCACCATTCGCGTTAAGTCATACAGCGGTTTGTCCAGGTTGGTGTTGGCCTCCGTGTCGATCATCATCTGAACGATCACCTTCTTCTGCCTGCAGTCGAACCATATCGCCAGCACGCCCTCGTTCTTCGACAGGCACTTGCGGGGAACCTTGCGCAGCTCCTTGTCCGTATCGCTGCCCATCTTCGCCTTCTTCAGCACACCTTCCAGTTGTTCATAGAGTTCTGCCCTCGGGTCAGCCGATTCACGGTTCACCTTGAGGTGGACAATCAGTGACGACGTCTTGTCGCCCACCGTTTCATACATCTTGGCATTGCCAGCGGTCACCACGTTCTTCTGCGTTGCGTCGCCACCCGTGTTGTAGGCGCGGAACTCAACGTCGCCAGTCACTACGTTAATAGTGGCAGTGCCCCTCTTCCTCATCACGTCTTTCTTTTCCATAGCTTCCTCCAGTTCTTTGTACTCTAAAGTCATACTACTGAAATTTTCTGAATCCTGATACTGTTGGCACGGTTCTCCCTGCCCGTATCCTTACTCTTCCATGAGCGAATGCTCATCGTTACCTGCAGGTTCACCACCGTGCCGTCTGCTATCGGGTCCTTCTCGAGGTTCCTGGCCATCTGGTCGGTAGCCTCTGCCACGAACGAGTCGATACCGTCCGAGAACTCCAGTTCCTTCGTCGCAATGGTGATGTTCTCACCCTGCTGGTTCGTCCAGTCATGCTCTACGAGCGCCTGCTGGCTCACAATTCTAATTGCTTTCTTTTCCATAATCAAATAAAGATTTAAAGATGAATAATGTACGTACATGTGTACGCGATAATTTCTAAAGAGAACTGCCGTGCTGTCGCAGCAGGGCAGATTGCGGCAGTCCGCTGACCGCCTGATAAGAAAAGTTCAAACCATCAAAAAATGAACAGAACAATCCAAATCTGCATTATCTTCGTTGTACCAATAAGTCAAAGAACGCGTGCGCTGCTTTTCGAGGCAAGGCCTCAGAGAGCACTGTCGAACTGCCATTTCTGACTTTCGACAGTGCAAAGTTAGGCACAAAAAAATGGCGGCGGAAACAAACGTCCGTCGCCATAAAGTTTTCCGAAGTTTTTTCTGAAGTTTCCAAAGTTTTCGCCCTTTTTCAGCAAAAACTTTGGAAAAAAGCACCCTTTTCCCAAAGTTTTTCCAAAGTTTTCCCAAAGTTTTTCAGAGACTTTGGAACTCTTCCTCCTTCATTGTCAGTAGTCGGATGGTCTTCTCGCCCAAAGCCTTGTATGTTCTGAAGCGCGTACCCTTGACAGGTGCCCGTCGTTCGTCCCACTTCACTACAGACTTCGAAAAGCTCTCTACCGCCATTGCCTGCATCTCGTCTGCCCTTGGCAGATGCTGATGCCACGGAACCTCTTTCGCAACCCGTGAACAGAACAAGTCATACTCATTCTCGCCATACACCGTCTCGTCTATCATACCGCGGCATACAGCATACCAGTGGCGCTGAATCTTGATCTCCCCTGCCAGCATCTTGATTACTGCCGACACGCGCCTGTCGCTGATGCGAGGTTCCTCCACATAATCGGCCTTGGCCTCCGCCAACACTCCTCTCATCGCCTTGGTAGGCACACGCGGCAGTGGTTTGCACAATTCCGTCACCACACCGCAGAGATACACGCTCTCATTATTGTCGTCCAGCCTTATGGCCTTGTACTTCTCCTTCTCGGCCCTGTTCTGCGGCACCAGCCAACGTGTGCCGTCATCGTCCTCATAGTAGCACTTCAACGTACACTCCGTACCTATGGCCACCACCACAATGTCGCCCTCGCGGGGCGTTTGTTCGAAGACCAACCTCACCATGTCGCCGTCCTCTATGCCGCGGTCAATCATCGAATTGCCTTTCACCCTCACCATCGACTCGCGATACAACGACAGGAACGCCTTTGGCACCAACGCCATGTCAGGCGGAATGTTCCCTGGGTCTACCGGGTTGCCTGCATGTACCGACTCATACACAGGTATTGGCGTATCGCACAGTTGCGGCTGCCATCCTGCATTCTCCAGCAGGGCAAAAATCTCTTTCAGTTCTTCAATTTTCATTTTGTAATTTAGGTTAAATATTGCGTTTCTGGTATTTCTTCTCTTTAAATTCCGCACGATCTTCACAGACGGTGCGGTTGTTGACTTTTGGGGTAAAACAATAACGCGATAATTGTGTTATGTCTGCATATAGCGATGCATAAAATCCGTCGTGTACCTATTCGTTGGTATTCAGGAATTTCTGCAAATATGCCTTTAGACGATCTATCACCGTCTGCTTCTTCTCTCCACTCTCAGGCAGGAAGGGATTCGAAGGGGGCAGTATCTTGGCAATACCTGTACCTGTTTCTGTGATATAACCATCGTCAAAGGCACGCTTAATGAAGGATTCCGTTTCCTTAGGTTTCAGGTTCTCCTCCTCAATGATGGTTTCCAGCTCCTTGCGCTTCTCTTGTTCTACATACTCTTCCCATTCCTTGTCAACATCAACGTCCTTTTCAGGTGTCATCCGTTCAATGAACTTTTCAATCAGGTCGCGCTTGTCACGCATATCCGGGCTGGCTGCAATCTCCTTTTGAATCTGCACCACAATGGTCTTGTCCTTGCAGTTGCTCTTATGGAATTTCTCCACCAGTCGCAGGATGTAGCTGATATTGATTTGCACCTGCTTCACAAGCTCCATCTCAAAGACAATATCGTCGTTGATGTCTTCACGCTCACCACCTTCCCCTGGGCCGCCAGTATGACCACCACGGAATTCTTCGTACAGGCGGTTGTACCATCCCTTATAGTCAAGGAATGCCATGGGCGACACCAGTTCTTTGTCCTCCGTAAATTCGTCGAAGGCAGAAAGCACGTTCCTCAGTCGCAGAATCTCACCCATCAGTCGGATGAAGGCTTTCTTCACTTCTTCGTCGATGATGGTGGGTATCTTCTCCACGGGGAATTGGCTCTTCAACCTTTCTATCAGCACCGTATAGGCATCATGCCTCCTGCCTTTATCGTCATCATAGCCCTTGGAGTAGTATTCCTCGAAGGTCTTCATGAACACCAACCCGCTGGCTCTCTTGTCACCAAAGATGGCAAGGCTCTTGTTGGTGGCTTCCTCCAGGTTACGGAAGCATACAATGTTACCGCAGTTCTTGACGGAGTTCAGGATGCGGTTCGTACGACTGTAGGCTTGCAGCAATCCGTGCATCTTCAGGTTCTTATCTACCCAAAGCGTGTTCAGTGTCTTCGCATCAAAGCCAGTAAGGAACATACCCACCACAATCAGGATATCAATCTCCTTGTTCTTCATCCTGAGCGATACGTCCTTATAGTAATTTTGGAACGAGTCGCCATCAGTAGAATACTCCGTACCAAACATCTTGTTATAGTCGTCAATGGCTTTCTTCAGCGCATCTCTCGACTGCAAATCCATACCTTCCGTACTCTCTGTATTCTCGTCCTCAAAGCCCCATTCATCCTGCTCTTCTTCATTGGCTGAGTAGGTGTAGATGGTGGCCACGCGCAATGCAGGATTCTCGCCCAACTGCCGCTTGAACTCATTGTAGTACTTGATGGCAGTTTCCACCTTGTCAACGGCAAAGATACTGTTAAAGCCTCGCGTCTTGATCGTTATTTTCTTCTCTTCCACGTCGCTGCCTGGGCGGTTGCCTTTCTTCACCACCTCCTCAACGTTCGTCAACTTGCTCATCACGAAAGCGTCAGCACCCTGCTTCGTCTTCGTGGCAAAGTGGTCAATGATGTAGCGTGTCACTATGCTGATACGCTTATGGTCGTGCAGCGCCTTGTCTGTATCAATGCCCCATACCTGTTTACGCTCCACGTCGCTCTTCATCTTCATGGTACTTTCGTAGTCTACATGGAAGCGTAAAACGTTATGGTCTCTGATGGCATCGATAATAGTATAGGTATGCAGGGGCTTTGTGGCCTTGCCCTGCTCGTCAGGTTCTCCACCAAACAGCTGGGCGGTAGTGTGGTATTTACCGCCTTGGTGGGCATTGACAGCAAAGATTGGCGTGCCAGTAAATCCAAACATCATATACTTCTTGAACTTCTGGGCTATCTCCTGGCGCATCTTGCCAAACTGGCTGCGATGGCACTCGTCGAATATCAGCACTATGTTCTCTTTGGCTACCAACTGCTGCAGCTCCTCGTCAAACATCTTTGGCTTCAACAGGTTCGACAGCTTCTGTATGGTGGTAATGATGATGGTCGAATCCTTCGACTTCATCTGTGTCTTCAGGATCTTCGCTGAACTGTTCGAGTTGGCGCAGTTAGGTTCAAACTTGTCATACTCCTTCATCGTCTGGTAGTCCAAGTCCTTGCGGTCAACCACGAAGAGCACTTTCTTGATACCTTCCATCTTCGACGCCAGCTGTGCCGTCTTAAACGATGTCAGCGTCTTGCCCGAGCCTGTCGTGTGCCAGATAAAACCACCTGCCTTGATACTTCCCTGCCATTTGTTGTATATGGCTGTCTGTATGCGCTGCAGTATTTTCTCTGTGGCTGCTATCTGGTACGGACGCATTACCAGCAGCTGCTTGTCAACGTTGAACACGCAGTATTTCGTCAGTATGTTCAGGATGGTGTGCTTGGCAAAGAACGTTGTTGTGAAGTCCCTCAAATCCGTCAGCAGCGTATTCTCCTGATCCGTCCAATAAGAGGTGAATTCAAACGTATTGCCGTCCGTCTTGTGCTTGCGCTGCACCTTGGCAGTCTCTTCCTCCCTTGTATAGCGGGTAGTGTTCGAATAATACTTCGTCTCAGTACCGTTCGATATAACGAATATCTGCACAAAGTCAAGCATCGCCTTGCCTGCCCAGAAGGAGTCTCGCTGATAGCGGTTTATCTGATTAAAGGCCTCTTTGATGTTCACCCCGCGCTTCTTCAGCTCAACATGTACCATAGGTATTCCGTTGACGAGTATCGTCACGTCGTAGCGGTTCTTGTAGGTACCCTCCGCTTTATACTGATGAATCACCTGTAGACGGTTGTTGTGAATGTTTTCCTTATCCAGCAGATGGATGTTCTTCTTCTCGCCATTGTCCATCACAAGGCTGATCACGTAGCCGCTGCCCTGCAGCATTTCCGTCTTGTCCTGAATGGTCATCTGCTCATTCGATATCATGGGCATCAGGCGTGCCCACTCAGCGTCCGAGAAACAAACATCGTTCAGCAACTCCAGCTGTCGCCTCATGTTCCGCAGCAGTTCTTCCTCGTCCTTCATGCGGACGTACTCATAGCCCTGCATCTTCAGCTGACTGATAAAGCTGGCCTCCAGCTTATCCTCGCCCTGATGCCCACCATCAGGCTTGGCCTCCACCTCGTAGTGGGCCATCACCGTCTGGTGCTCCTGTTCTACTATGATTTTGTAGTCGTCCATAGATATTCTCTTTTATCTTTCAACAATTACATCATACATTTTTCTATTATCATAGACTTTTATGTATTCTTTGCTATTTACACGAAGTACTATTTTTCTCACATTTCCATCTAATTCGAATCTCACTACCTTTCCAATTTCACCGGTTGGTCGCCACCTTATATATTCGCCAATTAGTGCATTTCTTTGAGGTGTTATTACAAGTGGTTTACTCGGTTTTTTAGATACTTTCTTTTTGCTTTCGTACTTTTCCTTCAATACAGAGAGGACATCCTTCATTCGGTTATTTACAATGAGGTGTAGCTTTTTCTCTAGTAACACCAATCTTCTATTAGTTTCTTCTTTTAGTTCATCAAAAATTGGTTTAATTATTTCTTCGATTTCTTCATCACTAACGACTTGTGAGGCTTTTATGGCTTCCTTCGATATCTCGTGATACAGATCGGGTCTTAGCACCCTAATGTCTTCTATCGTAATATCATTAATGTCCATATTCTAAAACATTATTTATTTCTACATATTAATATATGTAATTGGGTTTGAGCTTCGCCCATAAAACCCTTTCACGTTCTTGCCGATATAATCTGAGGTTGGCTCTTCCTTTCCCTCAAACTCTAATCTATGCTCTTTTCCACGATCTTTTGAGTAATACCACTTTTTCGGAATATAGACAGCCTTAACTATTCCATCAACAATAGCTAATACATGTGTCGCCTTTTCTGCCCTTTCCAATTTCATAACCCAATATTTCCTGGTCATCTCATAAAGGGACTCGCGAAAGACTTTTCCGACTTTCACACAAACAATCCTATCATTGTCCTTGGCTATCAATCCGTTTTCGTTTTCAGTCATATCATTCAAACGTTAGAAAGGAATATTATTGTCTTTACAATACTTCTCTATTTCTTCATCTGTATCGAAAATCTTGTCGCATATCTTTTCAAAGGAATTTCTTGCGTCAGATGTGTATTCTTTAGAAGCATTCATCACCTTCGAGAGTTTCTTAATAAACTCGCAGAAGTCTGGGTTCAAGTTGTTCAGCTTCTCAATGGTGTTATAATCGAGGGCCTTTTCCTTTGCAGGGAAAAGTATCTTTGAGTCATTGGCTTGCATCAGTATAATACCGATGCCAAAAGCATTGTTCAGACGTTCCATCTCTTCTGTCAAATCTTCATTTATCTCATAGGCAATCAGATAACCGAAATTAGCCCAACTGCTGTTAGAAAGTGCTTGGAAATAGTACTGTTTTAACTGGTAGTCAGATTCTATTCTGCGCTTTAACTCGTAGGAATAGATATGAACACTTTGTTTAGGCTCCGTAGCTTTTAGAAGTGATAAAGTGGCATCGTTTTTGAAATCCTCGAATTGCACTCCGACTATATCAGGATGCACCCACTTAGCATTATTGTCAATCTTGTTGGGTGTCTTTTCGTGATAAATTGTCTTGGCATAAATATTTCTATTACGCAGATAACTGCAGAACAGCGGATGTAGCGACCTTTCTAGGAAATCCTTATGCCCTTCCGTCTCTTCCCCATTCGTTGATGGCTTGCCATATGCAGGAGCATCCGAGGCTCCACTTATCAGAGCCTCAATCTCTTCTGCATACTTGGTAATATCACAGCAAGTGCCAACGGAACCGGAAGAGTTCTTTAGCTCTTGCGACATGGATTTTCTCTCTATCACCTTGTCCATCCATTTAACCTTTCTACGATGTGGCAATTCTGTGTCAGGTACATAGTAATAATCGCTGACTATTGTTCCTATGTAATAGAAACCTTCACCAGAAGGACAAAGCACAATGTCACCAATTTGCAAGCCCTTTATGATAGTCCACAAGAAACCACATGCCAAACCGGCTGCAGTAGTTGATTTTCCTGGCACATTTTTCATCCATATGGGAATGAACTTTTTATTGAAGTCTCGCCAATTATCATACAGGTCATTAGAAAGGTCAAAGAAAAGATCAAACTCAGCTCCGACATATCCCTCTTCATGGCACATTTTGGCAAACTTACTGCCTCTGCCTAACATGACTCGATTATATTTCTTCATAGTTATCTGTTTTTATTCTACGACTGCCAAATATGATGGTTTCAAATCAATTTTTAAGCAGATAGAAGTATCACTATCTGATACCCATGCCTGCATATCTTCATCCCAGACAAATTTTATCAAAGTAGGATTTTTAATCGCATTTATCACTACGCATAATCTATAACATCCCTTGTTAGACATCATAGAATTATACTCATTGTTTGAGATGCGAACACTTACTTGACTTTGTGCCAAGCCCTTAACTTCCAACTTGAGATATATGCCATTCTTCTCTGCATCAAGGTCCCATCCAACATTTTCTTTTTCACGCGAAGTAACTTTGTAGCCTAAAGATTGGTACTCCTTTATTACATAGTTTACGGCAGTCATTTCTACACGTTTTCTTGCTTCAGCATCAACCTTTAGAGACGATACAGAAAGCTTTCCTGCTGCTTTGGAATAGTTCTGTATATAATCAAGCACTTCCTTCCTGAACTTCTGAATAGAAATATCTGAAGAATCAGCATACCAAATATTAGATTGCCCTAAGAATCCCTTTCCTTTTGTATTTGCTCTTGGCACAAGAAAAGTTCTTTGATCTACAGGAATCAGTGTACAATCATCTGTCTTAGCACAAATATTAAAACCATATTTATTCCTTTCTAAGGCGTTTGATTCTTGGAAAGTCTTGTAAACCGTTGCATTCTTATACCAGCCAACAATATATGTACCTCCTGCGCTAGGATGTTTAGCAATCCATACTACCAATACGTCGTTAAGAGAATCATTATCAGCAGAATTCTTATCGATGCGGCTTAAATCAATTTTGCCCCATTTTACTGGTTGAACATATCCGAGACATTTGTCGCTTATTGGTAAGAAATTAAATGCCTCATGTTTATCGTCATTACGATAACTTCCACCTCCAACTATCTGGTCTTTCTTGTTATTGCCACGATAGTGAGTCATCCATCCAATATTTGCAAACAAAATTCTCATATGTTTTAATTAGCTATTATTTTTTACTATGATTTTATAGTCGTCCATAGGTATAGATTATTCTACTTTTGTTTTACCAGCATTACGGGTAACCCATATCCCTTAAACTCTCTACTTGCAGATGATTCTCCCGCTATTGTTTTATAATCTGTATTAGCATCTTTGTCGTTTTTCAGCCAATAGGAAATCTTCGAATTTGTTGTTAAATTATTACCCACAATAGATTTGTCTCTTTTGATATTCAGATATTTCCCATTAGTGCCAATATATTGTTTTCCCAAAATTACACCCAATGGGGAATGTATGTCTATAGATGAACATTTATCAATCAATTCTTTATACTGACTGATTGTTGGAATGTTCCATTTCACAGCTTCGTCATATATCATATAGCAATAGTCATTATTTGAATCCTTTAGGTAATCGGAAGCCCACAATGTACCAGAGGGTAGGTTAAGGTCAACGTACTCTACGCCATCAATTAAAATGGTATTAGCGCTTTTGCTGGAAATGCCATCTGCGTAGCCAGCATTATAGCCGTCGGCATAGGCTTTCTCAATTGCCGAAGTCATTGCTTCTAAAGCTTTTCCTTGGGCGTACTGTTTCGACTTTTCTAAAATATCCATAATCATTCGAATGTTAATAGTTTATTACGATAATATTCATATTGCTTTTCTCGCTGAGAGAGTTGAGGCTACACCTCATAGTTGGCCGCCACAGTCGAGTGCTCCTGTCCTACTATGATTTCATAGTCGTCCATCGTATAGTAGAATTACTTTATATCATTTAATATAAAATTTCAGCTTTTTTACACATTCAGTCATTTTCGTTGTAATAGTATCATATTTATTCTGAATCTTTACGTATTTATTTCGTATTTCATTGAAATCTTTTACTTCTTGTGGACAGTCTTCTATATCCGGTTCATAATCAAGAAACAGGATATCCTTTCTTACATTATCTTCAAGAGCATAATAACTCTTTAGTTTTAACTCCCCATTAATCTTTATTCTTGTTTTTATCTCATAAATATATATGCAAATATTATCAAGCTTTTTAAGAGAGCTATCTAAATCTTTCTTCAAATACTGAAGTTCACCGTAATCATAAGTCAACCAGTTCTTCTCTTGTTCTCCAAGATCCATTAAGTCCTTGAATATCAATCTAATTCGAGCCTTATCAATGTCATTGTATTTATCAACATCTCTTTTAAGGACAGCGAACAATCCTTCAACCTTTATACTATTCAATGAATCTATTTCCCTAAGAAGAGTATCCGCTTGATAAGTTGAAGTAACTACATCAACAAAAGTACTATATGTAATAGAATCTACTGTTTTAACCTCAACTATTTCTTTCAATGAGTTGGGGTCATCGAAGTTTGTGGCAACGTATTTATTAAATTTGTCTATAATACCTTCACCCTTTGATGATGTGCAAGAGGTGATAATAAAAAATAGAACAAATATTGGCATAAAAATAATTAATTTCTTCATGTTATTCAAACGTTAATAATTTGTTCCTATAATATTCATACTGCTTCTCGCGCTGGGCGAGCTGCTGCTCTAAGTTGGTTATAGAGGCCTCGAAGGTATCAAGGATAGAGACAATGCGCTGCTGCTCGGACAGAGGAGGTAAAGCAATTTCTATTGCACCTATTAATGTTGGTGTAACATGAGGAATAGCACCGCCTTTTTGAGAACTATGCAATTGCATTTGTTTGCTTTTTAACAAGTAATAGAGAAATTCAATTGTTACGTTTTCCCTAGGTTCTATAAGGAATCCATCTGTTACAAAAATTGGCTCATTCCAAAATGAAACATATCCTGCAGAAGCACCACTTCTGGATATTACTATCGCCTTGCCTGTATGATTATACTTGTCAATGTAATATGCTGGCTCTTTTCCACCAAGTATAACAGGGTATATTCCCTCAATTGCATCTTTCCTTGTGATATATTCGCCCTTTTTTACTTGAATAATTTCCCCCAACGTTTTTATTTCCACTCCCTCTTTCCCTTCAAGGTCGAGGAGTTGGTCACGATAATACTCATACTGCTTGCGACGCTGGGCGATTTGCTCTTTCAGGTTTTCGATGGAAGCGGTGAACGTGTCGAGGATTCCCACTATCCGAGTCTGCTCATCGAGAGAAGGGATGGGGATGACTTGCTTATATAGTGTGTCTCGATTAAGTCCAGGAATACCTGCTCCCTGTTTAGATAATTGAATATCTCTTTCTTTATTTTTTAAAGTGTGAAATAAATATCTGGTATCATAACCTTCAGAAATTTCTACAACATAACAGTGTGCTCCAGCCCAAAAACATACCCCAATCCAATTTACGAAGCCGGCAGATTCTCCTCCCTGTGAGATTGTTATGGTGCATGCATTTTCGTTAAACTTATCTGTATATCCGGAATATTCCTTACCGCCATTAACAACAGGGTAGGGACCATCCTCCAACATTTCAGACTTGTTTAGCTGGCTACCTGTATGGACTTTGCAAACTTCTCCTAATTTCTTCCACTCCACCATACACTACTCTCCCAACTCTTTAACAATCGCCTCAATCTTCTTATTCAGCTCATCGCCTTCGGCAATCAGCGTTTCCAGCTTAGCGTTGACCTCGCTGATGTTAATGACCTCGCGGGTGTCCTCCTGCTCTACATACGAAGAGACGCTGAGGTTGCAGTCATTCTCAAGGATGTCGTCGTTCTTCACCAGCTTGGCAAGATACTGCTCATCCTTGCGATTTTGGAAAAGCTCCATAATCTTGTCCTGATGCTCGGGTAGCAGGATGTTCTTGTTGCCCTCTTTCTTGAAGAGCTTGCTGGCATCGATGAATAGCACTGAGCTATCCTTCTTTGCACTCTTCTTCAGCACGATGATACACGTGGCGATGCCCACACCAAAGAAGAGATTGGCAGGCAGCTGGATAACACAATCCACGAAGTTGTTTTTCAACAGATACTGGCGAATCTTCTTTTCGTCACCACCACGATACAATACACCCGGGAACTCTACAATGGCTGCCGTGCCCTGCTCCGACAAATGCCACAGCATGTGCATGGTGAAGGCAAGGTCGGCAGCACTCTTGGGTGCCAATACGCCTGCCGGAGCATAGCGCGGGTCGTTAATAAGTATGGTGTTGTCCTTACCTTCCCACTTCAGCGAATAAGGAGGATTCGAGACAATGGCATCAAAAGGTGCTTCTTCCATGTGCTGCGGGTGCAGCAGAGTGTCCTCCAGGCGTATGTCGAAGTTGTCGTAGTTCACGTTGTGGAGGAACATGTTGATACGACAGAGGTTGTAAGTGGTAGGGTTGATCTCCTGACCAAAATACTGCAGGTTCTCATTCTCCTTGCCAACGGTCTTGGCAAACTTCAGCAGCAATGAGCCACTGCCACAGGCAGGGTCATAAACTTTCTTGATGTTTGGGTTATTCCATGTAGCCAAGCGGGCCAGAAGCTCAGATACCTGCTGAGGGGTAAAGTACTCGCCACCGCTCTTGCCAGCATCCGAGGCATACATCTGCATCAGGAACTCATAGGTGTCGCCAAAGGTGTCGTTGTCTGTATCGTTGTATTTCGAGCCAAGCTCCATATCTGCAACCGTCGTGAGCACCTTGCTCAGCAGCTGGTTGCGCTTGATGACCGTTGAGCCAAGGGCTGCGCTGTCTACAGAGAAGTCGCTGAACAATCCGCGAAGATCGTCCTCAGAGGCAGTGCCTACTGCTGATGCCTCGATAGAACGGAAGATGGTTGTCAAGCGTTCGTTCAGGTTCAAATCCTTGTCAGCAGTCTTCACCACATTCTGGAAAAGCTGTGAAGGAAGGATGAAGTAGCCTTTCTCCTCAACCATCTTCTTGCGAATACGCTCTGCCATCTCGTCGCTGATAGATGCATAGTCGAAATCGGGTTGTCCGTTTTCTGCCATCAGCTTATGTATGTAGTCGCAGATATTCTCAGATATAAAACGGTAGAAGATGGAGCCTAAGACATAAGCCTTAAACTCCCAGCCATCGACGCTGCCACGCAGGTCGTTGGCTATCTTCCATATTGTCTTGTGCAATTCTGCACGCTCTTGTTGCGTTGCCATATCTCGTTATTTCTTTATTATCTTATCATAATAAGCATCTCTTGCTTCTTCTTCCTCACGTTCAAAGTCCCTGTGGCAATTCTTCCAAACTGCCAAAATCAGCCAACAAACGAGGGCTCCGCAAATTATCGATGCTATTATAGTCATATTCCAAGTTTTAAGTTTTTTCTTTAAAATCCCTGCGGACTTCGCAGCTGGCAGGGGACAATCATATAATTTAAATTAGAATGAAAATTCTGCAGTATAAAACTACAGAAGAAATTTAAACGTTACCAGCGGTCTTCACAGGTGGCTGGGCACTAACAATCTAATGATAATTATTCGTAGCAACACTTTGCTATGAAGAACATAAGTATTATTTATTGCTGCACTATCTATGCCGCATCGTCGGCACCACTCACATTCTGCTCGCCGTCCATATCAAAAGGTAGAGTGACGATGGGGGTGTCATCGATGGGTTTTCCGTCATAGTCGTAATCATACGTATGCGTCCAGGTGGGGTCTACCTGGATGGAAGGTTCATCGCTGGGCGCAGCAACTGAGTCGCCAACAGCTGTGCTGTCAGCGGCGGTGCGGGTGTCGTATGATTTCAAGAGTTCGTCGATTGCTGGATCATCCTCCGAGCAAGCGGTGAAGATGCTACCGAGAATAAAGATGAGTATCAGAAGGGGCAGTACAAATTTACCCCCCCCAACCACGGTTCGTAACATACCTATGATATGGTTCTTCATCATGTTCCTCGATTTAATTGTTTGCAAAGATACAACATTCTGTTGAAACTCCAAAGAAAATAAGGGAAAAATGTGTTTTACACCGCAAACCCTGAATATGATTGAACATATACCCCACCAAAAGTAACAAGTAACAAGTAACATTTTACTAAAAACGGAAGTGTTAAAATGAAGATAAAACACCATTTTACTTTTATAGACTATATATATATTATATATATAATATATATATAGTCTATAATGGTCTGAAAGACCTAAAATGTTACTTGTTACTTGTTACTTGTTACTTTTCGTTTCCCCCTACAAATAGGCATTTCAGAAAATTGCAGAGGGGAGGTGACCGTGTTAAAATC
>JAEEGI010014473.1_pt1 | contig 16578 bp, 14 predicted proteins | sample 8958751 | NCBI WGS metagenome assembly JAEEGI01 (sample SAMN16246545, study PRJNA631951) | gut metagenome | biome: gut microbiome; feature: rumen; material: KS-attached | host: Bos | place: Iran: Karaj | collected 2018-10
TGGCGCCTGCGCCATGAACGGCGTCGGCCAGGCGGCGCAGGCCGGGGACGGCGTTTTCCCCGGCAAGGGATATCTGGTCCGCCGAGGCGCGCCCCTGGACCGCCACGCAGCAGTGCTCGGCGATGATCAGCGCCGTGCCGGCCTCGGCCCGCGCGCGGTAGTGCGCGCAGATGTCATCACCGATGAGCCCGTCCGGCGAACGGTGCGTCGCCATGGGCGGCATGGCGATGCGGTTCTTCAAAGTCATCCCCCCTACGGTGACAGGCGTGTCGAGCAGCATGGCGTCCTCGCTGGATGAAGTGGGGCCGAAAGCGGCATGCCTGCAAAATACGCCAAAAGCAGCCCTTCCACAACGGAAAAATCCAGAGGATGCCGGGTCCGCGGCGGGGCCCGGGCCGGGCAGGGGCGGCCGTGCAGCATGGAGGGCCGGAACGGGCGGCGCACGGAAAGGCGCATGCTCCCGGAACGGGGAGCATGATTATCTTATTAAAAGATAAAGAATTATCTGTTGTCAGGATATGTTATCCGGAGCGTTGCGGGAGCCCGCCCCCGTGAGGGCCCTGCCGCTGGCGCACGGCAGGGGCTGGCCGGGGCCCCAGGAGGATGCGGGCGGCTCCGGCCGGACGAAAGAGAAAGGCGCCTGCGTGGGCAGGCGCCTTTCCGATGGCCTTGCTGCATGGACGGTCAGTCGATATTGATCAGCTTCTTTTCGGGGATGCGCGGCTTGGGATCCTTGGGGAAGGAGAGCTTCAGGATGCCGTCTTCGAAGCGGGCGGCCACATCCTTGGGCTCCAGCGCTTCGCCCACGAAGAACGTGCGGCTGCACGCGCCCGTGCTGCGCTCCCTGCGGATGTACTGGCCCCTGCCGTCCTTTTCGCTGCTTTCGCTCGTGCGCGCGGCCGAGATGGTCAGGTAGCCGTCGTCCAGTTCCAGCTTGACATCGCCCTTCTTGTAGCCGGGCAGCTCGATGTCCAGTTCGTAGGTGTTCTCCAGCTCGCGGACATCGGTCTTCATGAGCCCGTGCGCCTGCTTGCCCGCATAGGCATCGTGCGCCGTGGCAAAGGGGTGGGTCCCAAAGAACGTATCGAAAAGGTTTTCTCCAAAAATGCTTGGCAACATGGTAAAAACTCCTTGTATGGCATCAAACTTATGCAAGATCGCATTGTTTCTGTGCAACTTCCATGCAACTTTGTGCATCGCATGCATCATTGCCCATCATTTTTACCTGCATGGCGTTCCTTCTTTGCGGAAGGATTTCCCTCCAGCCACGCTTTTAGAGTAAGTACGATTTTGCCTGTGTCAACGCCATAAAGGGATTTTTTTGCATTTCCCGCCGGCATGCGCCTCAGCGCCTGCCGAAGCCCGGCTTGAACGCCCGGGTGACCTCGGGCACGGTGTAGTCGAACGTGGGCTTCTGTTCCGGCGCGCTGGAGACGGCAAGCACATTGACGGCGTCTTTGCCGATGAAATACCTGACATACACGTACCATCCCTGCGGGGAGAGCGCGGTGAGGGCGAACCCTTCGCCCCCCGGGAACATTTCTTCCTTAAGGATCTCCCTGTACCCCTTGGCTTCTTCGGCGAACATGCGCTCCGCGGTGGCCTTGCCGCGCGGGAAGGCATAGGCGCGGACCTCGGTGTATTCCGTGTCGCCGACCGCTGCATCGCTGAAGCGGGCGCCGCTCCTGTCTTCCATCTGGAGCCCGCCCCACTGGCCGGGCGGCAGCTTCAGGACGAAGCCGTATTCCTTGTTGGCGTACACGGGGGCGTTGGGATCGACGTAGATGCGCTTTTCCGCGGCAAAGGCGGCCGATGCCATGAGCAGGCAGGCCAGGGCCGCGCCGGATAGGGTCTTTTTCATGGTGTGTTCTCTTGCTGTCAGATAGGGTCCAGTGCCGTTCAGCGCTCCTGGCCGGCATCCTGCCGGGCTTTCAGGCCGCGCATCCCGGCGTTCACCTCGCCTTCGCAGGCGCGCATGGCTTCCAGGGTGAGGGAGAGCAGTTCGTCCAGCGGCCATCCCAAGGCCTCGGCCCCGGTCATGATCACGTCACGCGAGCAGCCTGCGGCGAATTTTTTGTCCTTGAATTTCTTTTTGAGGCTGGAAAGCTCCATGTCCTGCACGCTCCGGGAAGGCCGCATGAGCGCCGCGGCGCCGATGAGCCCCGTGAGCTCGTCCGAGGCAAAGAGGATCTTTTCCATCTCATGCTCGGGCCGGATGTCGCTGCACAGCCCGAAGCCGTGGCTGCAGACGGAGCGGACCATGTCTTCGCCCACGCCCCCCGCGCGCAGCAGTTCCGGCGCCTTGCGGCAGTGTTCGTCGGGGAACTGCTCGAAATCGATGTCGTGGAGCAGCCCGGTGATCCCCCAGTAGTCCTCCTCGCCGGCAAAGCCGCGCTCCCTGGCGAACCAGCGCATCACGGCCTCCACGGTCAGGGCGTGCTGCAGGTGGAACGGTTCCCGGTTGTAGGCTGCAAGGAGATCCAGTGCCTTATCGCGGCTTATGGCGCTCATGCGCATGGTCGAAGCCCCCTTTTGATGTCGTTCGGTGCATTATAGGGCCTGGGGCGGCAAGGTCAAGACGCGCCTTTCAGCTGCGCGATGCCGCGGAGGAGAGCTTTTTGAGCTCGATCTGGATGCAGGCCAGCGCCGCAGGCGTGACCCCGGAGATGCGCCCGGCCTGCCCCAGGGTGCGGGGGCGCACGCGCTCCAGCTTTTCCTGGACTTCCCGCGAGAGCCCGGCCATGCCCAGGTAGCAGATCTCAGGCGGGATGAGCACCTCCTCCAGTTCCGCGCTCCTGCGCACCATGTCCTCCTGCAGCCGGATGTAGCCGGCGTATTTGAGCATGGTGTCCGCTTCCTGCAGGATGTCTGCGGGCAGGCCTGCCAGTTCGGGGAGGAAGACTTCCAGCCGCCTGAGCGGGAGCCCTGGGCGGCGCCCCAGGTCGGCCAGGGACGCCGCCTGCGCCGGGCAGGGTTCGCCCAGCTGCTCAAAGACGGCGCGCGTGGCGGCATCCGGCGTGACGCGCATGGCCGAGAGCCGGGACATGATCCCGTCCAGGGAGCGCTTGCGCTCCCTGAAGCGTTCCCAGCGCCTGTCGTCCACAAGGCCCCGCTCCCGCCCCAGCGGGGTGAGGCGCGCATCGGCGTTGTCCTCCCGCAGCAGCAGCCTGTGCTCCGCGCGGGAGGTGAACATGCGGAAGGGCTCGGTGGTGCCCTTGGTGACCAGTTCGTCGGCCAGCACGGCCATGTGGCATTCGGAGCGCGCGGGCAGGAAGGGCGGGCGCCCTTCGAGCCGGGCGGCGATGTTGAGGGCGGCCCACAAGCCCTGGGCGGCGGCTTCCTCGTAGCCGGAGGTGCCGTTGATCTGCCCGGCGAGCCAGAGGCCCTGCACTTTTTTCGTCTCGAAGGTGGGCCTGAGCTGCACGGGGTCGGCGTAGTCGTATTCGATGGCGTAGCCGGGGCGCACGATCCTGGCGTGCTCCAGCCCGCGCATGGTCCTGACCATGGCTTCCTGCACGTCCAGGGGCAGGCTCGTGGAGATGCCGTTGGCGTAGTATTCGCGCCGGTCCAGCCCTTCCGGCTCCAGGAAGACGTGGTGCCGGTCGCGGCCGGGGAAGCGTGCGATCTTGTCCTCGATGGAAGGGCAGTAGCGCGCGCCCACGCCGGTGATGATGCCGTTGAACATGGGCGAGCGGTCCAGGCCGGAGCGGATGGCCGCATGCGTCCGCTCATTCGTCCAGGTGACATAGCAGGGCAGCTGCGGCAGGACGGGGCCCGGTCCGGCAAAGCTGAACCCCTGGGGCGGATCGTCGCCGTGCTGGGCTTCCAGGGCGTCGAAGTCGATGGAACTGGCCAGGATGCGCGGCGTCGTGCCGGTCTTCAGCCGGCCGAGCTCCAGCCCGAGGGACTGCAGGGACGCGGAGAGGTCCATGGACGCGGCGTCGCCGAAGCGCCCGGCGCTGTAATGCGTGAGCCCCACGTGCACCAGCCCCCTCAGGAAGGTGCCCGTGGTGAGCAGGACGTGGTCCGCCCAGAATTCCCTGCCCAAAAGGGTGCGCACGCCGGCGGCCCGCCCGCCTTCCGCGAGGATCCCGGTGGCCATGTCCTGCCAGATGTCCAGCCCCGGCTGCGCGAAAAGGGTGCGCTTCACCGCGGCAAGGTAGCTTTCCCGGTCCATCTGGGCGCGCCGCGCGCGCACGGCCGGGCCCTTGCTGGCGTTGAGGATGCGGAACTGGATGCCCGCCTCGTCGGCCCACAGGCCCATGCAGCCGCCGAGGGCGTCGATCTCGCGCACGAGATGGCCCTTGGCGAGTCCGCCGATGGCCGGGTTGCAGGAAAGATGCCCTATGCGGTCGGCGTTGCTGGTGACGAGCAGGACGGCGTGGCCCAGGCGGGCAAGCGCCATGGCGGCTTCGCAGCCGGCATGCCCCCCGCCGACGATGATGCAGGAATAACGGTCCATATGGCAGCCTTTGGCGGCGCAGGCTCAAGGCCGCGCCGCTGGGACCTTTTAGCATAAAGCAGGGCGGCGCACAATCGCTTTGCCCCTGGCCTTGCCATGCAGCCCCGGCAGGGGGCGCGGCTCCCGCCGGGAACGGCAAGTACTGCTTGCGCAATGCGCGGATACGGATTATAAGTGTCCATCCCGGCAGTCCGCGTCCATGCCGGGTGGTGCCTAAGGGGAATAGTCTTGAAGCGCTGTTTTCTGTTTCTTCAGGGGCCGCACGGTCCGTTCTTCCGCGACTTGGGCAGGGAGCTGTCCGCGGGGGGGGCGGATGTGCTCCGCGTCAACCTGTGCGGCGGCGATGTCTGGGACTGGCCGTTCGGGTCGCTCAACTACCGCGGGCGCACGTCCGACTGGAGCGAATGGATAGCCCGCCTCATGGCGCGCCATGGGGTCACCGACCTGCTGGTCTATGGCGACTGGCGCCCGCACCACCGGGAAGCCGTGCACATTGCGCGGCTGCGCGGCATCAGGGTATGGGCCTTTGACGAAGGCTACATCCGGCCGGACTGGATCACCATGGAGGAGGGCGGGGTCAACGGCAACTCCCATCTGCCCCACACGCCGGGGGACGTCCGCTCCGCATGCTGCGGGGACATGGTGGAGCCGGGGTCGGTGCAGGCTTCCAATCCGCTCAGGTTAAGGCAGTTCAAGGCATTCCTCTACGCGGCCTTTTCCATCCTGGGGCTGCCGTTCTTCCCTTTTTACCGCACGCACAGGCCCTATTCCCACTTCGTCGAACTGTTCAGCGGCTGGATCCCGCATTTCTTTTCTTCGCGCAAGCGCACCGCCGCCTCGGAAGCCGCCAGGAAGCGGCTTGACGGCGCCGATTATTTCCTCTTCCCCCTGCAGCTGGATTCCGATTCCCAGGTCAGGCGCTACTCCCCCTTCAGCGGCATGAAGGAGGCCATCGCCTATGTCATGACGTCCTTTGCCCAGTACGCCCCCAAGGATACGCTGCTCGTCATCAGGAACCATCCCCTGGACAACGGGCTCATCCGCTACGACCGCTTCATCCTCAGCTTCAGCAGGGCGTGCGGCATCGAAGACCGCACGGTATTCGTGGAGACGGGCAACGGCCGGGAGATGCTGCGCGGGTGCAGGGCCGTCGTGCTCCTGAACAGCACCATGGGACTTTCGGCCCTGGAACTGGGCAAGGCCGTCTACTGCGTGGGCAAGGCGATATACGCCATGCCCGGGCTCGCGGAGAACGGCGCGCAGGACACCCTGGACCATTTCTGGAACGATCCGCGCCTCCCCGATAAGGACCTGCTCGGGGATTTTGAGAGGATCGTCCGCTGCCGGACGCTGGTGAACGGGAATTTTTACCACGGCGAAGGCCGCAGGCTTGCCGTGCAGGGCTGCGCCCGGCGGCTGATGCAGCAATAGCAGCAAAAAAAGAGCGCCTCCCTGCCGGAGGCGCTCTTCGCATGCGCTCTTATGCGCCGGCTCCCCGGCCGGAGGCGCTACTGGGGCTTCTTGACGGCGAGGAGGACGTTCGCGGTCTTGAACAGGGCGACGACGGGAGTGCCGCGCTCCAGCTTCAGGCGGTTGACGCCTTCCAGGGTGATGGTGGCGTTGAGCTCCAGCCCGCTGGCCGTCTGGAGGAGCACTTCGCCGTTGACGAAGCCGCGGACGAGCTTGACCACCTTGCCGGAAAACTGGTTCTTGCAGGAAAAGAGGTAGTCTTCGGTCTCTGCCGCCAGCATGATCTCCGTGGCCTTGACGATGGCCAGGGCTTCTGACCCGACGGTCAGCTTGAGCTTTTCCGTCGCCGTGCGGGTGATGAGCGCGCAGACGGTGTCCCCGTTGTCAAGGAGCAGTTCGATCTCGTCGTTGATGACGCCGGCGCGGATGGCCGTGACTTTGCCATGGAAGGAGTTGCGGGAGCTGGTTTTCATACAATGACCTCTTAAGAGAGAATGGTTTTGCGGATGTGGGTGGACCTTACCCGAATAATCCGGCAAAGGCAAGCGTCCGGGTCTTGGTCAGCGTTCCGCGGGGCTGCCAGGCCCGGCCGTGAGGAGGGCGCGGAACCCGTCTTCGTCCAGGATGCGTATGCCGAGCGCGCGGGCTTTTTCCAGCTTCGAGCCCGGGGCGTCCCCGGCGACGAGGAAGTCCAGCTTTTTGGAAACGCCGGACATGACCTGCGCGCCTGCTTCCTCCGCCAGCTTCCTGTACTCGTCCCGCGGACGGGAGAGCGTCCCGGTGAAGAGGATCCTGACGCCCTGCAGCGGGAGGGCGGATGCCTCTTCCGGCTTCTGCGACACGGGCCACAGGCCCAGGGACTTCAGCCTTGCGAGGAGCTCACGGTTGGATCCCGTTTCGAAGAAGGCCCGGATGGACCCGGCGACTTCCCCTCCGATGTCGGGCAGGGCAAGGAGCTCTTCCTGCGATGCCGCGGCCAGTTCGTCCATGTCCCTGAAGTGCGCGGCCAGCGTGCGTGCCGTCTGCTCGCCCACCATGCGGATCCCCAGGGCCGCGATGAAACGCTGGAGCGTGGCGCTGCGCCTGGCTTCGGCCAGCGCGTCGATGAAGTTCGCGGCTGAGGTCTCCCCCATGCGCTCGAACCCCATCAGGTCGTCTTTCGCCAGGGTGAAAAGGTCGGCGGGGCTTTTCACCCGGCCGGATGCGATGAGGATCCCGATCCATTTCGTGCCGATGCCTTCCACATCCAGGCCGGCCTTGGAAACGAAGTGCGTGATGCTGCGCATGGTGACGGCGGGGCAGGAAAGGTTGAGGCAGCGCCATGCGGATTCCCCGGGCATGCGCCGCGCCTCGGAACCGCAGGCCGGGCAGCGCCGCGGGAAGGTGAACGGCGGCAGCCCTGCGGGGCGCTTTTCCAGCACCGGCCCCACGACGTCGGGTATGACGTCGCCTGCCCTCTGGATGATCACGGCGTCCCCGGGGCGCAGGTCGAGGCGGCGGATCTCGTCTTCGTTGTGCAGGGTCGCCCGGCTCACCATGACGCCGCCCAGGCTCACGGGCTCAAGCTCGGCAACGGGCGTGAGCACGCCGGTGCGCCCCACCTGGACGGAAATGGCCCTGAGGCGCGTCTCCGCCTTCCGGGACGTGAACTTCCAGGCCACGGCAAAACGCGGCGCGCGCGCGGTGAAGCCCAGCGCCTGCTGGGCTTCCAGGCTGCTGACCTTGTACACGACGCCGTCTATCTCGAAGGGCAGGCTGTCGCGCCTGGCTTCGATGCGCGCAAAATAGTCCCTGGCCTCCTGCGGCGACGCGCAGAGGGTGCCGAGGGGGGGCGTCTCGAACCCCATGGCGGAAAGGGCCGCGAGGACGTCCCCGTGGGTCTTCCAGGGCAGCGGCCGGGAAGATCCCGCGGCGCCGAGGCTGTACGCCAGGAAGCGCAGCCTGCGCCGTGCCGTGATCCTGGGATCGAGCTGGCGCAGGGATCCCGCGGCGGCATTGCGCGGATTGGCAAACGTCTTCTGCCCGGCGGAGGCCTGCTGCCTGTTGAGCTCCTCGAATTCCCTGCGGAACATCAGCACCTCGCCGCGCACTTCCAGGAGCTCGGGGAGGAGCGTCCCCTTCAGGCGGAGGGGGACGTTCCTGATGGTGCGCATGGCTTCCGTGACGACTTCCCCCACTTCGCCGTCGCCCCGCGTGAGGGCCTGGGTGAGGATGCCGTCCTCGTAGGTGAGTTCGCAGGCGAGCCCGTCCAGCTTGGGATCGGCCCACCATCCGCCGGCTGCCGCGCCGGTGCCGGCAAGGCCCCGTTCCGCCCTCTGGGCAAAGGCGTCCCATTCTCCGGCGGAAAAGACGTTGTCCAGCCCGTACATGCGCTCGCGGTGCGGGCGCGTTTCCAGGTAGGGCAGGGTCTTCCCTCCGACGCGCAGCGTGGGGGAGTCGGGCCGCTTCAGTTCCGGATGGCTTTCCTCCAGGCGGACGAGTTCGCGGAAAAGGGCGTCGTAGGCTTCATCGGAGATCTCCGGCGCGTCCAGTTCGTGGTAGAGCCTGTTGTGCCTGTCCAGCTCCCTGCAGAGTTCGTCGATGCGTGCGGCCGGACCGTCGTGGAGGCTGCGGTTGTCTTCCTGCATGGGTCACTCCGTGCCGCTGCGGTGGCGCGGCATCTGATGGCGGAAAAAGGCGAGGAGGAGCATGCCGCCGGCGCAGGCCAGGAGGACGGCCAGTTCCCTCGCCCCGGCGTGCTGCGGCAGCATGGGCAGGCCGCCAGCCTGCCAGGGCCAGGCCAGGCGCAGGCAGCCGGCCATGATCCCGATCATCGCCGCATGGGTGTGGTGGGGGAAGCGGCTGAAGCATCGCGAAAGCAGCCTGCTGAACAAGAGCAGCCCGCACGCTCCGCCGCAGGCGAAAACGATGAGGACAGGCAGGCGCAGCCCGATGACGGCCTGCAGGATATAGGCGTACTGCCCCATGAGCACGAGCATGAAGGATCCGGATATGCCCGGGAGGATCATGGCGCACAGGGCGATGAAGCCCGCGGCAAAGATGTGCGCCGGGCCATGGGCGGCCTGCAGGGAGCCCATCCCGGCGATGGACCAGGCGGCTGCCGCCCCAGCCAGGAGGAAGAGCATGGGGGATGCGCGCAGGGGGAGCTTCCTGGCCATGGCGGCGATGGAGGCGAGGATGAGCCCGGAAAAAAAGCCCCAGAGGATGTCCGGCCATCCGGCAAGGAGCCACAGGATGACCCGGGCAAGGCTGAAGATGGAAATGAGCACGCCGCAGGCGAGGGGGAGCAGGAACCCCCAGCGGACATGCTGCAGGGCTTCCTTCCAGCGCCTGTCCAGGAGGAGGCGGATGAAGCCGGCGTCGAAAGCGCGGATGGAGTCCAGCAGGGTCTCGTAGATGCCGGACATATAGGCGATGGTGCCGCCGGAAACGCCGGGCACCACGTCTGCGGCGCCCATGGCAAGGCCGCAAAGGAAAGGGCGTATCGTACTGCTTGGTATCCTCATCGAAGCACCGGCTGCATGGGGTGGCAGGAAGGCGCGGCTGCCGTTCAGCCGCTCTGCCTGTGTAGCCCAAATCGCCTGCGCTGTCCAAAGGTAAATCCCTGCTCCCGCACGCGCGGGACCGGGCGTGCCGGACGACCCATTGCCGGGGCAGGGCGGGGGCGCTCAGCGCCCGGCGTGCAGGCTGGCCAGGGCCGTCTTCCGGCTTGAGGAGCCGTCCATGGATCCTTTTTTGAGCATGTCCGCGATGCAGATGCCGTCGCTCTCCAGCTGTCTGTCGCACGCATTGTTGAAGCCCAGCGTCACCGCCAGGAGGAGCACCTGTGCGAGGAGCAGCGCCATGCCGCAGCGTATCTTCTTGTCTTCCATGGGGGCCTTTCCTTGTTTGTTTTGCCTTTTGTCACATACATTATTTCCTTTTGGAAACAAAATGTCAAGCGCCGATCGCCAACATGGACCATTTTTTTTGGGGCGCTGGCCTGGGAACATTCCATGGAATCAGCTGGACATCCCTGGAAATGGCAGGCCTGCGACCCGGGCATGGATTTCTTTTTGACAACTCCGTCCCGGGATGCTATGTTGCCAATGTGTGTTCAACCCTACCCGTGCCGCCACCCGGCGGCAAAGCAGGACAGCCATGAAAAACCTTGCCAGGCAGATCGTCCCCATCATCAGGGAGGGCATAGAGCGCTACGGTTCCGCCGCCGAGCTCGCCCGCCGTTCCGGATGCACGCCGGCCAACATAAGCCGCTGGCTCAAGCAGGAGCGCATCCCCCGCATCTCCGAGTTCGCCCCCCTCATGGATGCCGTCGGCATCGAATTTTCCTATGCGGACGCGCAGATCATGGATTACGATTTCGTCCCCAAGCATGCGGCGCGGGCCGGCGCCGGGGCATCCCTGGAGACTTCGGAGGATGTCGAGGGCTTTTTCCCCTTCCGCAAGGACTGGCTGGCGGCCCGGGGCATCTATGCCAGCAGCGCCGTCCTGCTCGACGTTTCCGGCGACAGCATGGAGCCCCTGTTCCGCGAAGGCGACACCCTGCTCATCGACAGGCGCGACACCACGGTCCGGGACGGGAAGATCTACGTGGTCACGCTGGGCGAGGAGCTCCGCGTCAAGCGCATCCTCAGGGGCGTGAGCGGCTACATCCTGCATTCCGAGAACCCCGCCTACTCCGACGTCCCGGTCACGGGGCACGACCTGGAATCCTTCCGCGTGCACGGCAGGGTGCGCTGGTGCGGCCGGCAGTTCTGAGGCGGCGCGGCGTGCGGCACTGGCCCGGGCGCGGCGCAAAGGATGCCCCCGGGATGACGGGGGCCGCCTTTCCAGGCGCCCAGGGGAAGGCCTCCGGGCGCCGGATGCGGCACGGTGCCTGCCCGTCCTTATCCTTTTGCACCGGAGCAGGTCATGAAAGAAGAGTCTGCCATCGTCTTCCACTGCACCAGGGACTATGTCTTCGCCCTGGGCGCCATGCTGCAGGGCCTCGCCGGGCATGCCGTGTCGTGCAGCCGGATCATCGTGTACACGGACTTCCGGGATGACGCCGTGTTCGATGCCCTGCGCGGCATCTGCAGGGGCATCGAATTCATCCACTATCCCCGGGAGGCGTTCCTCAGGGAGTTCGGCCTGGACGCGTCGAAGCCGAACATCCGCCAGTACATGAACAGGTACACGCACCTGTGCTACGTCAAATTCAAGATCCTTGAGCTGCTCGCCCGGTTCAGGCACGTCCTCTTCATGGACCTGGACATGCATGTCACGGCGAATTTCGACGAGGTCTTCTCCCTGGACTGCGACATCGCCTGGAAGAACGGCGTCCCCCTCCTGGCCAAGTTCAGCAGGAGCGGTCTCGATGCCGCGGGCATACCCTGCCTGAAGGACGCGGACAGGAGGACGCCTGCGCCCAACGGCGGATTCATCCTCGTCAATGACACGATGCCCTATGAAGATGCCTATGCCTTTGCCCGGGATCTTTTCTGCCGGTATGCCGAGTACTTCAACAGCACCATCGACGAGATCGTCTTTGCCGCCGCCGTGCTGAGCATGGGGCTGCGCCTGGCCGTCCTGGATCCGGAGGTCTACAATACGCCTCCGCTGCAGGCCACGGCACGGACGAAGATCGTGCATTTCATCGGCAGGGAGACCAAGCCCTGGTCGAATGCGATGTTCCAGAGGGTCTTCCCCGGATGGATCCGCGACTACAGGCAGTTTTCCGGCAGGACGCACTGCGTTTCCGACAAGGTGAAGGACTGGGGGCAGGCCGGGCTCACCTCCTGCAGGCTGGAGTTCACGTACGGCGGTGACCAGAAGTTCGGGATGTCCTGCCAGATCGCGCCCGACCGGTCCATCCGCTGCTCCCTGGCGTTCAATGCCGAAAATTACGCCGCCGGCGCACAGTCCCTGCACGGCCTCATGGAATGCCTGCGCCGTGCCGGGCAGGACGGCGGCAGGGATCCCGGCGCACTGGGCCCGGAAGACCTGCCGGCGTTGTTCGCCAGCCTGCACAGCCGCCTCGAGCAGGCGCTGGCGCCGGAAGGCCCCCGGAGCGATCCCTGCAGCGGCATCCCTCCGGGCTCTGCCCCCGTGCAGGGCAGTTGAGAAAATCCGCCGCACGGGGTATAAGGGGGCATGCGTCCTTCATCCCTGTTCAAGCGATCCTGGCTGGCAGCCCTGCTGCTTGCGGCCGCCATGGCCCTTCCGGCTCCGGCAGGAGGTCCTGCCCATGCCGCTCCGGCAACGCGCCATGCGCAGCGGCAGCCCAGGAAATATGTGGACAAGTTCCTCCTGGCCCGCCAGCGCCATGCGCGGCTCGCCAAGGCTGGGCTGTTTGTGCCCGGCGCGGCCGCCGGAGCCGCCGCCCTGGGCGGCGCCAACTACTACAAGGATGCCTATGCCTTTGACGGAAAGGGCATCGAAAGCATCATCCGCCGGAGCAATCCCGGCATACCTCCCGAGACCATCGAGGCATACCGCAGGCACATCCTCACGTGGGCGCAGCATTACAAGCTGCCTCCGCTCCTGGTGGCGGCCGTGATCCACGTGGAATCCAGGTTCCGGGAAGACTCCTACTACCTCGGCAATGCGGGGCCGATGCAGGTCAACATCACCGTGCACAAGGAAAGGCTGAAGCGCATGGGCATCGCCATCGAAGACCTCAGGACCATCGAGCAAGGCGTGCATGCCGGCTGCAGCGTCCTCATCGAGTGCATCCTGGGGTCCGGCGGGGATTACGTCCGTGCCCTCACCTGGTACAACGGGGCGATGAACCCCCATTACGCGGCAAGCGTCCTGGCGATGTACGCCTACGGGAAGGGCGCCGCCGCCCGGCCGTGATGCGCCGCGCCTGCCCCGGGGCTCCCGCGCCCCATCCCCGGCAAAAAAAAAGCGGCGCCGCAGGGGCGCCGCTCCCCATGATCTCCGCTGCGGTCAGTTTTCGTAGAACGAGCGCAGGGCCTGGCTGCGCACGGGATGCCGCAGCTTGCGCAGGGCCTTGGCTTCGATCTGGCGGATGCGTTCGCGGGTGACGTTGAACAGCTTGCCCACTTCTTCGAGGGTGTGGTCGGATTTTTCCCCGATGCCGAAGCGCTTGCGCAGCACCTGCTCCTCGCGCGGGGTGAGGTCGGCGAGCACCGTGGCGATGAGGTCGCGCAGCTTGGTGCTGACCACCTCCTCCGCAGGGGCCGCGGCCTTCTTGTCTTCGATGAAGTCGCCGAGGTTGGAATCCTCTTCGTCGCCGATGGGCGTTTCGAGGGAGATGGGCTCCTTGGCGATCTTGAGCACCTTCTTGACCTTGTCCACGGGATAGTCCATGCGTTCGGCGATCTCTTCGGGGCTGGGGTCGCGCCCCAGCTCCTGCACGAGGTAGCGGGAGGTGCGGATGAGCTTGTTGATGGTCTCGATCATGTGCACGGGGATGCGTATGGTGCGCGCCTGGTCGGCGATGGCGCGGGTTATGGCCTGGCGTATCCACCAGGTGGCATAGGTGGAGAACTTGTACCCGCGCTGGTACTCGAATTTGTCCACGGCCTTCATCAGCCCGATGTTCCCCTCCTGGATGAGGTCGAGGAACTGGAGCCCGCGGTTGGTGTATTTCTTGGCGATGCTCACCACGAGCCTGAGGTTGGAGCGGATGAGCTCCTGCTTGGCCATGGTGGAGATGTCCATGCCCCTGCGCACGCGCCAGAGCACATCTTCGAGGTCCGTTTCGTCCTGGCAGCATTTTTCCCGCAGGCGGGCGAGGATCTCGATCTTGCCCATGATGAGCTCCTTGTAGGAGAACATGTTGTCGATGGGCATGTTCAGTTCCGCCGCGACCTCCTGGATGGGGCGCGTGCGCTTGTCGAGGGCGGTGAACAGGGCGAGGAGCTCTTCCTGGGACTTCCCGGTGGTCTCGGCATAGGCGTTCAGCTCGCGCTGGTAGTTCTTCATCTGGCGCACGTAGTCTTCCACGGTCTCGATGATGCGGTCGATGAGCGTTTTCTCCAGCTTGATCTCGCGCAGCCGTGAGACCACGTCCTCCTTGTACTGCATGATCTCCTTCTGGATGGAGGCGACGCGGCGTTCCGTATTGCAGCAGGCGTCCAGCTTCAGGTAGACCTTCTGCTTCTTCTTGTAGATGCCCCTGATCTCCTCGAGGAGGTTGATGACCCTCTGGCGCTGGCCGATCTCGTCTTCGTCGGGGTCGTCTTCCTCGATGGTCTTCACCACGTCCTTCAGCTTGGCCCGGTTCTGGATCAGGTCGTTGCCCACGTTGATGAGTTCTTCCACCGCCACGGGCACTTCGACCAGGGCGCACAGGACCTCATCTTCGCCGGCTTCGATCTTCTTGGCGATCAGCACCTCTCCGTCGCGGTCCAGCAGGGGGACGGCCCCCATCTCGCGCAGGTACATGCGCACGGGATCGGAATTGCGCGCGGCAAAGTCGGCGTCGTCGTCCAGGGCGCCTTCCAGGGCGGCGATCTCCGATGGGCCGTCGTCCACGGTCTCGAAGGCGACATCGGCAGGGTCGGCGTCGGCATCCGCATGGCTGCTGGCGATGGATTTCCCTTCCTTTTCGGTGTCCACGATGGCGATGTCGAGCTGGTCGAACATGCTCATGATCTCTTCGATGCAGTCTTCCGTATGCATCTCGGCAGGCATGGACTTGCTCACTTCCTCGATGGTCAGGTATCCCGTCGACTTGCCCTTGGCGATGAGCGGCTTGAACTGGGGCATTTCTTTAAGATTGCTGGTCACGGTGTCTCCCTTGCGCTTCTTTGAGTGCGATCAAGTATTCCCGTTGTGAAGCTGTTCCGCCGTTTTGCTGCAACGCAGCCTGCACGGACGAGGCAAAGGCGTCCTTCCTGTGGTTTTCCAGGAGGATGCTGATGGCGTCGAATTCTGCGGCCTCATTGTCCAGGGGAGGGGCGTCGCCGCTTTGGCAGCGGGTCCAGAATGATTTTTCCTTTTCGTCCAGATGGTCAAAGGCGCCGGCTCCCAGGGCGGAAAGCTTGCCCCAGAGCCTGATGGCCCAGGGTGCGGAAAGGACCAGGTCGGCTCCTGCGTCCTGGAGGTCCTTCACGCGCCGGGGATGGCGCACGGCAAATGTCATGATCTCCCGGTCGATGCTGCCTGCCCGGGGATGCTTCGGGGCGGAAGGGGCGTCATGCCGGGCAGGGGACGTCCTGCGCCGGTCGAGGACCCCTTCCCGGAACGTGGATTCCGAGATCCCCAGCCCCGCAGACAGCCTGGCCGCATAGCGGTGGAAAAGCTCCGGCAGCTCCACCTGGGACAGGAAGGAGCGCGCCCATTCCACGGCGTCCCGCGGGGCCATGGAGCGCAGGCGGGAAATGCAGTAGTCGAGCCCGTCGGCCGCGTGCGCGCGCAGCTCTTCCACGGCATCCCTGCCGTAGGAATGCAGCATGGAGTCCACGTCGTTGCCGCCGGGGAAGAGGACGACTTTGCAGGAGAGCCCGCGCGCCAGCAGCATCTCGCAGGAGCGCTGCGCCGCCTTCATGCCGGGCTCGTCGCCGTCGAGCATGAGCTCGACATGGGAACACAGGCCGGAGATCCTTTTGACCTGGTCCGGAGTGAGGGACGTCCCCAGGATGCCCGCTGCCTGCGTGTAGCCGTACTGGTGCAGCGTGATGACGTCCATGTACCCTTCCGTCAGCATGATGGCCTTCTGCGCCGCGATGGAGGGCCGGGCCTGGAACAGTCCGTAAAGATGCTCGCCTTTCCTGTAGATGGGGGAATCGCTGCTGTTGATGTACTTGGCGTCGTCTTCCTTCGCAAGGGCAGGGAGGATCCTTCCGCCGAAGGCCACGGCCTGCCCCGAAAGGCTGCGGATGGGGAACATGAGCCGGCTGCGGAAGCGGTCGAACACGCGGCCGGACTGGCTCCGGGAGAGCAGGCCGCATTCTACGGCCGCGGCCGTGTCGAATCCCCCGCGGGCGAGGGCCCCGCAAAGGTCCTGCCACCCGTCCATGCTCCAGCCGATGCCGAAGCGCTCCCGGAGCTCGGGGGATATGCCCCGCGAGTCCGCGTATTCCCGGCAGGCCCTGGCCTGCGGGGAGGCGAGGTTGCTGCGGAAATGCGCCGCTGCCAGCTCGTGCATGCGCATCATGTCCAGCTTTTTGGAGCGTTCGCGCTTCTGCCGGGGATCGGCGGGGCGGTCCTCCAGGCGCACGCCGGCCTCTTCGGCGAGGGCATGGAGCGTCTCGCGGAAATCCAGCCCGTTGATGCGCCCGTAGAAATCGAAGATGTCGCCGGAAGCCTGGCAGCCGAAGCAGTAGAAAAGCCCCTGCTCGTCGTTGATGGAGAACGAGGGCTTGGTCTCCTGGTGGAAGGGGCAGGGTGCGACGAGCCGGGCCCCGGCATGGCGGAGGTCCACATAGCGCCTCGCCAGGTCGGAAAGCCTGATGCGCGATTTGATGGCTTGTATGGCGTCTTCGTTGCTCATGGGCACACCGGGATCAGCGGAAAACGACCTGGGTCACGCCGTCGCCGCCCTGGTCTTCCGGGGCAGGATGGAATGACGCCACGAAGGGGAACGTCCCGAGGGATCCATGGATGGCCCGGCGCAGGGCCCCTGTGCCGCGCCCATGGATGATGTCGGCGCCGTCCATGCCGGACATGAGGGCGCGGTCGAGGAAGCGTTCCAG
>JAEEGI010014474.1_pt1 | contig 16577 bp, 13 predicted proteins | sample 8958751 | NCBI WGS metagenome assembly JAEEGI01 (sample SAMN16246545, study PRJNA631951) | gut metagenome | biome: gut microbiome; feature: rumen; material: KS-attached | host: Bos | place: Iran: Karaj | collected 2018-10
CTCTGCGGTCTTGTAACTGACCAAGGTGTTTGAGTATGCGGCGCTTTTTCTGATGTTGGAGCTGACTGGGTTCTGCAGGCGCAGGAACCATGCGGAGAAGAGCGGGGCCTGGTTGGACTGGTTGGGATGCGCGTTGGAAAGGTTGAGTTTCACTTGGTTCCAGTCCAAGCCGGTGGTCTGGCGCACCTGTGCCTTTACCATCAGCGAAACAGGTTTGCCAACGGCAGGCACCTGAATGTCGTAGCATGGTGTCCAGGAGGCTTTGGCGGTGTAATAGGTGATGGTGATGTCAGTTTTTGCTGCAACCGGGGCGGAGACTGCGAGCGTCACCACGCCGCTGTGCTGCCTTTCCTTGGATTCGTCCTGCAGGATCTGTTTTTGCAGTCTGGAGATATGTTGGTTTATGGTTTCCTGCTGCTCTTTTAGTTCGTTCTGCTGTTTCAACAGGGCCGGAGCTTTCGCTTTGTACAGGTCCATGTTGTCCGAAAGTTCTGTGCTGCTGATGATCTTTTCCTTCTGCTGCGTGTTGTTGGTGATGCCGTCAGAAAGGATTTTTAACAGCTTGTTATTTACGCTGAGGCTATTGTTGATTTCCTGCCATTTCTTCTGGTGTAGTTTGAGCGAGTCGCGCAGCTGCTGTATCCTGGCGCTTTCGCTTTTCACATTGATGTAGTCGTTGGAGAATTCGGCGGAGGAGAGGATGTTGTTGCCAGAAACCGTAACCTTAAGGCTTGCAATTTCGATTTCAGGACTTAATCCATTAACCACAACGGTCTGCGCACCACTTTTTAACTGGACGGATGCGATGTGGGTCAAAGTGGCTCCCCGCAGATATACGGAGGCGTCGGTCAGCTTGGCAGTAACGGTTTGCGGCTGGTTCTGGGCGTGAAGTGCCGGAATGGTCAGTGCCAGCAGGATGAGTGTGGGGAACAGGTGTTGTCTTTTCATGTTGAATAAGTTTTTATGTTTTGTCGGACAGCCGTTTCACCAGCTGTTTGCTTTTGAATCCAATGAAATGTATGTGAATAGCATGCAAGTGTATGCAATAAGTGAGGAGCCTCCATAACTGATGAAAGGCAGCGGGATTCCAATAACGGGGAGAAGCCCCAATGTCATGCCGATGTTGATCATCAGGTGGGAGAAGAAAATGCAGGAGATGCAGTAGCCGTAAATGCGTATGAAAGGGTCGCGCTGCATTTCCGAACGGTTGATGATCCGGTAAATCAGCCATGCATAAAGCAGCAGCAGTATGGCGGAGCCGATAAAGCCCCATTCCTCCCCGATGGTGCAGAATATGAAGTCGGTGCTTTGTTCAGGCACAAAATTCATGGTGGTTTGTGTCCCCTTCATGAAGCCTTGGCCGAACAGGCCGCCGGATCCGATGGCGATTTTGGATTGGTTCACGTTGTAGCCGATGCCCTTGGTGTCGTGGTTAAGTCCCAGCACCACCTCAATGCGTGCCTTCTGGTAGTCTTTCAGCGCATGTTCGTACAGGCCGTGGACACAAACGGCGTACAGCACGGCGATGCAATAGGCTGTGATGATGCCTGCGCGATATTTGCGGTGTTTGTGCTGCTTCCAGTAAATCCATCCGAAAACGGCTGTAATCAGCAGTATAATAATCCATTGTGGGATAAGGATGGAAAGGATCAGCAGAACGATGAGCGTGAATCCGATGGTGAGCACCCAGCCGGTCAGCCCCTCACGGTAGAGCACCAGTACCAGGAAGACAAACGGGATGGCGGAACCAACATCATTCTGCAGTATAATCAGCAGAATGGGTACGCAGATTATTGCGATTGCGGGCCACAACTGTTTGGTTACGGCAATGTGTGTCTTGCTGTCGGACAGGTAACGGGCCAGCAGCATACAGGTGGCGTATTTGCCGAATTCCGCAGGCTGGATTCCGAATCCGCCCACCATCAGCCAGGAACTGGCACCGTTGGTCTTTTTGCCGACAAATGCGGCCAGTCCGATCAGCACCAAGGTGATGATGTAGAAAGGTACGGTCATGTTGCGGAAAAACTGGCTGTTCAGCAATATCAGGAACAGTGCCGTTATTCCGGAAATGCAGATCCAGACCAGCTGCCTTCCATAGTTGGCGGAGAGGGTGAAACTGTCGGTGTAGGTGGTCGAAAAAATGTTTAGCCAGCCGAATCCGACAAACAGCAGGAACAGCAGTACCAAAATCACGTCTATCTTGTATTTTTTCTGCATGGCTTATCGGATGACTGCGGTTTTGATTCGTTGCTCCAAATCCGGACGTTTAATGGTGTCCGTCAGGTATTTCTCTATCATAAGCCCGGCGATTGGTCCGGCCCAGGTGGCTCCAAACCCGGCATTTTCCACAATGACTGAAACGGCGATTTTCGGGTTTTCGGTAGGACCGTAGCAAACCAGGATGGAGTGATCCTTCCCGTGCGGGTTCTGGGCAGTGCCGGTTTTACCCGCCAGTGAGATGCCCGGCACTGCCGCACTTCTGGCGGTACCTGCGGTGCATGCGCGCTTCATGCCTTCAATTACAGGCTCAAAATAGGCAGGTTGGACCTTTACGGTTTTTCGTTGGGCAAACCGGCTGTTCAGACTGTCCCTGCTGCCGATGGCCTTCACCAGATGGGGCGGGTAGTAGTATCCTCTGTTGGCGATGACGGATACCAGGTTGGCCAACTGGACCGGTGTGACCATGATCTCTCCCTGCCCGATTGATATGGAGATGATGGTGGTGGCACGCCATCGGCCTTCGCCGTAATAGCGGTCATAGTAGGCGGCGGTGGGGATGTTCCCTGTCTTCTCATAGGCGAGGTCGCTGTTGAAGGGTGCCCCGAAACCGAAGCTGCATACCTTTTGCCGCCATGCATTGTAGGCCTCCTTGGTGGTCTTGTATTTTTTCCGGTTTTCCATCATAGCCTTGAAGTCGTAGCAGAACCATGCGTTGCATGATGTTTGGATAGCCGATGGCATGTCCAAAGGGGAGGGGTGGGAGTGACATCCCAACTTATGGCCGGCTCCGTAGGGGAATCCTGCGTAACATGGGAAGCGGCTGGCCGGTGTGACAGCTCCCTCTTCCAGCCCCACCAGCGCCTGTACCAGCTTGAAGGTGGAGCCTGGCGGATACATGGCCATGAGTGCGCGGTTGAACAGCGGCTTTTCGATGGAATCATCGTTCAGGCGGGCGTAGTTCGCACCCCGTTCACGGCCAACAAGCAGGGCAGGATCGTATGATGGGGACGTTACAAGGCATAGGATTTCTCCTGTCGATGGTTCGATGGCGACAATGCTGCCGCGTTTGCCTTGCATCAGCATTTCTCCGTATTCCTGCAGATCCTTGTCCAGTGTGGTCCAAAGGTCTTTGCCTGGAATGGCTGCGGTGTCATATTTTCCGTTCTCATAAGCGCCCTTTTCCTGATTCAGGTTGTTCACCAGTTTTATCTTGAACCCTTTTTTCCCGCGCAGCTCTGCCTCGTATGAGCGTTCGATGCCAGATTTGCCGATGTAGTCGCCCATCTTATAATAAGGATCCTTTTCCATGTCGTTGTAGTTCACTTCCGCAATGTATCCGAGGGTATGGGCTGCGGCGTGGGTCTGGTAGTTTCGGGTGGTGCGTGCCTGCATGTAGAAGCCTGAAAACAGGTACATGCGCTCCTCCATGTAGTTGTGCTGCTCTTCTGTCAGCTGGCGCATGAAAATGGAGGCGGCGTAGGTGGAATACTTCCGTGCCTTTTCCATACGTGCATTGTAGTCGGAGTCGGAAATGTTCAGAATCCGGCAGATTTCCGCCTGTTGCGGCAGTTCCATCTTTGCCTGTCTTGGAATGACCATCAAATCATAGGAGATGGTGTTGTTCACCAGCAGTTGGCCGTTCCGGTCATAAATCAGTCCTCGGGGCGGAAAGTCGTCCACGTAGCGCAGGGCATTCTTCCGTGCCTTGATGTCCCATTGCTCATCCAGCAGCTGGAGTTGGAACAGGCGCAGCAGATATGCGGCAATCACAATGCCGAAAAACAGCAGGATAATCCATCTCCTTTCCGCGTAGTTTGACGTTTCGCTCATGCCGGAAGCGGTTTAGAACTCCCTGTACATTAATCTTTTAGTGAATTCATGCAATTCCGTGGTCTGGTCAGCTTTCAGGTTCAGGGTTTCCAAAATCCGGAAAGCCTTGTCATAATAGCCATTAATCTGTTCCATGGCGGCCTCTTTGACATGGCAGGCATCATACAGTTGTTTCACACCTTCAAATTTCTCCTGTCGTTTGAAGTCAATTTTGGTGAAATAATGTTTCAGGGCGGCCAGCTCTTCACCTTGCAGAAGTTCCATCGCTTTGGTGGAAAGGAAGGTTTTTTTGTTGGTGTTAATGTCGTCTCCAATGGTTTTTCCCAATTTCTCTGTCTGGCTGTATACATCCAGCAGGTCATCCTGAATCTGGAATGCCAATCCGATGTTAATGCCGAAATTGTAAAAGGCGTTTTGTGTTTCTGGGGAGGCATGGGCGGAAATGGCTCCCGCTTTCATGCAGGCGGCTAAAAGCACGGCGGTTTTCAGCCGGATCATTTCAAGATATTCCTCCACTGGCACCACCTTCCGGCGTTCAAAATCCATGTCCATCTGCTGCCCCTCGCAAATTTGGATGAAGGTGGTGGTCATCAGACTGTAGCATTTGTTGGAACCAATTGTGGTGTGCTTGAGCATCAGATCGTATGAGAGACCTAACAGTGTGTCTCCGGCCAGTATGGCGGTGCTTGACCCCCACTTTTTGTAGACCGATTCCTGACCTCGGCGCAATTCGGACTGGTCCATGATGTCGTCATGAATCAGGGTGAAATTATGCAGCAGCTCCAGTGCCACGGCGGGATACAGCGCCTGTTTGGGGTTTCCTCCCAAGGTGTGGCAGGCAATCAGGCAGAGTTCGGGCCGCAACCGTTTGCCGCCCTGTGCCAGGGTGTAGCGGATGGGGTCATAAAGGTTGGCGGGTCGTTTGGGGATAGTAAGGGAAGCAATGAATTCGTTTATCAGGTTGGAATAATTGGACATATTTTCTCTGTTAAAAAAAGGAAAGAGGCCAGTGAATGTTCAATAGCCTCTGTAATTATTAAAAATAGTTATAACTCAAACTTTATTGGATCAATTGGACAATTGGAAGTTGATGGGGAGACGGAAACGGGCACGGACGGCCTTGCCCCGCTGCTTGCCGGGTGACCATGTGGGCATCATCTTGACCACACGGATGGCTTCCTCATCCAACGCGGGTGCCACCTTACGGATGGCAGTCACATGGGAGAGTTTCCCGTTGGGTTCCACAACGAATTCCACCATGACGGTCCCTTCAATGCCTGCCTCTCTTGCCGCACGCGGATAAACAATGTTTTTCCCTATGAAATCAAACAGGGCATCCTCTCCACCGGGGAAAGCGGGCTCTTCCTCCACAACGGCGAAAATCTCCTCCTCTTTCACCTCCTCCACCATGGGCTCTTCCACATCGTAGGTTTCTGTAATGTCATTTTCAGAGATTTCCGTGTCAAAAGAACCATCATTTTCAAGTTCAATGTTATCAGAGACAATTTCAATGACCGTGCTTGTCATGGGTGGGGCGGGGGGAGGAGGCGGAAGCTCCTGCTCTCGCTTGGTCGGAAGTACTACATCATCATCAACAAGAATTACTTGTGATTGGAACGTCGTCTCATTCTTTTCTCTCGGTCCGATTAGCTCAAAGGCCATCAGTGTGAGAGCAAGGGCGGCGCATAGTCCGATTTCGAAGAAAACGGGTCTCTTCCACTCCAAATCGGCTTTTACTGACTTTTTAGATTCCATATTGTCAATATTTTAAATGTTATTCAATTGATAAATCCCGATAATGCAAAAATACTTTATTTTCCAATATGGATGGCATTTTCCGTAAAAATATTTACGGATTAGTCCAATTGGAAACGGATTGGGAGGCGGAAGCGGGTGCGGACCGCTTTGCCCATCTGTTTGCCAGGATTCCACGCCGGAAGCATTTTGACCACCCGGACAGCCTCTTCGTCCAGACTGGGCGCCACTTTCCGGATGGCCGTCACATTTGACAGTTTGCCGTTAGGCTCCACTACGAATTCCACCACCACTGTGCCTTCAATACCGACCTCCCTGGCTTTCCTGGGATAAATGATGATTTTGTCAATGAATGAGTACAGGGCCTCATCGCCGCCTGGAAAGGAGGGCTCCACTTCCGGCACATCCAGAATGAGGTTTTCCGGCACATCCGGTTCATCCGTCGGATCGTCAATTTCAATGATAACGGTATAATCGTCACCCATCTGGTCGATGGGGATGATCTCATCCAGGATTTCAACGTGGTTGTCCACAAGTTCGAAGCTGTTGCCGAATTTTGGTGCAGGTGGCGTGGGGATTTCCGGTTTTTCGGGCGTGGTTGGAATCACCGTCTCGATTTCTTCGGGAATCGCGTCCCAATCGTATTGGAAAGCATGGCCTTCCCGACTCCCAATTATCTCAAAGGCAGTCAGAGTCAGCGCTAATGAGAGAACCAATCCCAGTTCAAAGAACAGGATTTTCCGTTTTTCCAGATCTGCTTTTTTTGATTTTTTCGTTTCCATAACGGCAGTTGTTTTAAGGTTAGAACTTTATTTTTTTTTCCGCTGCAAATATAATCATTTTTTTAATGCGGATGCGTTTTTTTATCAAAAAAAAACAAAAAAAATGCGCGTTCATTGTAAAAAGAACGCGCACAATATGTTACAAACAGGTGAATGCTATTCCCCCTTGTAGAACGGCATTTTTACAACTGCCGCCTTCAGTTTCCTGTCGCGGATTTTGATGTAGATTTCGCTGCCGGTCTTCGTGTATTCCTTGCTGACGATGGCGGTTCCGATAGCCTTCTGCACGGAAGGTCCCTGGGTGCCGGAGCAGACATGTCCGATGCTGTTGCCTTCGGCATCCTCCACATCATAGCCTTCACGCGGAATTCCACGGTCGATCATCTCAAAGCCGACAACCTTGCGGGTCAGGCCTTCGGCCTTCTGTTTCAGCAGGTTCTCCTTGTTGATAAAGTTCTTGGTGTCGGTGAACTTGGTGATCCAGCCGAGGCCGCCCTCCAGCGGGGAGGTGGTGTCGTTGATCTCATGCCCATAGAGGCAGAATCCCATCTCCAGACGCAGGGTGTCGCGAGCTCCAAGGCCGATCGGCTTGATATCGAATTCCTTGCCGGCTTCAAAAACGGCGTCCCAAATCTTGAAGGCATCCTCGTTGCGGAAATAGATTTCGCAGCCGCCCGAACCGGTGTAGCCGGTGGTGGAGAGCAGCACGTTGGGAACTCCGGCGAATGTGAGGTATTTGAAGGTGTAGTATTCCATGTCCTCGATCGGAGTGTCGGTGAGTTTCTGCATCGCTTTCAGCGCCAGCGGACCCTGGACGGCCAGCTGTGATGTGACGGGGGAGGCGTTGGTCAGCGTCACGCCGAAGCCCTTCTCCTCATTCTGCTTGTTAACCCATGCCCAGTCCTTGTCAATGTTGGCGGCGTTGACCACCAGCAGGTACTCGTCCTCATGGATGCGGTAGGTCAGGAAGTCGTCCACAATGCCGTTCTGGTCGTTGGGGAAGCAGCAGTACTGCACCTTGCCGTCCGTGAGCACGGAGGCGTCGTTGGAGGAGACCCACTGCACAAATTCCAGTGCGCGGGCACCTTTCACCCAAATTTCACCCATGTGGGAGACATCGAAAACACCGACAGCTTTCCTGACATGCAGGTGTTCGGCGACCACGCCTTCATATTGCACGGGCATGTAGAATCCGGCGAATTCTACCATCTTAGCGCCCAGTTCCTCGTGTTTTTTTGTGAATACAGTATATTGCATATTACTGGTTTTTAAATGATTAATATTTTATTTCTTTTATAGAAAGAGAAACGCAAACTTATAAAATAAAACAATAGCTTCGGCGGTTTGCCGCAGAATTATTTTCAGATGCCCTGCCAGCTGCGGCTCATCTGCTTAGCGCGAAGCATAGAATTGCCGTTGCCACAGCGGCATTCAGGGAGTCCACCGGATGGTCCGCCACGCGGACGATCGAGAGGCGGTATGTCACCATCTGTTCCACTTCTGGCGAAATTCCGTGCGCCTCGTTGCCGATGACCACGGCCGCATGTTGCGGAAATTCCGTGCCGCGCAGGTCCTGCCCCTCCATGAATGTTCCGTAGATGCGGTATTCTTCCGGCAGGCTGGAAATGAACTCCGGAAGCTTCGTGTAGTGCAGCCGCACCCGTGTGAACGAGCCCATGCTGGCCTGGATTGTCTTTGGGTTGTAGAGTTCCGCCGTGTCCTCGGAGCAGATTATGTGTGTGAAGCCGAACCAGTCGGCGGTGCGGATTATGGTGCCGAGGTTGCCGCAGTCGCGGATACCGTCAAGAAGCAGCAGCTTGTCGGGCAGCCTCTCTTGGAAATCCGTGCCGTCCGGCTCGCGGAAGCGGGCGCAGGCCATGATGCCGGGCGGTGTCTGCAGGCCGCTGGCCATCTCACATTCCTTTTCGCTTATAATCTGCAAATCGGGCAGGTTCAGGTCCGTATGCGCCTCCATCCATGCGGCGGTGGCGTAGAGCCCTTCAACCTCCCAGCCGCTTTCAAGCAGCTCCAGGACCGATTTTGTCCCTTCCACCACAAACATCCGGTATTCCTGCCGGAACTTTTTCTGTTGCAGCGACCGCAGCCGCTTAAGCTCGTTTTTGGTGACCATCGCCTAATATTTGAAGACGCTTCCGCCGAAAAACTCGCGCAGTATTGAGGAGTGCGGCACATCCTTTTCCGGAAGCTCCGTGAAGTATTCCAGCATCTTGATGAGCCGCCGCGCCTCGGAATAGGCTTCGGAGGCCTCCGTCACCTTGTAGAGCTGCTGAAGCGCGAAAGGCTTGAATATGTTAAGTTCGCAGCAGATGGCGGAGTTGAACATCTCGTCGGCGTTTTCCTGGTATGGGAAAATCCATTTCGTTTCGCCTTTGCGCACGCTTTCCCAGCGGAGCAGCGTGTTCTCCGCCGAATAGCCGCGGTATTTTGAATCGCGGATAATGCGCCGGATGAGCCGGTTGTCGGTGGTGTGGATGGGATTCTGCCGGTCGATGGCGATGGTGGTGAGTGCGGAGGCGAAGATTCGGAATGTCTGGGATTGCGGCAAACCGGGCAGCAGTGCGGGGTTCAGGGCATGGATGCCTTCAATGACCAGCACGCCTTTGGGACCCAGTTTCAGCTTGTTTCCTTTCCACACTTTTGTGCCCTGCTGGAAATCGAAGGTGGGAATGTCAATCTCCTTGCCGTGAATCAGGTCGTTCATCTGGCTGTTGAAAAGGTCGAGGTCGATGGCGTTAAGATGTTCGAAGTCGGGTTTTCCATCCTTGTCCAGAGGGGTATGACCGCGCTCCACGAAATAGTTGTCCATGGAGACTGGTACCGGGAAGTAGCCCAGAACCGCCAGCTGGAGCGAGACACGTTTCGAGGTGGTGGTCTTGCCCGATGATGAAGGTCCGCTCAGCAGTACGATTTTCACATCCCCTTTTTCCTTGATGTGGTCGGCGACCTGGGCTATCTTCTTTTCCTGCAACGCCTCTGTGAGCATCAGCAGGGCGGTGCCGTTGCCTTCGTCAATCAGCCGGTTGATGTCGCTCACGTAGGAGATGCCGAGGATTTTGTTCCAGGTCTTGTATTCGGAGAAGATGTTGAACAGTTTGGGCGACGGTGCGGGATTGACCAAGTGGTTTGGATGGTGTCTGGAGGGCATCATCAGCAGCAGGCCGCTCCCGTAAGGCTTGAGCCCGAACTTCCGCAGGTATCTGGTGGAGGGGGCCAGGCAGCCGTAGAAATAGTTGATGCAGTCGCCCAGATGGTAAACCGAGGTGTAGAGGTAGTTACGTTTTTCAATCAGGTTCTTTTTATTGGTAAGACCCTCTTTTTCAAAAATCTGAAGTGCCTCTTTGGTGGGCAGCTCCTCGCGGATGAAGGGAATGTCCTGTTCCACCAGCTCCCGCATCCGCTGTTCGATGGCCTGGCACACCGCTTCATCGATGGTGAAGCCGGCATCCTCGAACTCGCAGTATTTTCCGCCGGAAATGGAATGCCCGATGACCAGGTTCTGTGTCGGGTAAAGCTCCTTTACCGCCTTGTAGAGCAGAAAATGCAGCGAGCGCTCGTAGATCATGTAGCCGGAAATGTCGGTCGCATCGATGAAATGGACCACTTTGTTTTTGTAAATCTCGTAGTGCAGGCTTTTAACCTCGTTGTTGACCTTGGCGGCCAGAATGGTGTAGTCGGAGGTGACCTTCATGTCCTCCGCAATCTCCTGCAGGGTGGTCCCTATGGGATATTCCTTTTTCAGGTTGTTGTTGGTGCAGATGATTTCTATCATGTCAGGTATGTGTTTTTTATCGCGATGTATGGTTATTCCACCACAATTTTCCGCATGACCGTGCCGTGGCCGGTCCGGATTTGCAGGAAATAGATTCCGTTGGCGAGAGTGGAAATGTTAATCGTTTGTTCGTTGCCCTCAAGGCCTTGCCGCAGCACCTCCTGCCCGACGGCGTTGAAGACCCGCAGGCTCTGAAGGGTGCCATGCGCGACGCGCAGCCGTATCTGGCTTGTGGCGGGGTTGGGGAAGACCTCACATCCGGTTTCATCATCCGTAACTGACACCACACCGACGCCAGATGTTGATATTCTGAAGGTGCAGGTGTCCGCACCGGCAAAAAGCACTGCGTCCGGATATGTCCCGTCAACGGAGGTGTAGCTGATTCCTGTGACAATTTTCCAATAACTGATTTGATTCCAAATTTCTTCTCCGAAATATTTTCGCATTTCAGAAAAAATAAAGCCCATTGTGCCATATTGGGTGGTATCACCAGGTAAAAGGTTACCCACAAACGGATAGGTGTTGGATTCTTCAATATCAGGTTCAATCAGTAATTCATCTTTTTCAGAATAGGCATAAAAAATCATGACCTGCCTGAACTTGTCCGTTCCCTTGAAGGTGTCATTGCTTGTGTTCACAATATACATATGTGTGAAAAGTGTTGGAACGGAATCGGGATTGATTACCGCACCGTCCAAATTGCCTATGGCATTGAATGTAGAGTTTTTATGTACACCATATTCCGTTCGGACGGTTTTCAGTTTCACAGCCTGCTGTGCGGCTGAACCGTCAGTCAGCACCCTGAAAACAACGGTGTCGGCACCCGCATAGTATTTTTTTGCCGGATAGTCGCCCTCCTTGTCGGAATAGCAGAAGCCGGTGATCAGTTTCCAATATGCAATGTTCTCCCATTTCACGCTATTGCTTTCCAAATAGGCCTTTATTGAGAACATGTCCATGGACAACATGGAAAGGTGACAGGTGTCTCCGGGCATGATGGCTTCCATCAGTTTGTTTTTCTGTGAATTTTGCCCTAAGGAGAAGATGATTTTGTCATCCGAGGAATAGAAATATACCTCGTAATTTTGTTGCAGCGCACATCCGGCGGGGAAGGTGTCGTTGCTGAGGTTCACCTGTACGGGTAACAGCACAATGTTTGGCAGGGCGTATGGATTGATTGTCGCGGCATCCAGCAATCCCATGTTCCTGATTGACTGTCCCCGGATGTATCCGTAGTCGGTCCGGACGGTTTTCAGTTTGACGGCATCCTGCGCGGAGAGGTGCGGACATAGGCCTGCTGTAATGCAGGAGAGCAGTATGATGCATATAAGGTTCTTCATATCAAATTGTTTTAAAGATGAATAATGTTTTTTTTGCGGGTGCAAAGATAATTGTTTTTTGCACACGATTCCGACGCTTTTGCATAAAAAAACATATTTTTTGCCCAACCGCATCCGGATATCCCATTTTTTCAGAAATTTGCATTTTCAAAAACTGATATGCACCATGAAAGGGAAACGGACGAACCCATTGCTGCAGGATTTTGACAATCCGCCGTTTGACATTATTAAATCCGGGGACTACCTTCCTGCCTTCCGGCAGGCGATAGCCGATGCCAGGGCCGAACTGGAGCGCATCGCTTCCAATCCGGAGCCTCCGACATACGAAAACACCATTGCCGCCATCGACAGGGCGGGAGAGGCTCTGGAGCGCGTAAGCGGCATCTTCTTCAACCTGCTGGAGGCGGAGGCCTCGCCCGAAATGCAGAAGATTGCGGAGGAGGCGGTGCCGCTTGTGACCGGATATGAGAATGACTACTATCTGCATGAGGGGCTGTTCCGGCGTGTCAAGGCGGTGCATGACCGGCATGAGCCGCTGCCTGAGGAGCAGGCCATGCTGCTGCGGCAGGTTTACCGCGGCTTTGTACGGCACGGGGCCCTGCTGCAGGGGGAGGCGCGGGAGCGCTACCGTCAGCTGACGCGGCAGCTTTCCGAAAAATGTCTGCAGTATAAAAATAATGTACTGGCTACGACAACGGAATTTGAGCTGCACATCACACCGGAGCATCCGGAGGAGGTGGCGGGGCTTCCGGAGACGGAGCTGACCATTGCGGCGGAACGGGCCCTGCATAACGGTCATGAGGGTGGCTGGTCGTTCGACCTTTCCATGCCCTCATACACGGCATACATGAAATATGCGGAGAGCCGCCGGAACCGCAAACGGCTCTACTTGGCCTACAACAGCCGCGCCTTTGGCGGACGGCACGACAACTGCGGGTTGGTCGCGGAGATTGTGAACCTCCGGCTGGAGCTTGCGCAGCTGATGGGCTATTGCGATTATGCTGAATATACGCTCTCCGACAGGATGCTGAAAACATCCGGCGAGGTTTATGGCTTTCTGGAGCGGCTTGCCTCCGCATACCGTCCGAAGGCGGAGCGCGAGCGTGAGGAGGTCGGTGCATTTTCGCGGCGGCTCGGGTTGCGCGGCGGCCTGCGCCCGTGGGACTGGTCCTATTATCAGGCGAAGTTCCGGAAGGTGACCTGCGATTTTGACGAGGAGCTGCTGCGCCCCTATTTCCCGCTTGAAAAGGTGCGGGAGGGGATTTTTACCCTGGCGGGCAGGCTGTATGGCCTCAGTTTTGAGCGTTGCACGGAGGTGCCTGTGTATCATCCGGATGTTGAGGCCTATGCGGTGCGTGGCCCGGAAGGGCAGGTTGCCTGGCTGTATCTGGACTATTTTCCGCGCGGCAGCAAGCGTAACGGGGCCTGGATGACCTCGTTCCGGGACGGATGCCTGAACGCGGACGGCAGCCGTGTGCTGCCGCAGGTTTCGCTGGTCTTCAATTTTACGCCGGCCACGGCGGAACAGCCCGCCCTTTTGAGTTTCAGGGAGATGGAGACATTCCTGCACGAGTTCGGCCACGGGCTGCACGGCATGTTGTCGAGGACGGAGTCGCGCACATTGTCGGGAACATCGGTGGTGCGCGATTTTGTGGAGCTTCCCTCACAGATCATGGAGTATTGGGCGCAGGAGCCGGAATTCCTCAGGCTGTTCGCGTATCATTACCGGACGGCTGAGCCGCTGCCGGAGGAATGGATTGGAAAGGTGCGTTCCTCCGCCAATTTCTGCATCGGCTATGCCACCATGCGGCAGCTGGTTTTCGGTATGCTTGACATGGCATGGCACACCTTGCGGCAGCCCTTCGACGGGGATGTGGAGCGGTTTGAGGAGCAGGCCACGGCGGAGACCCGTTTTTTTGCGCCGGTGCCGCACACCTGCATCAGCACCGCCTTCACACACCTTTTCGGCGGAGGTTATGCCGCCGGTTATTACGGATACAAGTGGGCGGAGGCGCTTTCGTCGGATGCCTTCGCGGAATTTGAGCGTGAGGGCTGTTTCTCCCGCGAGGTGGCGGACCGTTTCCGGAATCGGATTCTGGAACGGGGCGGTTCCGCAGATGCCATGGAACTGTATGTGCGCTTCAAGGGACGCAGGCCGGACATAGGGGCGCTGCTGCGCAGGCACGGGGTGTGATTTTTCCCGCCACGTTCCAGTCCACGATGCGCCACAATGCGGTCAGATGACCGGCACGGCGGTTCTGGTAATCGAGGTAATCTTTATAATGGACACCTCTAAAAATAGATAAAAAATTTAATAGTCAAATAAAATGACGTAATCGTATCGGATATTTGACTATTTTTGCAAATTGAAATTAAAAAATTACCGTTGTGGTTCGGCGGTTACAGTAACCTCAGCTGCCAGCTGCGACGAAATAGGAAAATAAGTTAATTTTAGAGGTTGCCAATATAACGCATCCTGAACAATTGGAATAGTTATGGTTACTTTTTTTGAGAGAAATACAAAAATACCATTCTTTTTGTATTATTTTACAACAGTGGTATGGAGTAATTTATTGTTAAATATTGTGATAGCTTTTGTTATTTTCATAACCAATGGAATAGTTATTGAATATGGTTATTTTGTTAAAAATTATTTGATGACTTTATTCTTCTTTGTGCTTGAATACATATCGTCTTATTATGAAGGTATTACATCTATAATTATAGATGATGAAAAAAAACATATAGTATTCGAATGCCATCCGATTTACTATTTGTTTCTTCGTAAAAAAACAAAGATAGTACCTTTAGACAATTTTATCTTTGTATTTGAACAAAAAAACAGGTCATTGTTTTCCTATATGCTACCTGTGCCTAAATGGAATAGGGTGTTTCGTTTTTACCCAAACAAATCTTCCAAAACAATAATATTTTCAGATTTTGGAGGTTGGAAATCATTTCAATTGGATGATATCTACCATAAATTACTGGAGTATAAAGATTCGGATCATGCACTGCATCTAGAAAAACACGAAAGCATAAGAAAATATTCCTACGAAAAATATGAGACATTATAATGTATTGGCACAGAAATACCAATGATGTAGATACGCACAGCTGTGCGTATCTACGGTAAATGCGACGGCGCATTTTTATTGCACGGGGCGGCGCACCGTATCCTAAAAAATGCTATCTTTGCAAATAATTCAAAAATAGAAAACCCATAACGGAATGAAGCAGTTCCATACCTTTACCGATGGCGAGACCATCATGGCGGACGAGGCCGGACTTGTCAGCCTCCGCGCACAATACACCGAATATCTTGACAATTATCAGGAATTGTCCGGATGCCTGGACGACGACGCCTATGTGGCGCGGGGCAACGGCTTCTGCGCCACGCAGTACAGCCCCGATTTCGTGCAGGGGCAGGTGACAAAATACCTGCAGCGCATCCGCGACATTGATTCATGGCTCCATTGACAACCAAAACCGCATCATCATGAAACTGCCACCGATTGTGACGGCCTCGGAGGCCGTAATGCATGTCAGATCCGGCGACCTGATCCATTGGCCCTGTGTGGCCGCCGCGCCGGAAGCGCTCATCCGCGCCCTTGTGGAGCGCGGCAAGGGCGGAGGTTTGCAAAATGTTACAGTTACACATCTATATACTGAGGGCTTTGCGGAATACGCCCGTCCCAAATACCGTGGGATTTTCCGGCTGAACTCCTTTTTTGTGGGTGCGAACGTCCGGAATGAGACCCAGTCCGGGGATGCTGACTACATTCCCTGTTCGCTGAGCGACACTTCGCGCTTTTTCCGGCAGGGGGTGCTGCATGCAAACGGTGTCTTTGTCATGGTTTCTCCGCCGGACGAAGAGGGTTTTGTCTCTTTGGGCACCTCGGTCGATTGCACTCTGGCGGCCATGGAAAAGGCTGACTATGTGATTGCGCAGGTTAACCGGCATGTCCCATATTGCTACGGGGATGCGCGGATTCCGGCCAGCCGCCTCACCTGCATGGTGGAGTGTGACCAGGAGCTTGCCTCAGCCGGTTTCCAGCCGCTGTCGGAGACGGATGTCGCCATAGGACGGCACGTGGCGGCTCTGGTGGAGGACGGTGCAACGCTCCAGATCGGTATAGGGAACATCCCCAACGCGGTGCTGGCGCAGCTGGGCGGCCACAAGGATCTGGGCATCCATTCCGAAATGTTTTCGGACGGTGCCATCCCTTTAATCGAAAAGGGGGTGATCAACGGCAGGATGAAGAAAACAGACCCTGGAAAACTGGTGGCCACCTTTTTGAAGGGCAGCCGCCAGCTGTACGATTTTGTGGACCATAATCCTGATGTCAGGATGATGGATGTCGGCTACACCAACGATCCGCGTGTGATTGCACAGAATCCTAAGGTGGTTGCCATCAACTCCGCTTTGCAAATTGATTTGTCCGGTCAGGTCTGCGCGGACAGCATCGGGGCAAGAATCTATTCCGGCACGGGCGGCCAGCTTGATTTCATGCTCGGTGCGGCCTGGTCGGAGAGCGGTGTTCCGATTATCGCCATGCCCTCCGTCACGGGGAAGGGGGTCAGCAAGATTGTGCCGGTGCTCACGCAGGGTGCCGGTGTGGTGACGCCGCGTTCGCAGGTGCACTGGGTCGTTACTGAGTTCGGTGCTGTCAACCTGTTCGGCAAAAGCCTTGAAGAGCGTAGGCGGCTGCTCATTTCCATCGCGCATCCGTCGGTGAGGGAGGAATTGGAAAGGTGGGTGCGCGGATAAAACCGTCGATATTTTGTGCAGCAACATTGTGGCATACCTTCTTTTTTTGTATCTTTGCATTTTTGTAAATGCCATAAGGACACCTCTAA
>JAEEGI010014477.1_pt1 | contig 16574 bp, 14 predicted proteins | sample 8958751 | NCBI WGS metagenome assembly JAEEGI01 (sample SAMN16246545, study PRJNA631951) | gut metagenome | biome: gut microbiome; feature: rumen; material: KS-attached | host: Bos | place: Iran: Karaj | collected 2018-10
CTATGTCTATATGATTCGGGATCTCTATGATGTGATCCCACATGAAAGTAGAATCGTATTTATAGCTTCCTTATTAGGGGTGCATCCTCACAGCATGTCGCTTGCTTATGGTGTCACAAAAAGTGCTGTCATCGCCTTAGCAAAGAATCTTGTGAAGTATTTTGAAGGGACAGACACGACAGTTAATGCCATCGCTCCTGGATTCGTGGAAACAGAATGGCAGAAAACAAAACCAAAGGAGATTCGTGAGAATATTATCCGGAAGACAGCTGTCAAGCGTTTTGCCACTCCCGATGAAATTGCTGACACTGTGCGTTTCTGTCTGGAGAACGGTTTCGTCAATGGTAGTGTGATAGAGGTTTCTGGTGGATATAGTTTTAAGTAACAGTTGCAAATTACTAAATGACATGGACTTAAATTACAGGCATATTTATTGGAGACTGCAGAGTAAGTATTATAAGATCTGGGGCTATCTGTTGAAATGGCTTCCTGTTAATCGGAAGAAGATTGTATTTAACAATTTTCGTGGTCATGGTTATGGTGATAGTCCAAAATATATAGCAGAGGAGATTATTCGTAGGAAATTGCCTTACGATTTGGTGTGGCTTGTTGATGATATGAATATGGATTTTCCGCCCCAGATCCGAAAAGTGAGTTTGCAATCAATTCGCCCCTCTTATGAACTTTCGACTGCACGGATGATTATTTCTAACGTGAAAGTCTCTCTTCCATATCGCAAAAAAAAGAATCAATATTATCTTCAAACATGGCATGGATCTGTGTCCTTTAAAGCCATAGAGGCAGACGCAAAGGATAAGTTGAAACCTCAGTATCTGAAAGAAACAATGGCAGATTCGAAATTAATTGATTTATTCTTGTCCTGTAACAGTATTCAGACTAAAGAAATTCAGACATGTTTTTGGTATAATGGCGAGATTTTTGAATGCGGATCTCCAAGAAATGATATGCTATATAAGTCTAAAGACTATCAGTTAAAAATAAAAAGTCAGATAGGAATATCCGCAGGGGAAAAAATAGTGCTTTATGCTCCTACATTCAGAGATGATCATAGAACGGATGTTTATAATCTGAATTTGAATGATCTAAGGGATAAACTATGTGATTGCTTTGGTGGTGAATGGTGTGTATTGGTGAGACTGCATCCTAACATAAGGGAAAAACTGTTTACTACAACCCATGACATTATTGATGCAACATCATATCCTGACATGCAGGAACTATTGCTTGTTTCAGATGTCTTAATCACGGATTATTCTTCAACGATCTATGATGCTTCAATTATGCGAAAAATAGTCTTATTGTATGCTCCAGATTTGGAGGATTACAAGGAAAACCGGGGATTAAAACCAGTATATTTTAATTTCCCGACCAAGATCAACCAAAGTAATGAGGAACTTTTAGATTATATTAGTCGTTTTGATATGAATAGTTATCAACGCAACTTGGAAGATTTCCTTAGTGGAATACAAATTTTCGACGATGGAAATGCTTCGAAACGAGTGGTAGATAGAATAGAATCTGTATTATAATTTTGTGGCTTATGAGAATTCTGATAATGCATAGGTCGTTCGCTCTAGTCGGTGGTGCGGAACGGGTCATTACTGATAAGGCTAATTTCCTAGCTCAGAAAGGGCATGAGTTGATGCTTGTCAGTTATGAACAAGGAAATCATCCTTTACCATATACACTTCATCCAACTGTTACATATAAAGATTTGGATTGTCGTTTCTTTACCTTGTCGAAATACCCCTTTGTATCGAGGGTATATCATGTTATCAAGTTAAAAAGAAAATTCAGAAAAGAATTACGTGAAACAGTTCGATCATTCAAGCCGGATGTTGTAGTTCTGGCCTCTGATTGGCAAACGTTGATAAAATCGGTTCTGGCTGTTGCTTATCCAGTACCTGTAGTGGCAGAATTTCATAATGCATATGATTATATTATGCGAAAGGTTGGAGTTTCTGAGGGCAGATTTAAAAACGTTCTACTTAGATCATATTATCAATACTCTTTACGATCTTTGGCAAAATGTGCAAAAATGGTCGTGTTAACAGAAAGTGATGCCAATTGCTGGAGACAGCATTTCTCAAATGTTTGTGTGATTCCTAATCCTGTTACTTTATATCCAGATGAAATTAATGATGTGTCAAAAGATCCCGGTAGAATAGTATTTGTAGGCCGGTTTAATCACGAAAAGCGTATCGACAGGTTAATTTCTGCATTTTCTTCGATTGCAGCAAGATATCCAAATTGGCATGTGGATATTTTTGGTGAAGGTAATGAAAAGGAAAAATTGCTAAAGTTAATTATTGAGTTGAATATGGAAGGGCGTGTAATTATTCACGAACCTACAAAAGCCATCTATGATGAATATAAACGCAGCGAAATGTTAGTATTATGTTCGGAGCATGAGGCTCGTCCATTAGTTTTGGTAGAGGCTATGTCATGTGGTGTGCCTTGTGTGTCGCTTGATTGTCCGTATGGCCCTCGAGAGATTATAAATGATGGTGTAACAGGTCTTTTAGCCCGTAATGGTGATGTTGAAGATTTAGCAAACAAGATCGAGTGGATGATAACTCATGAAGCAGAACGTAAAGAAATGGGTCGTCAAGCACGTCTAGATGCAGCTAAGTATAAGATGTCAGTCATCATGAAAGACTGGGAAGATCTTTATGTAGGTGTTGTTTCATAAATGCTAATAATTTGTTATATCTATGGTTGTATCAGTCATAATTCCTGTTTATAAGGTTGAACAATATATCCAACGTTGTCTGGAATCTGTTATTGCACAAGAGTGTGATGATTTCAGTATAGAGTGTATTCTTATAGACGATTGCTCTCCTGACCACAGTATGGATGTTGTAGAAAAGCTGATTAAGTCTTATCAGGGGACAGGAATTTCTTTTGTCATTCTTCGTCATGATGTTAACAAAGGTCTGTCTGCTGCGAGGAATACAGGCATAAAGGCTGCAAAAGGTGATTTTATTTATTTGATTGATTCCGACGATCATATCATGGAACAAACTTTGAAGAGTATGGTTTCCTATTATTTGAAATATCCTTATGTTGATATGGTGATGGGGAACTCTCTATGTATTGGAGTTAATTATCTCACCAATACAAAAGTTACAAACAATAGTTCTTCCCCATTTTTGCTTGATGATAAGGTATCCATGTGGCGATTATTATTAACAAGAAGTTTTGATCACCATGCATGGAACAAACTGATTCGACGGTCATTTGTTTTGGAACATGATTTATTTTTCGACGAAGGTGTTATATATGAAGATATCCCTTGGACTTATAGGGTAATGTCTTGTCTGTCTTCTGTGCTGCTTGTTCCAGGCTTGATGTATCTTTATGAATATAATCCAAGTTCCATTATCCATACGACTCCACAGAAAGCAGAGTCAATGATATCAAGTTTTACTTTTATTTGTGACTATTTGCAGAAAAATCCACCGAAGGATGACTCCAAGAATGGTTTATTAATTGCTCATCGCATTTTCCTGTATCATTGGATGACTGTTTTGTTAGAAGCCCAAAATAAATTTGGAGTCGGTACGGAAGTAAGTGGAAAAATATCCCAGATAAAGAAAAATATGCTTGTCGATGCCATCAAACATTGTCGTGTTCTATTGGCTCTATTCTTATTGACATTATTTGCACCATTTACAAAGTTGTTGAAATTCCGTTTCTATCGCTCAAATATGAACCGAATAGAGAAAGCTGCATATCATATATTGAATTTTGTAGAAAAAGTGCATTAGTTGAATAATCGGATATGGCTTCTTATTTCCTGAGTCCTGTCATTAATGGCGCATGCTTCTTCCCATACAGAATGACAGGATAGAGAAAAGCACTGATACCCAATGCGATGAACAATGCTTCATGCCATTGATAGCAGATGTCGTCTATCTTGAGCAGATGCTCTAATCCGAAATTCACGAGGCTGACGATAGGGTAGTGGAGGCCCACAATCACCAAGGTTCCGATAGAAAGATTGGTAATGATGTCCGACTTGATACTATCCAATAGCTTGCAGCCAGAGAGAATGCCGAAGATAAAGCAGATTACTACGGGATAGAATAATGCTATATGCAGCAAGAACCTGCTTTCTTGTAGATGCCAGTTGAAGAGCAGAAGGCTGAGACAGAGCCCACCAACAAATGTTGCAAGATCTCTGTTTAAAATGGTGCCAAGATACAAATCCCTTTGTCGTAAAGCATAGCCTATATAATAAAAAGGTAAACTGCGGAAGAGGCCCATTGGCGTCAGATTCGGCACAAACATATAGTATTTATTGGCTGCATAGAGGAAAAATGAGACGAAACACAGCGCAATCATTATTTGATGGGGATACCTTGTTTTCCTACACCAATCTATAATGATATGCATGATAAGGATAGCTGGCAGATACCACATTGGACCGTCGAGAGGCTCGCAGAAACTATTTTCATGTTGAAAGAGTAGGGTACCAAAGATGGGGCGCATGGCTTGAAACAAATCCGGCATGCCGCCATTTTGCATATAGTATTTGACCAACCAATATGGATAGACAATTGCATTATAAAGCAGATAAGGCAAGATCAGACTGTGCCAATATTTCTGCCAGTTCTGTTTGTTGCTACCATAGTCTTTTTTCAGATAACCAGAGAGGAAAAAGAAGATGGTAACAACATTGGCTTGTAAATAACGGAAATAGAACCACTCTTGAGATTGGGGCAGATGAACGAAGACGATACCAATTACCGCTATCGCCTTCCCCCAGTCAATCCAGTTGATTCTCTCTTTCATACGGCAAAAGTAATAATTTCTGGCGAAAAATCCAAAAGTCTAAGCTTTTTTCTGTACTTTTGCAGAAGATATGGCTGCTAAAAGAATTGAGTATATCGATGCGATGCGGGGATTCACGATGATCCTCGTGGTGTTTGCGCATATCTGCCATTTCTGTCTGGACGATTCGCGGATGGGCTATAATTCGGTATTTATCATTTTTCGTCTGCCGTGTTTCTTTATGTTGAGTGGTTGGTTGTTTGAGCCTGTTGCCACACGGCCTTTTGCGACGATAGCCCGCAAAAAGTTCATGGTGCAGATTATCCCGACTTTTGTCTTCCTGTTTCTGCTGGCTCCACCGCCCTTGTTCTTTCATCAGTTAGGAGCCTTGAAAGGCGGCTACTGGTTTACGTTTGTACTTTTTGAGTTTTTCATTCTTTATATGCTGATTGTCCGTTTGGGCAGCAAGTGGCGTCCTTGGGTGGCGATTGCCGTTGCTTTAGCATCTTTTGTATATGCCCGATATTATAATAGCATTCAGATGTCGGCAACAGGATTCTTGGCTTTAGTGGTGAATGGACTCGGCTTCCTGAGCGTTGCTTTGTGGCGTTTCTTCATGTTTTTCTGTGTTGGTGCCTGGATGCGCAGACATTTCGATGCGTTTATCCGATGGACGAGTAAGCCTGCTGTTATCTTAGCGATTGCTGTTGCCTTTTTTGCGATAGCCTCTACGCCGCATATCGATCATCTGGGGTTTGAGATGTTCAGATTCTATGCTGGAGGTGTTACAGGCATGTGGCTCGTCTTCACTTGTTTCCGTCTTTCAGGCTCTTGGCTTCAGAAGATTCGTCTTTCCAAACCTTTGCAATATGTGGGTACTCGAACCTTGGATGTCTATCTGTTGCACTATTTCTTCCTACCACGTTTCCTGGTGCCTTATGCTGATCAACTTAAAGCATTCAACAGTCAGTTTGTAGAGTTTTGGGTGATTCTTGCTGTCTCGCTAATCGTCCTGTTACTCAGCCTGTTAGTAAGCTACATCATCCGTCTCAGCCCCTTCTTGGGCCACTATCTTTTTGGCGTGAAATACGAGCAGAAGAGCTTTTAGAGGTAGAGTATCACAAAGAACGATGCAATCCATCCGATGATACAAAACTGCACGAAATGATCTTTTACCAGTGATTTCGTAGGGCTGCCGCTCAGTCCATATACGATCATGTTCTGCAGATAGCGCAGCAAGCCGGCAAGTACCCAACCGCTCGTCAGATAGACGTATCGGGTTCCCATGCGCTCAATGACCTCTGGCGACATCGTGTACATGATATAGCAGACAAGCGTGACTGATGCAATGATGGCTGTGGCCTCGTTGATAAACGTCTTGTTGTAGCCTGTGATAGAGACGCGTGGCTTTGTACCTGTCTGTTCGTAGATGCGGTAATCGTCGTTTCGCTTCGTGAAAGCCAGGAATAAAGTCAGCAGGAAGGCCATCATCACCAGCCAGTGAGAGATCCAGATGTCCGTAGTCAGGCCACCGATGAGCACGCGCATCACGAATCCGATGGCGATAATCGACACGTCGAGGATGGCATATTGCTTCAACTTGATGCAGTAGGCGACGTTCATCAGCCAATAGGCTGCCACTATTATATATAAATAAGGTGTATTAACGCTGTGGGTGAACGGAATCAACAGCAATGAACCGATAGTGCACAGGAACATCATCACGTAGCCGCCTCTGATGGATACGGCACCAGAGGCTATCGGGCGCTTACACTTCTTCGGGTGCAGACGATCGGCCTCCACATCCCTCAGGTCGTTGAAACAGTAGATAGCGCTGGAGATGAGACAGAACGATGCGAAAATCACCAGTGTGGGCCAGAAAAAATCTGGCTTCAACAGATTGTTGCTGAAGAATATGGGTGCAAACACGAACGTGTTCTTAAGCCATTGCAGCGGGCGAAGAAGTTGGATGTAGTGTATCATCATTCGCAGTTTTGATGCCGCAAAGTTACGCTTTTTCCTTGAAATCACCAATAATCTCTCTCAATTCTTTTGTGGTTTGACTGATAAACACTCTTTTGCGGATTCATAATTATTGCTAAAAAAAGAGCGATTTGCTGGTTTATTGCGATTATAATTATTATATTTGCAATAAAATTGCTTGTTGTTATGGAAGACTTCTTGATTAGTAATCCGTTTGTTGTCGGTAAGTACTTGTCAGACAAGTACTTTTGTGATCGTGAAAACGATACGGAATTCTTGAGGAAGCAGATTGTGAATGGGCGGAATGTGGCATTGATATCTCCTCGCCGTATTGGAAAATCTGGACTGATACAGCATTTCTTTAATCAGCCGGATATTCAGGAAGCGTACCATGTATTCTATGTGGATATTTATGCGACGACATCTCTGGGAGAATTCGTATATACCCTTGGAAAGGAGATTTATGAGCAGTTAAAACCTCAATCTACCGTCTGGAAAGAGAAATTTTTCCAGATTGTCAGTTCGTTTAGGGTAGGATTTAAGTTGGATGCTATGACTGGACTGCCAGGTCTGGACATCAGTCTCGGTGATATTCAGGTTCCTCAGACGACGCTCGATGAGATTTTCTCCTATATTGCAGAGTCTGACAAACCATGTGTTATTGCAATTGATGAATTTCAGCAGATAGGAGAATACGCTGAGAGAAACGTCGAAGCTCTTTTGCGAACTAAAATCCAACAATGTCAGAAGGCTCAGTTTATTTTCTCTGGCAGTAAGCGTCATATGATGACCAATATGTTCAATTCTCCAGCTAAGCCTTTCTATCAGAGTGCCATCAGTATGGGACTTGAGGCAATACCTATGAATACCTACACAGATTTTGCAGTCCGACTCTTTGAAGAATACGGTAAGCACGTTGACAGAGAGGTCATCGAGCATGTGTGGGCTAAATATGATGGCTATACATGGTTTGTACAAATGGTGATGAATGAACTCTTTGCCTTAACGGCTCTGGATGAGGCCTGTACAATGGATAAGGTCGATGCTGCACTACAAAATGTCATATTGTCACAGGAGAACAGCTATAAGACTCTTCTATCAAATCTGCCTCCAAGACAGAAAATGGTGTTGCAGGCTATTGCGAAAGAAGGTGTGGCCAGAAACGTAACATCGATGAAGTTCGTAAAACAATACAATCTTGGCTCTTCCAGTTCGGTTCAGTCTGCTGTAAGGTTGCTTCTGCAAAACGATCTCATTACCCAGGAAGATGGCTGTTATCGGGTGTATGATTACTTCTTTTCGACATGGTTGTCTGAGGTATTTTGATTTCGTTCAGCTTTAATCTGGGTGGTAAACGATATATTCCCAAGGCTGGGAATTTTTGTTCCCTAACTAGGGAACAAATTTTGCATAGGTAGGGAGCAAAAACTTGGTGTGGTTATTATTTGTAAAGACCTCCCGTCCTCCCGCTAAGGGGATGAATGGTCGATAAATAAAGGGGAAATGAGACGGGAGGTGTTTTACAGACACCTCCCGCTGACCTCCCGTAAGATCTCCTGAAGCCAGACTCTTTTTACGGAAGTAGGGAGGTGATAGGGAGGTGTTGAAGTAACTCCTCCCCTCTTTGGAAGCCTTTTGTACAAAGGGTTTGTGGCTCGTCAAGGGAGGAAGGGAGGAGTTCTTCTTATTTTTCAATATTTTCGATGGCTGCAAAGAAATTCTTGGCATAAGTTTCTTTGTCGAAGAGGTTAGAGCGCTCAAATGATGCTTTGGCCATAGCCTCCCGTTTTTCCGGATGCTGGTAGAGGTCGAGAATAGCGTTGGCGAGGTTGTCAACGAAATGTTCGTCTGTTTCAAGGAGAATGGCATTTTCTTTAGTTACCTCTTCGGGAATTCCTCCACGCCTTGTTGTGATAATGGGAAGTCCCATAGCTTGCGCTTCAAGCACTGTAGTAGGGAATGGATCGTCCCATATTGACGGAATAACGGCTACATCGGCAATACTTAGACAATCCGGCATTTTGTCGTATGGTATGAAACCTGTGAAAAAAACTCTGTTAGAAATACACTCTGTTTTTTCTTTGAGTGAGTTGATGAAATGGTCTTCGGTACAACCTCCTCCATAAAAAGAACTTCCTATAACCAATAATTTAATGTTACCGAATTCCTTAATTGATAAAATAGCATCGAGAAGTTCGGAGATTCCTTTTTCTCTGTTAATACGACCGCTAAAGAGCAATACGAAATCATCTTCATTCAGCCCAATGTCTTTCCTGCAGATGCCGCATTTTCTATTGGGGGAGAATGCATTTAAATCTATACCATTATGAACGGTTACACATTTTTTGTCATTGGAAACTATAGATTTTACCTCTTTCGTAATGAAATCTGATACACATATTATTAGGTCTGCTGCATCATAAAGTTCCTCAGCGTAGTCTGCTCCTTTTGTAAGTTTAGAATTATGGATATGATATACGATTTTCGCACTTGAAACTTTCTTTACCTTAAGCGAAAAGGGAGGTCTGTTCTCTATGAGAATCAAGTCGTAAGACTGTTTGCGTAAATGCTTGAGAACTTGTTCGATAAAATACTCGATAGAGAAATGATGCAATTCTCCTCCACCTGCTTTTCGTAGGTAAAGCCGTTTCCTGATTTTTGCAATGATGCTTGTTGTATCTACATAATAGTAATGATTGACTATTGATTTAAGGGCAGGATGTTTCTTTGTGTCATGGTGATTACAGCTATATACGGTAATATCATGCAGATGATTATTGTCATTGTATGCTAAGTAGAAATCAATAAGGTTTTCAACTGCTCCTCCTTGAACAGCAGGAACAGGTAGAATTCCAGATGTTAAAATAGCAATTTTCATTTTTCGTTTACGTTGTTTCTGCAAAGATAGTAAAAATCTGGTAATAATTTGGACTATTTTGTTTTATTTTGTATTTTTGTAGCCATAAAAAGTATACATGGATATGAATAAACGGTTGGATTATGTTGATATCGCTAAAGGAATGGGATTGATACTTGTCTTATGCTCTCATTCAGATGCATTTGATTTAATGTGGATGGTGATGGATATGTGTATTCCCATCTTTTTCTTCTGTTCTGGATATACTTGTAAGATGAAAGGCACATTTAAAGAGTCTATGACAAAGAAATTGAAGAGATTGTTAATCCCCTACTTATTCTTTAATTTGGTCATGTTTTGTGTGTTCTGCCATTTTTCTTGGCGTGAAATTGTAGGTGTTTTGTATTCACGATATAGTCTCTACCCTTTAGATGTTAGTCCAAATGTAAAATTCTTCACGTCTGGTAATTATCCCATGTGGTATCTGACAAGTATGATAGTATCCTATTTTCTGTTTTATCTCATTGTTTATTATGAGAAATATAAGCATGCAATTATACTTGTTTATGCTATCTTGATTGTCTGCTTTATGAAATGTCCGATATTGCTACCATGGAGTATTGATACGGCTCCTTTGACAGCCTTGCTGATATATGCAGGAATGAAAGCAAGAAAGCATGATTTGATCTCAATAGATTTTTATCAGATATTGTTTTTAGTTCTGCTTTACATTGGGCTTAGATGTGTAGGTGGTGAATTAAATATTTCTGTTCGAGTTTATGGAAGTTCTGTAGCTATCTATTTCCTTTTGGCAGTGATTGCTCCCTTTGTGGTATTATGGGGCTCGAGGTATCTTGAAGGAACTTTTGTTGGTAAGTGCTTCTTGATATTAGGGCAACATTCCTTAACAATCTTTTGTATAGAAATAGCCTTTATTGTCTTGGCAAAAGAAATTTGTATGTGGATGTTCCCCAATATGGAACTGGGCTATTTGGCTGGTTTATTTGAAATTGTCTTGGCATTAGCTGGAGGTCTTGTTGTTTCTATACTCCTTCACAAAAGTAGATTTTTGAGCCGTGTGTTGTTCTAATTGCTATTGTGAATAATATGCAGAGCAATACAACTATCTAATCTCTCGTATCCTTTTTTGTTGAGGTGCATACCATCACTAAGATAGTATGACTTCAAATCATTCTGATAACCACTATTCCATTCCTGATATTTTAGAATACTTATTCTCCATTTGTTGTTTTCATTGATGAGGTCTGAAAGTGCGTTCCTGAAGGTTTGTTTACAGTCTATCTGAGATCCTGTAATGAATGTGGATATCTTTCTTAGAATCTGTCGTGCAGCCTGCTGTTTCTCATAGGCCTTAACAATATCATAATCAGGAATATCAAGAATTATCGGGTGGATATGGTTTGTGAGCAAAAAACGGATCAAATGGTCCATACTTTTCTTATAATAATCTGTGCTCATTTTCTTATAGGTGTCGTTAATGCCTGCAGAGATAAAACAATAGTCATATCCTTGCATCATAAATGTATGCATGCTTTGGTTCTCAAACAGACTCTCATATATTTCTTTACTCGTTTTACCATGAATTCCAAACGAAGAGACTTTGACTGGTTGGTGGATACTATCCTCGATGATTTGTGCTAAGATACAGTCGTGTTCTTTATGCATAGCAGCCCAACTATCACCAATATACGCAACTCTTAATGTGTCATCATTGTGGTGTGGAATGATGTAGGCTTTACGTTCTGTTGGTGGAGTGTAATATTTGTAAAATGCATAGCCGATAACTATGCAGCATAAAGAAATGAGTGCAAACAGTAATATAATAAGCCAATGCTTCATCTGTTTCCTGATAATATGTTCTTTATGTTGCCAAAATATTTATCTAAGATCAGATATAAGATCAGACTTAATAGAGTGGCAATAATAATGCATATGAAATATAAAATGATATGTGTTAAATCTGAAGCTGTAGCGAATTGGGCAGCGCAGAATTTACGAAGAAGCACCACAATAGGGTAGTGGACGGCAAAAACGATGAATGCTGCATTAGGGAGTAATTTTGAAGAACATCCTCTTTTAATGCAAAAGTCTGCCAGTAACAGAAGGGCTGGTATATTGAAAATAAGTGCCAAACGATGAGCCTGGAGATTTATTGGTGTTGCATATATGGTATGCATAGCTATATCCAAAAGAGCAAATATGGCAAAAAGGGTAAGTATCAATTTCTTGTTATTTGTAATCCATTCTAATGGATTGATGCTTAAGATGGAAAAATAGGCACCAAGACTGAAGAATAAAATCGTCTGAGGAATGAATGCGTTGTGGTATGTCATCATCCACCACCCACAAACAATTAATAAGAACAATTCTCTTCCATATCTTATGATATAATAAAATAATGGTGAAAGGAGAGACATGATTAGTAAATTGCGGATATACCAGAAAGGACAAAGAAGAGGTACAAAGTTACCGTTGTCATATGTGCCTCTGTCCCAGAATAATCGGATATAATCGATGAAACCATATTCTGTAATACTTCTATAACTGATATTCTGTGGATATCCGGCAGCATATGCTATTAGGTATAGTAATAGTAATATAGCATTCCAAAGAAGATAAGGTACAAGAAGCGTGTGAATACGTGAGTTTATTTTCTGTATATATGTTTTCTTGCTTAAAAAGAACAAGTATCCCGAAATAAAGAAAAAGCCCGGAACACCTGTTTCACCAAGCCATAAAGATAAGGGATAGATGGCCTTGAAATATGTATCTCTTGGGCCGTCAAGCTTTACAACAGAGTAACAGTGTAGCAAGATTATCAGAAGTATCAATGGAAATCGTAACCATGATATTGCTGCAGACATGCTTTGGGCATAATTGTAATCCTCTTGTGGTTTCATTATTATCTTATTTTCGTTCTGCTACCTGTAGCAAAATTGACAAATGAAGGGAAGAAATATTTTGTGATCTGATAGCTCATGAGGCAAATGACTGTTACAGCGAGAACTGTTGCAAAATAAAGAATAACTTGGATGAAATCAGAATATGTACTGAAGTATGTAACACAGAATCTACGAAGCGCAATAGCCAGATGATCATGTAGTGCATATACCCAGAATACTGAGCCAGCTAAGAAGGAATTCACTTTCGTTTTATCACCTTTCACTATCATATCTGCAAGATATATGAATGCACATATATTGAGAACCAAAGATAATCTGTGAATAAAAAAAGCTCCGTTATGGGTGATAAATGCATGGCTTGCATAATCTGCAATGGCAAACAATCCCCATATTATTAAATAGGAAAATCGCCATTTTCTTGAAATCTTTAATGGATTAATTTTGTGAATAGCAAAAAAAGCACCGAAGTTAAAAAAAAGTATACTCTCTGCGAGTAAGGCATTGTGGTGAAGACTTAACCACCATCCAAATAAGACAAGTACAAATAGAGCATTGAGATATTTGTTCATATAATACCAGATAGGTGAAAGCAAACAGAGAATGAATAAGTTTCGAACATACCAATAAGTACACAATATCGGCCCGTTATTACCATCGGAATACTCTCCTCTGTCAATATATGCCCTTATATAATCAACGATTCCATAATCTCCGATACTTTTCCCTAAGATGTCTTGAGGATGACCAATCAAATATAATCCAATATAGAGAAGAAGAAATAGAGAATTCCATAACAAATAAGGATAAAAAAGTGTATGAACTCGTGAAGAAATCTTTTCTTGATATGTTTTTTTGCTAAAATAAAAAAGATACCCCGAAATGAAAAAAAAAGCTGGGACTCCAGATTCTCCTAACCAAAGACCAAAGGGATATACTATCTGGTAGAAAAGTAAATGATCTCCAGGAGCTAATTGTACTGTACAGAAGCAATGCAACATGACTACACACAACATTAATGGGAAGCGTAGCCATGCAATAGAGACGGATAAACGTTTGAAATCTATATTATCATTCATATGCATAAAACATCTTTTAGACTTCTCTATCGGATATGACCTTTGCCGATTTTCCATAAGATACGATCTTTCCACTGATAGTATTTTGTCATGAGGGCTCGCTTCCTGCTATAGAAACGAAGTCTCAGCATTGTAAAATGATTGGGATAATCTATCATGCTTCCAGGTTTTATCAAGAAATGATCATAGTTTTTCACTTGGTCCTTCATAAATGGACGATGTTGGAAATGGGCATAGAGTGATTCTTTCTTTTCTAACTTGCCATCTTTGAAACGAAGCATATACAATTTGCTTCCTATATGCTCAAAGAGAATCTGCTTCCAACCTCTAGTGAGACTGTTCATCGCATAAGATTGCTTGGGAGTTGACACATTATCAAACTGCCAATCCAAGAAACTATCATGTGGACGACATTCTTTCCATTTGTCTGCTGTACCTTTATGGCCATATTCATCAAAGAAAGTTTGCTTATGTATTGTTAATACTTCTCTATAGTCTTGGTAGCCAGGGATAATCTCCTTGTAATAAGTGTTCGTTTCCTCATCGTTACTATATAGAGTCAGGTGGCCAAAGCCCAAAAAGAATTTGTAGCGTGAAAGAACTTCGTCTGTAAAGAAAGCTCTGAAATCCCCATAAACGACATCCAAATCGCCATATCCCCAGAAATCGTATTTTGAGATGTATTTTTGTAGGGCTTGTCCATAGACGGGCTTAAAATCACAAAGAATATAAGGACGGTCTAAAACAATAGGGAAATCGAAAACGGCTTGAATGTATTGTCTGAAATCCTCAAACTGCATTTTGTGTACAATAATGTTTTGGGCAGGTTCAACGTCTGCATCTGTAAAGAACATAAAGTCAACAGATGGGTTTCGGAGCGCGGATTCACGCCACATCTTATATTGTACAGGAAGTTTCCCAAAGTATGGGAATATCATAACGATAGATTTCATGTCCTTATTTGTTTTTTAATAAACGATATAGAATCTTGATGAAATAAGTCATCAACTTGAGACCACTTGGAGTTTCAAGAAGATGTAGAAGTTTGTACGTTGTAGTCTTGTCTAATAATGTAAGGGTCTTATAATCTTCGATGGCTCCTACGGGCAGAAATTCTGCAATGGTTGCTTGGTGTTCGGCTATACGACGTTCATTGTAGGATTTGCTGATACCGTCTGGTTCACGCTTGCATATGATTTCATCAATCTTTTCTACACTACAACTTTCCACACAAATTTTCTGGATATAGAATTTTATGTCAGCTACGATTCTGAGTGATTCGTCATAGAGCGTGTCATAGAATAATTCTCGTTTGAAGAATGTGCTCTGATGAGGAAGTGTCTGGACATAAAAAGTCAGCATAGAGATACGTGGAGGGAGGATGGTGCTGAAACCCTGTTGCGTTTTTGAATTATAGTGGAAATCGTGCCCAACAATCATGTCTGAAGTAAGGTGCAGATCATAAATATGTTGGAGGACTAATTCACTATAAAAGCAGTCACCGGAGTTCATGAAATTCAGATATTCACCAGTAGCCTTCTTGATACCTTTATTCATGCCTTGGTAAATTCCTCCATCAGGTTCTGATATCCAGAAGTCAATTTGAGAATCGTATTCCTTTAAGACATCTACACTACCATCAGTAGAGCCACCGTCAATAATGATAAACTCAAAATCACGGAAAGTCTGATGAATCACGCTTTCTATGGTTTTGCGCAATCCTTCTTTGTTGTTGAAATTGACGGTAATGATGGAGTACTTCATTTCTTTCTGATGTTTTTGATTCTTGATAGACTATCCTTTGCACCTTTGGCAAACAGTAAAGTCGCACCAAGTTCGATGGTTAGAAAAATCGTCATTCCAATGGCTGCATATAAAGCCCATTCCCAAAGGCTTTGATAGGGATCAAAGGGAATATACCTGATGGCATAAATCGCCAATGTGAAGGATGAGAAGGATATACAGTAATTTCGTATGACCCCTTTCCAATATATAGATACAGACTCTTTAAAGCCGGAGGTAAACAGATAATAAGGCTTCCAAAATACAACGATGACCAATAAGCTGATAATTTTACCAAGCAGGATACCGATAATTCCCCATTTCAGACCTGCAATGATTGTAATGGATACATTGATAATCAGTTCTGCCCACGCAGACCAGACATCGGCATACAAACCATGTGCATAATTGAAGTTATCAACGGATTTTCTGGAATTTGTGATATATACGAAAATTATCAGAAGAATGAGGATCCGGTTATCCATAATATATTCCGATCCGAGCCAGTGTGTGATAAATGGCTCGAGGAATGCATATAGAGAAAAACTGAGTATTGCGGAGATAGTATGATGGATGGTTGTGATTTCCCAAAATACTTTTATCATTTTTTTCTTGTCTCCTTCAGCAACTAAATTTCCAACGCTGGCTCCTACACTACCGGTGACAGCAGAGAATAGGGATATCAATTTGGATATGACGATCATATAGTTGCCATAATATGCAACCATCTTTAGTGATACAAAGAAGAAAATGAATAATTCATCACTTTTAATTAAGGCAAAATCCTTAATCTTATGAATGAAGACTTGCTTGGTCTTTGTAATAATCTCAGGATATTGTTTCAGCAAAGATCTGCCTCGACTTTTGTCAACATTCAGCCAAGGATATTCTTTGTTGATCTTCCAATTTAAAATGACGCAGCCTATGATACCGAACAGAAATTCTACTCCAACCCAGACATACAGATTTTGATAGGTGTAGGCTAGGAAAATCTGTAGTATGAACTTTATGATTCTTGCCGATTGAAAATAAATGGCTACGAGATAATTCTTCTGATCTGCAGTCAACAGAATTTGTCGGTAATTGATGAAATAACCGATGAGTGAGGAGCCTAAGAACGAATAATAAGCAAAATAAATAATACCAAGTCCTAAT
>JAEEGI010014478.1_pt1 | contig 16573 bp, 14 predicted proteins | sample 8958751 | NCBI WGS metagenome assembly JAEEGI01 (sample SAMN16246545, study PRJNA631951) | gut metagenome | biome: gut microbiome; feature: rumen; material: KS-attached | host: Bos | place: Iran: Karaj | collected 2018-10
GCGACAAGATTCTACCGCCTTGTTAGCGTTTTGTCGCAATCTTCTTCCGTTGTCGCAACAACTCCGATAAATATCTGGCATTTTTCTTGGAATCAGCCAAAAATTTCCTTACCTTTGCAATGTCAATCAGAACAAACGACATCTTAGAGACAAGAAACAGCAAGTTTAACAATTTAAAATTTATTAGATTATGAAACAGAATGAAAAGAACAGCCAGAAGGCTCAGGAGTTAACTAAGGAAGAGTTGGAGCAGGTAAACGGCGGAGGTTCTCTAATAAAGTCGAAAAACTGGAAAGCGTTGTAATTAAACCGCTGAGGCCTCGTTCTATAAACAATTATCGCGTTTATTAGCCAGAGGAAACTATAAGTATCCTCATGTTTCGGAAGTGCTCTCTTCGCCCTACAGCAGGCAGGGAGAATCCATTACAAGGAGATTTCAGAACTTCAGAAACTTGAGTAAGCATCCATTAAAGTGAAGGGGCTCGCAGCAATGCGGGCCCTTTCGCTCATGGGGGCAGGGGGGCAGAACGATGTGCATTCCTGATGTCCCTCTTCGCCGACATTCAGCCGCCGCACGACCTCCGGCCAGCTGCTCGCTACATATATTTTTATGCCTTCAATTTTCCTTTTTAAACTGCTCGCGACATGATTCAGCAGCCTTGTCGCCGATATGTCGCAGATTCCAAACTCTGTCGCAACAACTCAGAGAAGATTTCGCCTAAATTTTTGGAATCTGGGCAGAATCGCCGTACCTTTGCATCGTCATCAGACAAAACAAGTTCTGGGAGACGCAAACAAGAGAATTAATAAAATAATAATAAGTAAAATTTAAAACCCAAGTCCCGGAAGGGCATTAAGATTATGACACAGAAGAATCAGAATAGCCAGAAGGCTCAGGAGTTGGCAATGGAAGTATTGGATCAGGTAAACGGTGGCCTTGGTTTCGGTCTTATCCCCGATGATGACCACACAAAAGAAAATATTGCCCGCAGGTGGTGTATGTAACCCATCCTCTTTTTTATCGCAAAGCCCCGACTTTCTCAAGCCAGGGCTTTTTTTTGGTTTAGTCACTGGGACAGGTACTTGAGTATGGCTGCAAGCATGGCAGTATTGACTAAGGATCTCCCCCAAAAAGATGAGAAGAGAATCACCAATATGTTTTTCGAAACAATTGTAGAGGAAATGCATCATTTAAAGAAAGAAATGAATGAATCTCCAAAGGAATTATTTGAGATTATTAATAATAATATCAGACCATCCTAATTGACATTCAACATTTCAACAATTCAACATTTTGCTTGGTATGCTGGGGGATTTCACACTTTTCCCAAGGAATTCCTTGGTTATTTCAAAAACAACCATTACCTTTGCACGGATTTTTAAGAGACAATGAATAAGTACGCCCTATTTTTCGATATCGACGGGACATTGGTGAGCTTCGAGACGCACCAGATTCCTCCCTCCACCATCCTGGCGCTGACACAGGCGAAGGCCAACGGTCACAAGGTGTTTATCGCCACAGGCCGTCCACCGATCATCATCACGAACCTCGGTGCCATTGAGCATCTGATAGATGGCTACGTGACGACCAACGGTGCCCTCTGCTTCATCGGCAAGAAGACGGTTTCATGCCATGCGATCCCGAAGGATGCCGCCCAGCTGATTGTGGATGACTCGAGAGAGAAGAATTACGGACTGATCGTGGTGGGTGAAAGGGATGTGGCGGTGCTGGATCCGAAGGGCGACGTGGATCGTATCTTCAGGCAGCATCTGGCCGTAAGGAACCTAGACTTGGCCAAGCCCGTGGAAGAGGTGCTGCAGCAGAGGGTGCTACAGATGACCCCGTTCTTCCCAGAGAGCTACGAGGCGGAGCTGATGGCCCGCATCCCCAGCTGTACCTCAGGGCGTTGGCACCCGGAGTTCACGGATATCACTGCCAAGCAGGCGGATAAGGGTCAGGGACTGCTCGCCATTGCCGAGCAGGAAGGGCTCGACCCGAAGTTCACGATGGCTTTCGGCGACGGCGGCAACGACACGTCGATGATCCGTACGGCTGGTATCGGCGTGGCGATGGGTAATGGCTTAGAGTCGCTGAAGCAGGAGGCCGACTATACCACCACGAGCGTGGATGATAACGGCATCCTGAATGCCCTCAGACATTTTGAGTTGATTTAGGGAATAAGCAGCGAGGAGTCGCCATAGCTGAGGAAGCGGAAGTCGTGACTCAACGCATAATCGTAGATTTTATGCCAGTCGCCTTTGACAAAGGCACTCACTAACAGCAGCAACGTGGATTGCGGCTGGTGGAAGTTCGTGACGAGCATTTTCACGATGTGATAGTCGTAGCCTGGGGCGATGATGATCTGGGTGCTGCTGTGGAGGACGGTGAGTGAACGGGCATCCATCCAGGACAAGAGACTTTCTAATGCTGTAACGGCCGTTACAGCATTAGAAACCTCGTAAGGTTCCCACTGGGCGACATGCAGCTGGTCTTCGTTGAGCGAAGGGTCGCGCATCACCTTCAATCCCATATAGTAGAGACTCTCCAAGGTGCGGACACTCGTGGTGCCGACGGCAATGGCACAGCCTTCGTGATCGATGAGCTTCCGGATGGTGTCGCGACGCACGCTGACGTATTCGGTATGCATCTCGTGACCTTCGATCTCTTCGCTTTTCACAGGCTTGAAGGTGCCGGCACCGACATGAAGGGTGAGTTCTTCGCGCTGGATGCCGTGGGCATCGAGATCGGCTAAGACCTCTGGCGTGAAGTGGAGTCCGGCCGTGGGAGCAGCCACCGACCCTTTGATCTTGGAATAGACAGTCTGGTAGGTGGTCTTGTCGCTCTCCTGGGTCTCGCGGTTGAGATAAGGCGGGATGGGCAGCTCGCCCATGGCGTCGATGATCTCAGCAAAGCTAAGATCGCCCGTCCACTCGAAGTCGATACGGTGAGAGGTGCCGTGGAGTTCTCCGCGGGTGGCGGTGACGGCAACAGTCTGTCCATTGATCTCGATCTCACGCCGCAAGGTGCCTTCTTTCCATTTCTTCAAGTTGCCCACCAGACAGTACCAGGCGCAATGGCCGGTGGTCTGGAACATCAGCTCGTAGTCGGAGGGCTCAGCGGGTTCGAGCAGGAACACCTCGATGAGGGCGCCTGTGTCTTTGCGGAAGTGCATACGCGCCTGGATCACCTTCGTGTTGTTGAACACCATCAGGGCTCCCTTGGGCAGATACTGCGGCAAGTTGTAGAACACATCGGAGCTCACCTCACCCTTGTTGTAGATGAGGAGCTTGGAATGATCGCGCCGGGCGATGGGAAATTTGGCGATACGCTCGTCGGGCAGCGGATAGTTGTAGTCGCTGATATGGATATGACGGGGATCTATATGACTCATTGGTAAGTTGCTATTAAGAGGGCGAAGATGACGGTGAAGTAGAACACCGCGACAGGTATCTCGCAGGAGGGACGCTCAAAGCCGCCAGCAGTATATTCGGTAGTGATGTAACGACGGCCTTCAGCGCGCCAGTTGCGCGTGATGCGACGATAGAGGAAATAGACGGAGGTGCCGACGATGAAACCCCAGGTGAGACCCACCAGGATGTCGCCAGGGAAGTGGACACCCAGATAGAGGCGCGTCCAGCAGTTGGTGAGCGACCAGATGACCAGGGTGAAGCTGAGGGCCCAGCTACGCACCAGCCAACAGAAGAAGACGGCGATGCTGAACGTGTTGCAGGCATGGGCGGAGAAGAAACCGTATTTGCCGCCACGATAGCCTTCGACGATATCGACGAGAGTGCCGATGACGGGATCATGCGTAGGACGCCAGCGGGCTACGGTGGGCTTGACGATGAGGTCATCGACAGCGCCGGCAAAGAGGATGCAGAGACCTGCACAGCCCACAATCAGGCCAATGCGCTGCAGACTGTTATGATTCTTCACCACGATATAGAACAGGCTGAGATAGAGGGGCACCCAGGTGATGGCGGTGGTGAGCACATGAACCACTGAGTCGAGGAAGAGCGAGTCGCTGCCATTGACAGCCAACAAAGCCGCACGATCGACGTTCTGCAACCAATCCAAAAAGCCTTCACTGGCCAAGAGTAATGCACTGTTTACCATGTTAAATTTCCTCCAATTGTTTACGTTCTACCCATCCTTCCTTTCCGTCGGCAATGCGGATCTCGAGCCAGCCACGCATGGAAGCGTCGGTAATATCAACCTTCGTACCCTCATGGAGCACAAAGAGATCGGTGCCGTTCTTGGCAGGCGTGCTCTTCACTGAGACAGAGGATGCCACGATGATGGCGCCCTTGCGGAACAGGAGGTTCTGCTTCTGCTGCCAGGCAAAGAGGTTGCTGAGCAGGAAGACCGCCAGCAGCAGGAAGCCGCCGAAGAAGCCCACCTTGCGCAGCCAGATGCGACTTGCAAAGAGATAGACGAGCAGCAGCACGATGACCAATGTCAGCGAGATCAGCGCCACACGCGCCCAGGCATCGACACTCATGAGGTTCACCAAGGCACGATACCAGGTGACGAAGAACATCTCCGACTCAGGCACAATCTTATCGATGGTCTTGCTACGGGCTATCTGCAGATTGAAACGGATATCGCGGTCGCCAGGTGAGAGCAGCAGGGCCCGCTCGTAGTTGAGTACAGCCTTCGTGATGTTCTCCGTGCGGTAGTAGGCATTGCCAAGGTTATAGTAGAGCTCGGCAGAGCCACCTTGTTTCAGCAGGGCCTCGTAGTCGGAGATGGCCTGCTGGTATTCGCCACGCACATAGGCGCTGTCGGCCTCAGCCTTCGTCACAGCAGAAGCGCTGAGCGGCAGGAGCAGGAGCAGCAGGAGCACTGCCGACGACTTGGCAGAGCGACGATGCTTCATCAAACCTTCGATCTGTGAGATGGCCGTCATCGCCTTATCATATACCTTATTCATATTTCCTTTAGGATCTCCAGGGGCATAACGCTCGAACTCGCACTCATCGAGGGCACCGATGAAGAGACCGATGGTGTCGGCATCGACAGCACGTTCGGAGAGTTTCTGACTGATGTTGTCGTGAGAGAGCTGCTCTACGGGGATGTTGAGTTTATCACCCACATAGCCCCAGAGGGCACGCAGCACCTCGTCGTAGAAGGCACTGGCCTTACCATCCTTCATGAGCTTGGCAGCCTGCTTGAGTCGTTTCGTAGCCACCTTGTTGGCCTTCTTACCGCGCATCTTCGTGACGTTGGCATTGTCGATGGCACGCTGACGGAACACGATGAAGAGCGTGATGAAGATGAGCATCAGCACCACCAGACAGATCCAGTAGGCCGTAGAGGCGAAGAAGAAGTCGTCGAGGGCACGCTGACGGGTGTCGCCGAGTTTGATGTAACGGATATCCTTCGACAACTCTTGCAGTTCCTGTCCGGAGAAGTCGCTGACAGAGGCTGCACCAGAGCCTTTGGCCACATCGAGGGTGAAGCTCTCGCTCTTGATGGTCTTGTAGGCATTCTCCGAGGTGTCGAAATAGGTGAGCTCCACAGGGGGAATCTCGTATTTGCCCTGATGGCGCGGTACGATGAGCACATCGTAGATCATCGAACCCTCGATGCCGTTGGAGGTGAGCTTGGTCTTGTCGGTGACCTTCGGCTCGTATTTGTCGAAGTCCTTCGGCACATTGATCACAGGCTGCTTCATCAGCTTCAGGTTACCTGAACCGCTGATGATGATACGCATGGAGATGGGATCGTTGGCTTTGGTCTCGGTCTTGTCGAGCTGGGCGGAGATCGTGAACTTACCTACCCCACCAGAGAAGTTCGCCGGACGCTGGGGCAGCGGATCTACCTGGATATCAATGCTCGGGGCCACAATCTTCTTCTTGACCTCGATGTAACCGGAACCACCGTTGAAGAAGGCCTCGAAAGGATCGACATTACGGTTCTGCTGGACGACGATACCCTCGAAGGTGATACTCGGAATCTGGAGCTTACCCGTGGTCTGAGGGAACATCACATACTGGCTCCACGTGCAGGTGCGGTAAGGACGACCATTGACGGTCTCCACAGAGAAGCTCTTCTGCTGCGGCAGATCCACCTCCTGCGTATAGAAGCTCTTGAGGTCGGGTATATCGCCACGAAGCTGGGTGAGCGACACCAGCGTATAGACCTTATAGGTGAGCAAGATGGGCTCCTGCTCGTGGACACGGTTCTTGTTGGCACTGACCTTGATGAAGAGGTCGGAGCCAGAGATACGACTACCTGCATCGCGCAGCTCGGCCCCCTCGTCGTCGCGCTGTTGGCGCTGCTGACGGGCACTGGAGGCTGTTCCCGATACCTTGATGGTGATGGGATTGGATGAGATGGTCTTACCACCCACCACGACATGGGCAGGAGGGATGGTGAAAGAACCGTTCTTCGTTGCGCTGACGATATAGGTATAGGTGATTGATGCGGAGGAGCTGGTATGGCCGTTGATCATCTGATAGCTCGACTGCATGGAACGGTTAGGACCGATGAGTACCTCTAGTTCGTCAGGAATATCACCCGCACGGAAGTCGCTCACATTCTGCGTGTTCACCGTATAGGTGAGACGGAACTGCTCGCCTACTGCCACATGGGAAGGGGCAGAACCCGTGAGGGTCTGAGCGATGGCCGTTGCCACGACCATCATCATAGTCACTATAGAAAATAGTCTCTTCATTTCTACCAGTTCTTCTGATTAATGCGGCGCTGGGGCTGCTGTTGGGCTTTCTGCAGCTTTTCCTGCGTCTGTTTCTCGTTCTGGATGGCAGCATTCAACAGTTGTTCGGCATTCTCCTTGCTCATCTGGGGCTTGGGCTGCTCTTTCTGCTGATCCTTGTTCTGATCTTTATTCTGATCCTTGTTCTGTTCATCCTTCTTATCGTCTTTCTTATCTTTCTTGTCGTCCTTGTTCTGACCACCACCCTGGTTCTGCTGTTGCTGATCCTGCTTCTGTTTCTGATGCTTACAGAGCACGAGGTTATAGCGGGTCTCATCATCGTTAGGGTTCAGACGGAGGGCGTTCTTATAGGCCTCGATAGCCTCGCCATACATCTTATGCGTCTGACAGATGACGCCGATGTTATGGAAGGACTTAGCCTTGCGCAGGGGATTGGTCTCCAGACGTGAGGCGGCTTCGAACTGCTCAATGGCGACAGAGTCTTTCTTCTGAGCCATCAGCGCATTGCCGAGGTTGAAGGGAGCCTGCGGATTCTTGGGATTCTGTTCAATGGCCTTACGGTAAGCCACCTCCGCATTGGGATAGTCGCCGCTATGGAAGAGCTTGTTACCCTCACGGATATACTGACGGTCGCTCTGGGCTGCAGCTGAAGTTGCCACCAACAGGAGCAGCATCACAGCCGTCTGCTTCTTGCTGCCAAAGAGCGAGAGACGCTTCAACAGCGGACTGCGACGGTCGAAGATACAGATCTCGAATACCAACAACAGAAGGGCGAGGATGCCAAAGGCACGGAACTGCTCATCAAACTCGCTATAGACTGCCGTAGAGGTCTCTTTCTTCTCCAACTTATCCAGTTCCTGATCAAGCTGTTCCTGAGCCGCACTGTTGTTCTGCACATGGATATAGGCGCCACCGCCAGCCTGAGCGATCTGCTTACACATCTCCTCGTTGAGTGCCGACATCACCGTATTACCGGTATTGTCCTTCATGTATTCACCAGTGCCCGCAACAGGGATGGGTGAACCCTGTGTGGAACCGACGCCCAGCACATAGACACGCATACCGCGATCCTTGGCGGCTTTGGCAGACTCTACTGCCCCACCCTCATGATCTTCACCATCGGTAATCACGACGATCGCCTTTCCGATGCCCTCCTCCTGCGTAAAGCTGTGAGTGGCCATATCGATGGCACGGGCGATATCTGTGCCCTGCGTCGTCATCATCGAGGGGTCGATACTGGAGAGGAACATCTTGGCTGAGACATAATCGCTGGTGATAGGCAGCTGCACAAAGGCATCGCCTGCAAAGACTATCAGACCGATCTTATCATTCGAGAAGTGATCGATCAGATTCTCCACCATCATCTTACTACGGTCGAGACGACTGGGAACGATATCCTCCGCCCGCATGGAGTTACTGATATCCATGGCGATGATGGTCTCAATACCTACACGCTTCTCATGGTTGATCTTCGTACCCATCTGCGGACGGGCCAGCATCACGATGAGCAGAGCCAAGGCGGCCTGCAGGATCCAGAATTTCACAGAGGGACGGACACGCGAAACATCGGGCATCAGTGCCTTCAGCAAAGAAGGATCGCCGAATTTGCGCAGCCGTTTCTTCTGGTTGCGGAAGGATATGAATCTGATGAGCGCCAAAACAGGAATCAGCGCCAACAGATAGAGGTATATAGGATCTTCAAATCTGAACATATTTCTTCACTTTTCATTTTTCACTTCTCACTTCTTATGGGATGCGACGGAAAATCGTGATACGCAGCAGGATCTCGAGCAATAACGCGATGATGGCAGCGATGGCAAAAGGCTGATAGGCTTCATAACGCTTGCTGAAGGTCTTCACGTCGAGCTTGCTCTTCTCCAACTGGTCGATCTCCTTATAGATATTACGCAGTTCTTTCGTATTCGTGGCACGATAGAAGTCACCCTCTGTGGCAGCAGCAATCTCACTGAGCGTCTTGGTATCGATCTCCACTGGGATGTTCACATACTGCACGCCACCAGCCACAGGCATCGGGTAAGGTGCCACCTTATTCGTACCCACACCGATGGTATAGACGCGGATGCCCAGACTCTTAGCAATCTCGGCAGCCGTCATCGGAGAGATGTCACCACGGTTGTTACTACCGTCGGTGAGCAGGATCACCACCTTACTCTTGGCCTTCGACTCCTTCAGACGACTGACGGCATTAGCCAGTCCCATACCGATGGCGGTACCATCCTCAATGAGACCACGGGCTGCGATGTCGGTACGCACATTCTGGAGCATATTCAGCAACGAGGCATGATCAGTAGTCATCGGACACTGCGTGAAAGCCTCTCCTGCAAAGATGGTAAGGCCTATATTATCATTAGGACGGCCAATGATGAATTCAGCGGCTACCTGCTTGGCGGCTTCGATGCGGTTAGGACGCAAGTCCTCGGCCAGCATACTTGTGGAGACATCCATCGACAGCATGATATCGATACCTTCTACCGTCTTGCTTGCCCAAGAGTCGTGAGTCTGAGGACGAGCCAGCACCAGCACCACCATCGTGAACACCAGGATTCTCAGCAGCATGGACAGCGGCATGAGTGCCACCTTCCAACTGCGCGGCGCATAGCGGAAGACGAAGGTGTCGCTCATCCGCATCGTGGGCTCAGTCTTCTTCCTGTATAACACATACCAGATCAGATATGGTATGATGAGCAGGAGCAATAACAGATATTCCTTATTGGCAAATTCCATTTCGTTTCATTTAATACAATAACTGGTACAGCGTATAGACCACATAGGCAAAGAGCAGAGTACTGGCGATACCCAGAATGGTAATCACTGTCTGCAGCACACGACGTGCCTTCTGTGAACGCTGGTCTTCCTCTGTCAGCTGTGGTTTGATGGTCTCCTCCACAGGCACATTCTCCAACTTTGTCTGGTCGATGAAGGCAATGGCATTGACGAGGTTCATATCATTCTCATTAATCAGCGTGGAGTATTTGGCGAATTTCACAAGATCGGCGGTCAGGAACAAGTGACGCAACTCACTGAGTGCCTTCTCATCCTGGGTAGCCGTCAGTTTCTCAATGATCTCACTACTGGTCATCTCCATCGCATTGAAACCGTAACGCTCCTCAATATATTTGCGGAGTGTATCCGTCAGACGGGTGTAATACTCCTTTGAGTTCTCGGCTGATACCATCTTCTCGGCCTTGATCTGTTCAATCTGCTGCATCGCCTTCTGATGAGGCAACAGACGTTTCACAATACGGATGGTCTTAATAATCGGTTTGTTATCTCGCAGACGCAAGTAGAGATAATAGGTCACTGCCAGGAAGACGAGAAGTAACACACTGAGCCAGAATGACAGACTCCAGTCGCTCCACTGGAACGGATTATCCTGCACATCCTTCGGACCAAAGAACTGATCAACATGGGTGGTATCAACCTCAATGGTGAGCACCTTCAGCGCCAGGCTCTTACTCTTATAAAGCTTGCCGTCGATCTTCACCGTCATAGGCGGCAGGTAATAGAGGGTATCGTCGAAGGAGGTTAGCGTATAGACTGTGGAACGAGCCACGAATCCATTATCCTCCGTCTGCTGTGCCAGTTCCTGACTAGCCAGCACCTCAACACCAGGCGTGATGTATTGTGTGGGCTTGAAGACAGGGAACTCTACCTTCGCATTCTCCTTCGCATGTGCTGTCAGCGTGACGTGAACCTGCTGGCCTACGAACATCTGTATAGAGTCGATAGAAGCTTCTACCGATTCTTGCGCAGCTATTCGCAACACGCTGGCAACCATTATGATAAGAACAGAGATTCTTTTCATTAACTTCTTTGTTTAAACAACAGCAACAACGACTTGACGAAGTCCTCGTTGGTGGCAATACTCACATGATCCACATTACTCTTATTGAAAGTCTCACTCAGTTCTGCCTGACGTCCCATCCAGTATCGCTGGTAGGTCTGACGTAACTTCCTGGAGCCTGTATCGACATACTGTTCGAAGCCCGTCTCTGCATCTACGACTTTCATCAGGCCGACATCAGGCAACTCCTTGGCGCGAATGTCATAGACCTGTATAGCCACCACATCGTGCTTGCGATTACAGATCTGCAGAGACTGCTGGAAGTCATTACGGACGTAGAAGTCGCTGAGGATGAAAGCTGTGGTACGACGTTTCTGGACGCTGGAGAGGAACTCGATGGCCTGCTTCACATCCGTACGCTTTGACTCCGGTTGGAAATCCAGCATCTCGCGGATGATATAGAGGATGTGCTTACGTCCCTTCTTCGGCGGGATATACTTCTCAATCTTGTCGGAGAAGAACACCACACCGATCTTATCGTTATTCTGGATGGCAGAGAAAGCGATCGTAGCCGCAATCTCCGTCACCATATCACGTTTCATCTGTCGCTGCGTACCAAAGTCGAGTGAACCACTGACATCAATGAGTAACATCACCGTCAGCTCACGCTCCTCCTCGAACACCTTCACATAAGGGCGATGGAAGCGGGCTGTCACATTCCAGTCGATATCGCGGACATCATCACCGAACTGATACTCACGCACCTCACTGAAAGCCATTCCCCTACCCTTAAAAGCAGAGTGATACTGACCTGCAAAGATGTTTGAGCTCAGACCTCGGGTCTTGATCTCAATCTTTCGGACTTTCTTTATGATTTCTGACGTTTCCATCAGGGCACTTCGACCTTATTGATAATCTTAGAAACAATCTCCTCGCTGGTGATGTTGCTGGCCTCAGCCTCATAGGTGAGTCCGATACGATGACGGAGCACATCATGAGCCACAGCACGCACATCCTCAGGCACCACATAACCACGACGCTTGATGAAGGCATAGGCACGAGCCGCCTTCGCCAGATTGATACTGGCACGGGGAGAACCACCGAAGGAAATCATATCCTTCAGTTCGCGCAATCCATAACGGTCGGGATAACGGGTAGCAAACACGATATCAGCGATGTACTGTTCAATCTTCTCATCGATATACACCTCACGCACCACACTACGGGCCTTGAGGATCTCTTCGGCTGTCGTCACAGGTGTCACAGCGGGCATCTCGCCAGCGATATTCTCACGGATGATCTTCTTCTCCTCATCCAACGAAGGATAATCGATGACAACTTTCAACATGAAACGGTCAACCTGAGCCTCTGGCAATGGGTATGTACCTTCCTGCTCGATGGGGTTCTGAGTAGCCATCACCAAGAACGGATTCGGCAGGGGGAAAGTCTCACTGCCAATAGTAACCTGCTTTTCCTGCATGGCCTCAAGTAAGGCACTCTGTACCTTTGCCGGAGCACGGTTGATTTCATCTGCCAAGACGAAGTTGGCAAACACAGGACCTTGTTTCACCTGGAACTTCTCATCCTTCTGAGAATAGATCATCGTACCGATGACATCAGCAGGCAACAGGTCAGGCGTAAACTGAATACGACTATAATCAGCATCTATCAACTGTGAAAGCGTCTTGATTGCCAAGGTCTTAGCCAAACCAGGTACACCTTCCAACAGGATATGTCCGTCGCTCAGCAAACCTATCAGCAACGAATCTACCAGATGCTTCTGTCCTACGATGACGCGGTCCATTCCAGCCACGAGATTTGTAACAAATGCGCTTTGTTGTTCAATCCGGATGTTCAACTCACGGATATCAATAGCTTCTGCCATAATATTTCTTATTAATAACTTTAAACGTTCAATGAATTATTTATTCTGTGATTTCTTTTTCTTCAGTTCGAGCTTTGGAATCTTAATGGTCTGACCAGCCTTCAATTCGGTTTTGCTGTTCATGCCGTTATAGACTTCAATATAACACTCCATATCGGGTCCAAGGGTACGATTGGCAATTTTCTTGAGGTTATCGCCTTCCCTCACCTTTACTTCCTGTGCTGTACCGACGATACGATAGGCACCATATCTGACACGATTGTCCATCTTCTGATATTTATCAAGTTGGACAGTGGTCTCGGTCTTCTCTTCAGGCTTAGCTGCTGGTGCAGGTTTCTGTTCAACAGGTTTTGCTGCAGGCTTCTCTGCGGGCTCTGTCGCTGCTGGCTTTGTCGCTGGTGCAGGCTTCGGCTCAGCAGGTTTAGCAGCAGGCTGTTCTGCAGGTTTGGCTTCTGCTGGCTTTGCATCTGCAGGCTTCTCTGCAGGAGTTGCTACAGGAGCAGGCTTAATCGTATCTGCTGGAGCTACGGAATCTATAGGCTCTGCCACAGGTGCAGGCTTCGAAGCGGGCACTGCTTTCTCAACCTTTACATCCTGAGACCAGGGGAAGAGATTACCGAACACATAACCTCCGGCCAAACCTAAGAGACAAGCAAGAAAAGCAATAAGCCACTTATTCCCACCGTTTGAAGAAGGAGTTTCAGGCTCCTCGTCCTCTGGCTCGGGCTCTTCTTCGACTTCTGGTTCTGATTCAACTTCAGGTTCGGGCTCAGACTCAGGTTCGGGTTCGGGCTCAGACTCTGGCTCTACCACGGGTTTCTCTTCAATAATAGGCTCTGGCTCGACAATTGGTTCGGGTTCAGGCTCGACGATGGGCTCTGGTTCCGGCTCTACAACGGGCTCGGACTCAGGCTCCTGCTCTACAACGGGTTCCTCTTCAATAATAGGCTCTGGCTCGACAATTGGTTCGGGTTCAGGCTCGACGATGGGTTCAGGCTCAGGTTCTACAATAGGTTCGGGTTCAGGCTCAGGTTCGGGCTTTGGAGCTTCACCAAGCGTAATAATCTCTGGTTCTGTAACCGCAGGGCGCTCTGGCGCCTTTACTACAGGTTCAATAACCCATTCAGGAATTTCCTCATCAACAACATTGATTACCGGATGCTCTTCACCTGCACCGAAATCCACCAACGGCATGTTGGCAGGATCATTAGGATCATTTGTTTCCACCGTAGGTTCAGCAACAGGATTCATATCCTCAAAGTCAACACCATCGTTCAGTACAACGGTCTCAAACTGTGAGAACGGTTTGTTGACGAGCTCCTTCATGAGGGCATCAGGTGTGAAGGTAATCTTATTATGGCCTTCAATCAGGACACGTTCTCCCGTATTGACATTCACGCTTTCACGATCGTCAACATCGATGATCTTAAACGTTCCTAAACCTTTTATTTTGACGACTTTATCTTTTTCCAGGTTAGTTTGGATGATATCAAACATCGCGCTAGCGAAAATAGCAGCATCACGCTTATTCAGGCCTTTACGCTCTACGAGCACCTGTGCCAGATCTTGAATTGAAATCTTTCCCATTATTCAGCTCCTCCATTCTTTACACGGTCCTTCCAACTTACATTCGGTTTGAAAGTTAACACCAGTTTTGGTGGGACGAGCATACGCTGACCCGTTGAAGGATTCACCATGATACGTTCCAGCTTCTTCCGCACCTCAAAGGTTCCAAAGGTTGGAATAAGCACTGCGTCATCTTCCTGAAAATGGTCTCCCATCTTCTCTACGATGGCGTTTACCATCTTCTGCGTGTCGTCGGACGTATAACCCGTCCTCTGCGCCAATTCTGAGATAAAGTCTTTATTCGTCATATCTACTATTTGATTGTTGAGCCATATATATCAAACTCTTCCGAGTCGTTGATTTTCACATCATAAAATTCGCCGATTGTCAATTCGCGCTCTGCCACGGGAATCAGCACTTCCGGATCCACCTCAGGTGAACAGTATTCCGTACGACCTACATAATAGTCGCCTTCACGACGGTCGATGATGACTTTCAGTGTCTGCCCTACCTTCTCTGCCTCAAGCTCAGCACTGATCTGTTGCTGGATGCGCATCAGTTTATCAAGACGTTGCTGTTTCACCTCCTCAGGGACATCGTCTTCATAATGCTGTTCTGAATAAGTGCCTTCCTCTTCAGAATAGGCAAAGGCACCCATGCGCTCGAAACGAGCCCACTTTACAAAAGATTTCAGTTCCTCGAAATCCTCGTCCGTCTCACCAGGGAATCCAACCATCAATGTAGTGCGGATATGGATACCAGGCACTTCTTCGCGCATCTTACGGATCAGTTCATAGGTCTCTTCCTTGGTGACGTGACGCTGCATCTGAGAGAGCATATGGTCGGAGATATGCTGGAGTGCAATGTCCAGATACTTGCAGACATTCTTCTTCTCACGCATCACACGAAGCAGATCCCAAGGGAAATGAGCAGGATAAGCATAGTGCAGACGGATCCACTCAACACCTGGTATATCTGCCAGACGCTCAATAAGTTCCGCGATATGCTGTTTACCATCAAGGTCAACACCATAATAGGTCAATTCCTGTGCAATGACATTAAACTCCTTCGTGCCATCCTTCACTAACTGACGCACCTCATCGAGAATCTCATCCATCGGACGACTCTGGTGGCGACCTGTAATCAGCGGAATTGCACAATAGGCACAATGACGGTCGCAGCCCTCACTAATCTTAATGTAGGCATAATGACGAGGGGTCGTGATATGGCGCGGCGCCTCTTTGATATTCTCAAGGTTATCAATGGTACCTAAGTCCTTCAACAACTGCTTATAGTTGAATTTACCATACCAGCCATCTACTTCAGGTATTTCTTTCTCTAAGTCAGCCAGATAGCGCTCTGAGAGACAACCCATCACGAAGAGCTTCTCAATCCTGCCTTCCGTCTTTGCCTGTGCAAATTCGAGAATGGTATTGATGCTCTCTTCTTTGGCATCGTTGATAAAGCCACAGGTATTGACAACGACAATTTCTCCTTGGGGATCATCGCTATCGTGCGTACACTTGTAGCCATGAGCCTCCATCAAGCCCATCAAGATCTCGCTATCCACCAGATTCTTGGAGCAACCGAGAGAAATAATATCGATCGTCTTATTCTTCATTAAACAATGAATCCACAAACTGTCGCTTATTAAAGAGCTGCAAATCTGTCATGCCCTCACCTAAGCCAATATATTTCACAGGCACCTTCAACTGGTCGGAGATACCAATCACAACACCACCCTTGGCTGTACCATCGAGTTTGGTGATAGCCAATGAGGTGATCTGCGTCACTGCAGCAAACTGCTTGGCCTGTTCAAATGCATTCTGACCCGTAGAGCCGTCAAGCACAAGCATCACCTCATCGGGAGCCTCAGGCAGCACCTTCTTCATCACTTCCTTGATCTTCTTCAGCTCATTCATCAGGCCCACTTTATTATGCAAACGTCCAGCCGTATCAATCAGCACTACATCAGCACCATTAGCCTTGGCACTGGAAAGGGTGTCGAAAGCCACACTGGCAGGATCACTACCCATCTGCTGCTTTATCACAGGCACGCCAACACGCTCTCCCCAGATGCAGAGCTGTTCTACAGCTGCAGCACGGAAAGTATCGGCAGCACCCAGATAAACCTTCTTACCTGCCTGTTTGAATTGCCAAGCCAGTTTTCCGATTGTCGTGGTCTTGCCGACGCCATTAACACCAACCACCAGGATCACATAAGGTTTATGATCACCAGGAAGATCCCAGTTATCGTTATCTTCAGTATTATTCTCAGCCAAGAGATTGGCAATCTCATCACGGAGGATACGATTCAGTTCTGAAGTGCTCACATACTTATCGCGAGCCACACGCTCTTCGATACGTTCAATAATCTTCAACGTGGTATCCACACCCACATCACTGGTAATCAGCACCTCCTCAAGATTATCCAGCACATCATCATCAACCTTTGACTTACCAGCCACCGCACGGGTCAGTTTGTCAAATACGCTGGTCTTTGTTTTTTCCAGACCTTTGTCTAGTGTTTCTTTCTTTTCTTTATTGAAAAATCCAAAAATTCCCATAATGCTATATATAACGCGTGCAAAGATAATTAAAATCCACGATATAGCAAAAAAAAGAAGCTGCAATTTA
>JAEEGI010014482.1_pt1 | contig 16570 bp, 11 predicted proteins | sample 8958751 | NCBI WGS metagenome assembly JAEEGI01 (sample SAMN16246545, study PRJNA631951) | gut metagenome | biome: gut microbiome; feature: rumen; material: KS-attached | host: Bos | place: Iran: Karaj | collected 2018-10
GATGAGGGTTTTCAGTTCTTGGGGTTCCAGCACCTCGATGCTGGCGCCGTGGGACATGAGTTCCTCTTTCAGGTCATAGGTGATGCGCATCTTGTAGGTGAAGATGGAGTAGTCGTCGTGCACTTCTTCCTGTTGGGAACTGTGCAACGGCAGAGCACGGAAGTATTTGGCCTGGGTGGGCTCCACACGCAGGACGATGCGCTTGGGACTGTTCTGGTTGGTGATGATGCCGAAACAGTCCTTGAAGAATTCCGACGGGTTGATGTTGTCGGGCATGGCAAAGGTGTCCTGCAAGAGGTTCAAACTGCTGATTCGGTCCAGTGAGTAGGTCTTGATCAGGCCATCATTGACGTTGAGTCCGATGACATACCACAGCTGCTTGAAAATCTTGACAAAATAGGGTTCCAGCACGATGCCGTCGGTGGGACGGCTGCGGGTATAGCTCTTATAAGAGAAACGGATGCGGCGGTTCTGCTTCAAGGCGTCAATGACCACGGGCAAGTGCTCGCGCGCTGAGGGTACATTCTCGAGCATGACGCGCTCACTCACGTCGTGGGCGTTGCTGAGTGTGCCGCTGAGCGAAACTGAATCTACCAGCCAGGACCGCAACCGGGCATTGTTCTCACCGCCCGAGTCGTCGATGTAATATTCAAATGTGGACTTGTCACACTGGATGTTGATGTCAAACATCTCTTCCACGCCATTGCGGTAATGAAAGAAAGTTCGCCGCGCCAACGGCTTGCCCTCGCTGATATCGCTGCGCAACCAGGCGTCGTTCAAATCCTTGAGCGAGATGCGACCATAGCGGCTGATGGTGTCCACCAGCCACACGTAGCGGTTGATCATGTTGCGAGCCATGGTTTTTAGTTTCTAGTTTCTCGTCCCTAGTTTCTAGTTGTTAGTTTTTAGTTTTTAGTTGTTAGTTTTTAGTTGTTAGTTGACATCCTAACACCTAAAGCCTAAAGTCTATTATTTTCTCTTGATGAGGAGGGCCAGGCCAATCATGGTTAGGGCGGCATTCAGCAGTAGCAACTCAAAGCCGAGGGTGTAGTCAAACTGGTTCTTGAGCCACATCTGGATAAAGAAGCTGATGACGGGTGCGGCAATGCACACCATGGGGACCAGACGGTCACGCACGGGACTCTTGCACATCATGCCGAAGGCAAACAGGCCCAGGATGGGACCGTAGGTGTAGCTGGCCAAGGTATAAACCGCACTGATGGCGTCACTGTTACTGATGGCGTAGAAGATGAGGATGACGAGGCCCATGCCGGCAGCCATGGCGATGTGCACCATGCGACGTGTGCGGCCCAAGGTCTTGTCGTCCTGCTTTTTGTCGGCACCCAGGATATCGACGGTGAACGAGGTGGTGAGCGAAGTCAATGCCGACCCGGCTGCCGAGTAGGCTGCAGCAATCAGGCCGATGATGAACACGACGCCGAGCAGCACGGGCATTCCTTCGCTGAAGGCTACCGTACCAAACAACTCGTCGGTCTTCTCGGGCATGGTGATGCCGTGGGCCTTGATGTGCATAGTGAGCAAGGTGCCCAAAATCAGGAACAGGGCAATGACAATGACCTGCAGGAAGACGCTCACGATGAGGTTCTTGGCCGACTCGTTGGCATTTTTGCAAGCCAGGCTGCGCTGCATCAGGTCCTGATCGAGGCCTGTGGTGGCGATAACCATGAAGATGCCTGCGATGAACTGTTTCCAGAAATAGGTGCCCTCCTTGGGATTGTCAAAGAAGAAGATGCGCGACGTGTCATCGCCCGCAACGGCCTTGCACAGACCGCCCAGGTCATAACCCAGCCCCTTGGCGACAAAATAGATGCTCAGTACCACCGACAGGATGAGGCAGAAACTCTTGAGCGTGTCGGTCCAGATGACCGTCTTGACGCCGCCCTGGAGGGTGTAGAGGAATATCAGTGCGATGGTGACGATGACGTTGATGACGAAGGGGATGTGCAGCGGTGAGAACACCAACAGCTGGAGGGTGACGCACACTACATAGAAGCGCACAGCAGCTCCCAACATCTTACTGATGAAGAAGAACCACGCGCCGCTCTTGTGCGTGCTGCCGCCGAAGCGTTGTTCCAGGTAGCCGTAAATCGACACCAGGTTGCGCTTGTAGAACAGCGGGATGAGCACGTAGGCGATGACAAAGTAGCCTACGATAAAGCCCAGTGCCATCTGCAGGTAGCTGAAGCCCTTGGTGACGACCATGCCGGGTACTGAGATGAAGGTGACGCCCGAGATGGGTGCTCCCAACATGGCGATGGCGACAATGAACCATGGGGCCTGGCGTCCGCCGCTCAATGCGGTGGCGGTGTCGCTCTTGCGTGACGCGGCCCACGAGATGATAAACAGAAGAATGAAATAGCCAACGATTGTGGCAAGTACAATCCAAGGAGTCATATTTTTTAGTTTTTAGTTTTTAGTTTTTAGTTGTTAGTTTCACTCGCTTTGCTCGTGCAAGGTGGGCTGCGCCTCAGCAATTGAAAGCAAGCTTTCATTGCGTTCGGCTTGCACCACCTTTCTAGTTTTTAGTTTCTAGTTGTTAGTTGTTAGTTTTTAGTTTTTAGTTTCACTCGCTTTGCTCGTGCAAGGTGGGCTGCGCCTCAGCAATTGAAAGCAAGCTTTCATTGCGTTCGGCTTGCACCACCTTTCTAGTTGTTAGTTGTTAGTGTTTAGTGTTGTTGTTTGAAAACTATTCGTCGTAGAGGAGGTAGGGCTTGCGCTGGGCTTTGAAGAGTTCTACATCGGCCTGCCATGTGGCTTCGATTTCCTGGGCATCCTTGCCCTCGTCAATCATCTGGCGCACGCGGGTGGTGCCCATCAGCAGGTCAAAGAAGTTGCTCTTCAAGTAGAACTGGTGCCCTCCTGCCGTGAGGTTGCGGTAGGCATCGATGATGTAATTCAGGTTGATGCCTTGGGCAATGACTTCCTCGGGGTCGAGGTTATGCAGGTCCATGCCATGACACAACTTGTCCATCTGTGGCGGTGTCTTGGCACCGGGGCGGCTTGTGGGAGTGAACTCAAAGTCATAGCCCACCATGTCGGGATGGCCGTACACCTGGAAAGGCCAGTCGGTGCCTCGTCCCAGGCTCACCGTCGTGCCCTCGAAATAGCACATCGAGGGGTAGAGGTAGATGGAGAGCATATTGGGCAGGTTGGGGCTTGGGGCAATGGGCAGGGTGTAACGGGTCTGATGGGTGTAGTTCAGGCATGGAATGACCGTGAGTTCACACTTCTTGCCGTCCTTGAGCCACTTCTCTCCGTTGGCCATCTGTGCCAGCTCGCCTAAAGTCATGCCGTGAACGGTGGGTATGGGTAGTCGTCCCACTCCCGATTTGAGGGTCATGTCCAAAATAGGGCCGTCAACGTACATTCCGTTGGGGTTGGGCCTGTCCAGAACCATGAATTGCTTGTTGTAGGTCACGGCGGCGTCCATCAGGTTGATCATTGTCACGTAATAGGTGTAGAACCTCAGTCCCACGTCCTGGATGTCGGTGACGATAACGTCGATGCCGTCCATCACTTGCTTGCTGGGCATGGGCGACTTGCCGTCATAGAGCGATGCGATGGGGATGCCCGTTTTCTCGTCAACGCTGCTCGACACGTGTTCGCCGGCATCGGCATTGCCGCGGAAACCATGCTCGGGCGAGAAGATGGTGACGACATTCACGCCGTTTTCCAACATCAGGTCCAGCGTGTGCTTGTCGCCCACCATGCCCGTTTGGTTGCTTAACAGCGCCACCCGTTTGCCCTTGAGCAAGGGGACATATTCACTGGTGCGGGCAGCCCCCAGCACCACTTCGCCGCCATTTGCGGAACCGGAGGGCTCACTGGCGGCTTGAGTTGTCGTAGTATGGTTTGTACTTGATTTGCTGGTGGTGCAAGCGTTCAGGGCTGTCATCGACGTGAGCGACAGCCACATGGCCACCAATATGACAACCGGAGAGATTTTGGTTAAGTTTATCATCTTTGTTTCAATTATTGTTATCAACTTGCAAAATTAGGCCATTTGATGAAAAAAAACAATATTCAAAGCCGAAAAAGGTGTCACTCCAAGATGTAATTCGAGTAATTATTGCAGCCATCGGAAGGCAATAGTTAATCGCTGTAATGATGGGAACCACTGTTTTCGGTATAAAATCTTGCATATTGCGATTATTTTATGGATATTTGCGGCCAATATTGTGCATACTGTCATCTAATTACTAATTATTATCCCAGAAAACCGATGAAAATTAGTAATATGCTCGATTTGACTGTAACATTTGTTTAACTAGTACTATTAACATAAGATCCATGAAGAAAGAATTGTTGATGTTGTCGCTCGTGTTGTGTCTTGTGTATTGCAATGTTGGCGCGCAGGTGACGTTTAACGGTAAAAACGCGGCTGTTGACACGTTGACAGGCACGTGGTTGCTCTCGGTGCCGAAAGCGGTTTTCGGGACCGACTATGATGCTAGAATTACCCTGGGCGAAGGCGTTTCAAAATGCTTGATTGATAATGTTGAGGTGACCGACCGTTTCACCTTCAACAATGTGCAACCTGGATCGACTTACCAGCTGTGGGCTTTGTGCAGAACGGACACAGTTCGTGCCAACATCCAGTTCACTTATTGGCCCGTCATCCAAATCTATGGCTCGTTTGCCAAAACACCATACCATACCGGGACTGTGATATATACCCACCCCGACTCCTTGACTCAGCCGAGCATCAGTTCCCGCGTGCGTTGGGCCGGCAGTTCAACCGCTGCCAATGACCGTCTGAAGCATAACTTCCATTTGAAATTCTATAACGAAGACGGCAGCAAGAAGGATATGTCTTTCTTCGGCTTGCGTCATGATTTCCATTGGCGCTTGGATGCTGGTCAGGTCGATTTTGCCCGTGTTCGCAACCGTGTGGCTAAGGACATCTGGGCTGAGTTTGCCCATCAGCCCTATTATGCTGCTTATGAGCCCAAGACGCCGTACAACTACGTACGCGGCGATTTTGTAGAGGTTTTTCTCAACGATGAGTATATGGGTATTTACAGTCTCAATGAGCACATGGATCGCCAGCAACTCAAACTCAAGCCCTATGATTACGGCGCAGGCGAGTTTCATGGCGGCTTATGGAAGCCGATGCAATGGTCCTATGTGACCGTGTTCAGCAAACTCATCGAGATCAATGCCCAAAACAAGAAATGGGACTCTTTCTATGTTAAATACCCCAATATCGATGACGTGAAGCCGACCAACTTTGCCACTCTCTACCATGCCATTGACTTTGCGATGAACTCGACGCGCAAGGCCTTTATCGATAGTGCGCAGTATTACTATGATATCCCTGTGTGGCGCGATTACTACCTGTTTACGATACTGTTGCAGGCGCCTGACAATGTCGGCAAGAACGTCTATTACGCTTGCTACGATGTGGCTACCGACCCACGACTTACGATAGCGATATGGGACCTGGACTGTACCCAGGGTCAGTTTTGGAGCAATCAGGGCGCCAATTACCACCATTCGCTAGTGGGCCCAGAGCAGGAATTCAAGAATACCCAGTTGGGAGCCCACAAGGTGTTTAAACGCTTGAACGCCACTGATGTGTCGTTCCACGGCCTAGCGACCGAGCGCTATTGGGAGTTGCGTGGTACGACCTTTAACCCCGATACTATTGTTGCACGTTATGCGACTTATTTTGCCGAGATGAAAAGTTGTGGAGCCGATCAGCGCGAAATCACCCGCTGGAGTCGCTGCAAAGACTTGGCAGGGCATGATCTTGATTTCAATACCGAGTTGAGTTACCTGAGCGACTGGTGGCAACTGCACATCGCCTACCTCGACGCTAACGTGTTCATCCCTTATCCAAAGGGCGACATCAACTTCGACCGCAATGTGAACGTGACCGACGTGACTGTTCTCATCGATTATCTGCTGAATGGCGACACCGCACCCTTCAACAGTTATAAGGCCGATGTGGATAACAGCGGGCAGGTGGATATCGCCGATGTCGCATCCCTTATCGACTTGGTTTTGTCTCCATTGGCCGATGAAACAGGCAGCGTGTTGCTGCCTCATCCCGCTGTAGCATATTTTTGATTTTACCCCTGTGTTTTTCGTGAATTAGAAAAATGGTTGTACCTTTGTGACGGCAAAAATGTCGCTTATCTTTTTTGAGAGAAAAGTAATGGAAACCGATCATCTATCCGCGGCCCGAAAAACCATTGTGGGCATACAATTCCTTTTTGTAGCCTTTGGCTCCACTGTTCTCGTCCCGTTGCTTGTGGGACTTGACCCCGCCACCGCATTATTTACCGCCGGTCTCGGCACTTTTATTTTTCACATGGTCACCAAAGGAAAGGTGCCCATTTTTTTAGGCTCTAGTTTTGCCTTTATCGCACCCATCATCTCGGCCTCCAAGCAGTGGGGTATGCCGGGCACGATTGCAGGCATCACTGGCGTGGCGCTGGTTTATTTCGTCATGTCGGCGCTCATCAAGTGGCAGGGACGTCGCCTGCTCGAGCGTTTGTTCCCGCCTGTCGTCATCGGGCCTGTCATCATCTGTATCGGCCTTTCGCTGGCTCCAGCAGCGGTCAATATGGCCCAAGAGAACTGGATACTGGCCTTCATCTCACTCTTGACGTCCATTCTTGTGCTCGTGCTCGGTAAAGGACTGGTCAAACTGGTGCCTGTGGTCTGCGGCATCGTTGTGGGCTATATTGTGGCCTGTCTGATGGGGTTGGTCGATGTCTCGGCCGTGGCCGCAGCGTCATGGTTCGCCCTGCCAGATAGTATCGTGCATTTCAAGTTGCCGCAATTCGCTTGGGAACCGTTCCTATATATGATACCCGTTGCCATTGCCCCCGTGATTGAACACATTGGCGACGTGTATGTTGTGAGTGCCGTGGCCGACAAGGACTTTGTCAAGAATCCTGGTTTGCACTGCACCATGCTGGGCGATGGCTTGGCCTGCCTGGCAGCCTCCTTGTTTGGCGGTCCTCCCGTGACCACCTACAGCGAGGTGACCGGCGCGATGCAGATTACGCGCATCACATCTCCCGTAGTCATCCGCATTGCTGCGGGCACTGCCATTGTATTCTCGGTCATCGGCAAGCTGAGTGCCCTATTGCAGAGCATTCCCAGCGCTGTGCTGGGAGGCATCATGATGCTGCTGTTCGGTTCTATCGCATCGGTAGGCATTCAAAATCTCGTTCACAACAAGGTGAATTTGGATGAGACCCGCAACATCATCATCGTGAGTGTGACGTTGACCCTGGGCATTGGTGGCGCCATCATCCCGATGGGCTCATTCAGCTTGAGCGGCATCGGCCTGGCTGCAATCGCTGGTGTCATCCTCAACCTCGTCATCCCGCACTCTCGCGAAGCATAATTCCAATCAGTTTGCTGCAGAAAGGCCGCGGACGATGGGTCGCGCTGTGCGCGAAAAATCGAACAAAATCTACAATCAATCAAAACATTTAAAATAAATTCGTTTGATTTCTTGCGAACGAACGCGAGCAATCCCTTTTTCCGCTAGACGCGGACAACGGCTGTTGTATTATTCTTGATTCTCTTGGACCTCTTGAGCCTCTTGAGGCTTTTGGGGCTCGGGCGTGTTCTTCTTGATGTAAATGGCCGCGGCCTGCACAATGATGGACAAGGCATAAAACAGCATGCCCAAGAATATTTCACTGAAGGCGGTACTGAAGATATGACCAAAGCCCAAGAAGATAGCGATAGGGATGGATATCACACCGATGACGATGAGAACAATCGAGATGTACTTTAAAATCGAGGCGAAGGATAATTGGAAATCTTTCATAATGAATGTATGTTTGGTGAATAACTATGGCAAAGATATAACAAAATAATCAACAGTTCGTTTTTTAGTCATTTTATTTGTATATTTGCAGACGGTAATCAAAACAAAAAGGATGATGAGAAGACTTTTAACATTACTGACGGTGCTGGCCCTCGCTGTCGATGCTTGGGCTTGGAAACCGCTGTTTGTGGGGCATCGCGGATGCAATATCGGTGTAGAGAATACGGCCGAGGCCTTTCGCAACGGCGTGGATATATACGGCTATGACGGGCTGGAGTGTGACGTGCGTGTGACCAAGGACGGATTTTATGTCATCAGCCATGATGAGACCACTAACCGTGTGGGCGGCAATCTCACCGTTGCCGATGCCACCTATGCCGAACTGCGGGCTGAGGCATATACCCAGACGCGTGGTGGTGTGACCTATACGGGTCACATCTGCACCGTTGCCGAGTATTTGGCCATCTGTGTCGAGAAGGGCGTCTTTCCCGTCATCGAACTCAAGTGGACCACCGGCATCAATAACAACGACATGAGCAACTTTGACGGCTTGGCTCATCTGGTCATTGACCAAGGGCTTACTGATAAGGTGATCTTTCTCACATCGATGAAGAAGTCGCAAGAGTACATTGCAGAGCACTATCCCCAGTTCACGCGGCAATGGCTGTGTAATGCCAACTGGGAAGGCAACGAGGATTGGTGCCGTCAATACGGGCTCCATCCCAGCATCTCCATCGGCAACTTTGACGCCAATACCGTGAAGACCTTTCATGACATGGGTCTGAACGTGGCCATGTGGACCGTAGATACCAAGGCCAACTACCTGAAATATGGCAATATGGGCGTCTATATGATGACCTGCAATTCGCTCCATCCCAGCGAGATGCCTGAACTCGAAGATATCGACTGGGGTACTGACGAGTTGGGTGAGCTTCCAGGCGATAAAGCCACCGTCACGAGCACCGACCACTACACCATTACTGGTATGAACTTGGATCATCACGCTAGCCCTGACGGCATCTCCATCACCGTCAATCACCTGAGCGACGGCACCGTTCAGGCCCGTAAAGTGTTGTTGACCCCCTAAGTAGAGCAGCGTGAAAAGATTCCTCAAATATGGCTTGGCATTATTGGCCCTTGTGATGGTGGCGCTGCCATGTCAGGCAGGCCGTTTTGCCGATGACTCCCTCAAGGTCGATGGCCACATGCGGCACTTCGCCATTTATCTGCCCGACGGTTTGCGACATGATGCCCCCTTGGTGTTTATTTTGCATGGCTATGGCGCCGGCATTTGGCGAGAGAATCCCATGCTGTCGGCAGCCGACCGTCATGGTTTTGCCGTCTGTCTTCCCCAAGGCCTGAAAGACCCCCAGGGAGAGCCCAGCTGGAACGTGGGCTATCCCTTCCAGCAAGGATGGGAAGTGGATGATGTCAAAGCACTGTGCCGCATTGCCCGTCATGTTCAAAAGCATTACCGCTTGAGCCGCAGCAACACCTTCTTGACTGGTATGTCCAATGGCGGCGAGATGTGCTACCTAATGGCCTATAGCAAGCAATCGGTTTTCAAGGCCGTTGCGCCCATTGCCGGGCTGACGATGGCGTGGATGTATGAGCGGCTAGAAGCACCGCAGCCCATCCCCCTGATGGAAATCCACGGCACCGAAGACCGCGTCTCGGAGTGGGACGGTGATATGGAGGACAAGGGCGGCTGGGGCGCCTATCTGCCCGTCCCTGTCGCTATCGGCTACTGGGTGGCGCGTAACCGCTGCACCCACGAAGTGACCGAACGCGTCGAGAGCCTGCAAGGTGCCCAAGGTCACCCCGTGATCAAGCACCGTTACAGCAACCCCTCGACAGGTTGTGATGTGTGGCTCTATGAGGTCGTGGGCGGTGTCCACAGCTGGCATACCGGTGACCTCGACACCGGTGAAGAAGTCTGGAACTTCTTCTCCCGTTATTTGGAATAAAGTAGGCTGATGTGTCATCTTTTTCGCCGTTGCCCATTTTTCGTTGGCGGCTGTGGCGGCTGTTGCAAAACTCATTTGACACAACTATAAATCGGCCTACGGCCGAGAAATTAAACAAAATTTTTTATAAAATTCAATCAAAACAATTATTTATTCTGATTTTGCTTTGATTTTTCGAGCGAAGCTCGATTAAACTTTTCAGGCGTGAGTTTTGCAACGGCCTCTCGTGTGGTGTTTCTCCTAGAAGTCGAGTCTTCGGCCCGACTAGCCTCTTCGAGGCCGGAACTGAGCCCATTATTTCAGGCTAGTATCTTTTTACGTCAACTGCAGCTTATTGTGATGAATTTGATTGCTTTTTTTGCGGGGCTATTCATTTTTATGCGTGTGAGTGCCCCTTTTTTGAGGTTTTTATTGTATCTTTGTCATTATTAAATTAAAATGGTCATTTCCCGTGACCTCAAGTAAAACCATTAATTATTTACCGTTATGAAAAAGTATACTCATGCATGGTTGGCTATGATGGCCATAAAGCGCTTGGATATGGGTGACATTCCCGAGTTTGAAGGAACAGGAAAGCATCCTAAAGAGATCAAGAGGTATGCCAGGAGCCTGGTGCGCTGGTTCAAGAACTACCGAGATTTTGTTGTGCAAGGCGCTTGGTACCCCGATGATGTGTTCTGTGACCAAGGCACGAGCCATGGTGTGAAGTATTTGCCTGGTGACTCCCAACTTCCTGCTCCTGAGTTCAAGAAACTCCCCAAAACCATGGAGATTTACCAACTGATGAAGAAGAAATCCCCGCTCTACAATGCACCGTTCGTCATCGATAGCGGTAACGTGTGCGACCGCGTTAATGCCATGTGCCACACCATTGTGGATAACTTTAAAATTCAGTTCCGCGAGGAAAAAGGCAACCCAATCGGCCCGTCATCTACGCACATGGCCATGAGGTTCTTCATCTTGAGCCACTATATCGCCGACACTCATATGCCGCTCCACTGCGATGCGCGCAAATTTGAAAAGGTGCATACCGCGATAGAAAAAATCTGGGAGGAGGAGGTCAACAAGTCCTACGAGATTGATAAGGATAATGACCGATTTTTCTATGACCCCAAGGGCTATCCCCTTGCTACCGACAAGATGACCAACCTCATCAAGACCGTCGAGGAGAAAATCATTTCCCGCCCGTTTATCTATGCATGGGGCGGCAGCAAGTACAGCGCATGGGACTATGTGAGCGCCGTGTCGGAATACTCCTATATGCTGGCCTACGAGATGCTTCCCCAGGGCTCTAAAGACATGACGGGAAAAGAGTACAAGCTCACGCCGGCCTTTGAGAATTTCTACGATTACAGCTCCATGCTGCTCGCCGACGCTGTCGATTCCATTGCCCGCGCCTGGCTCCACGTGTGGATGCGCTACCGTGAATGGGGTCCCGACAAGAACAAAGTCGTCGATAATTATACCAAGTAAACACTATCACAATCAATGGGTGGAGACGCAAGATTTTTGCGTCTCTTTTTTGTGAGGGATGCCGTAATGCCAGCATTGAGACGCAAGATTTTGCGTCTCTACAGGGCTGGTTTTTTCTAAATAGTTATTGTGTGAAAGGTGGGTCACTTGAGCATTTCTTGGATGGTGCACCTTGTTTGACTCTGCCTCGCGGTGACCTCACGCTAAGTTGCTAAGTCGCAAAGTTTTTTATTGGGCGCAATTCATTATCAATGCCAAGATGGTGCCGGGTTACTTAGCGCCTTTTTTGCGGTTACATTCGCGGCACAACATTTGGCAGTTCTCGATGACGGTGCGGCCACCCTCTCGCCACGGCTTGATGTGGTCTCCCTCCATAAACTCGATGTCAAACTCCTTGCCGCACAAGGGACAGATGTGGTTTTGTTGTTCCCATACGGCCAGCTTGATGTCCTCGGGGAAGGCACGCAGGTCTAGGTGCTGCTCGTCGCCCGTGAGCACATAGGGGATGATGCCCGACTGTCGTTGTATTTCGCTGTCGCGCATTAGGGTCGATATCTGCTTGGCCATCTCCACTGTGTCAAGCGTCTTGTCATGGTATTTATCATAGTACAGCGCCCAGTCCAGGCCCTTCATTATTTTTTTGAATTTCTTCATTTCGAAGTTGGTGATGGCCCAGTTCAAGACGTTTTGGAAATAGGTCCATAGATTGTTGGCGTTGGGGTCGTGCTGGTGCTGAGCCATGTAGCTCACGCGGCTTTGCGTCTTGCCGTTTCGCTTCTCATGGTCGGCCATCCAATCCAGCGCTTTTTTTAGGAAGTCCTGACGGATGGGCACTCCAAGCACGAGGTCTTTGCCCAACTTGTAGGCACCGCAGTTGCTCTTTGAGAAATGGCGCTTGGCATCGCTCACAAAAGGCCCTGCATAGATGGCATTGAGGATTTCTTGCTCATTAAGTGGCTTGCCCGCGATGTTGATGGTCTTGAACCACTCCAGTTTCTCGCTATGCTCACCCTCGCACACATACACTGTCAATTCATAGTCTAGAATGCGCTTTTGGATGTCTCCAGGCTGATTGAAGAAGTTCTTGAAGTCATAGCTGAATTTTCCTGCTACATACTCGCATAACGCCAATGTACGCTGCTGACCGTCCATCACCTCGTAAGGGCACTCAGCATCATCGCTACGCTTCACCCAATACATCACATTCAACGGGTACCCGTGCAGTACCGTATTGATGACTGCCTGCTGTTCCTTGTCGTTGTAGATAAACTCACGCTGATAGGGTGGACGGATATCCAACAGCCCGTTATAGCCCCTAACGCCCTGCTCTTCGTTGTTTACATAACCCTGAGTGATTTCCCTCACGGTCACACTGATTTGTTTTATCGTCATCATAGCTTCTTAGGATGTTTGTTGCGAATGAGAATTCTACTATACGGACATTTTGACTTACCGTTAATTGTATAAGCAAGGTCCGTTCTGCCTCGATAATTCTTGCCTACCCCAGCTTGTTTTGCCAGATCGCCACTCCCGATACCTATTATCTCAAATTGCTCTGGATTATATCTCTCTAAAAAAGTATCAGGAACTCCCATCATTCCGTCATAGTCCAATGGTATGTCCATTACATTGGAAACATCAATTGCATCACAATTATCGTAATGTGGATAATCTTCAGAAGAATAGCGGCAGACTAGGTCCATTTCCTCATGACGTTTATTATGGTCAAGATTAGTGAACCAAATTACGCCCATTATATTTTTGATTATTTGTCCACGCTCATTTATTTTGTAAGATTTGGTCTTTGTTGGATCAAAACTAGTTGGAGGTTGAATCATATTCATTCCACCCCCAAAGGGCTTAAATCCCGTCCACACTTGATTGCTCTTAATTAGAGGAAACACTTCTTTATAATGTAATGCGTTCATATTCCCAATTATCAAGAACTTTTTCTCGTATTTCATCAATTGAGCGATGTACTCACGAAATAACGAAAATGGTGGGTTTGTCACTACGATATCAGCTTCTTTAAGTAGCTCAATACATTCGGGGTCGCGGAAGTCGCCAGTTTTGAGGATGGAAAGTACGTTTTTGTCGTTTTGTAAGAGGTATTGCACATCGCTCAGGTCAACGGCTCCGTCGCCGTTCATGTCACGCACCTCGGTGATCTCTACTTTATAGGCGATTTTCTTGGGCTCTTCGGTAAAGTCGCCCCAGTCGATCATCAGTTCATTGCCTTGCACTGGCGAGCCGTTGTAACAAGTGCAAATCAGCTTTTTAAGCCCAAGTTGGTTGAAGCGTAAGGCAAAATATTTAAAGAAATTACTCTCGTAGGGGTCATCACAGTTGCACAGGATGGTCTTGCCGCGAAAGTGCTGCCAGTAGTGCTGCAACTCCAGCTCGATATCGCTCATCTGCGTGTAAAACTCGTCTTTTTTGGCCGTCTTTGCGGCATTCAGGTTCTTGTTTGCCATAGGCGTTTGATAGTCAATTAGAAGGCAATCGACTATCAATCACGCCGCTGAACGTAAAAGACGTGATGACATCCTTATCGCGTCCAGCTATGAGGCAGCCTCGCATGGAAACCTCAACCATCGTATAAGAATGCACCACGCCTATGGCGTAATGCATCGCTATAAATACGATGGTAAGGTATCCATACGGAATACCCTCACTCATTATTTCGGTGTTTTGTTATTTCCAAAAAGTTTGCGAGGCTTTTGGCTGGACGCGAAATAATAGCGAATGCTTGTTATTGTCCTCGGGATTTCTCCCCCGATTCCACGTGCAAAGTTAAACACTTTTTGTCTAAAAACAAAAAATCATTCCAAAAGTGGAGGAATATCAATTGTTTGCTGCCATTGTGTGGAGGTGGATAGTCAGATCAATCAGATTAATCTGTTGTTATGAAGAAAGTTGTTCTTGTTTCCTTAGCATTTTGCTGCAATGAATTTTGTCTGATATTTAGCTAACCTCCTGTTTTTGCGAAATGGGGCGTCTTGTGCTGTTTTTATTTGACGTGAAAGGATGTCTAGAGGGAAAGGGCCTTGAAGGGCATGCTATGGGCTAAGGAAATGTCGCGGTTAGTGGCCCCTTTCAGGGCCCGTTTTTACCTTCTTGTCAGCCCCCAGGCTACACAGACCTCTGGCCTGTGCACCCTGGGGCTATTGCTAGTCAAGGCCGCTGGCCTTGTGCAGGCCTTCGACCTGCTTAGACCCGACAATCGCCCTGAATGACTTAACGGCGTGGACTAATGCGTAATACAGGAGTTTTGAGACGCAAGATTTTGCGTCTCTACAGGGCTAAAACAGGTCGAGCCTCATTTCCCGAGGCTCGACCTGGTAGGTTGTTGTGCGAAAGGGTTACTTGAGCATTTCCTGGATGGCTCGCTCGAGCTGGCGGTCGTGTCCGGTAAGGTAGTCCTCGGGGGTGTTATAGACCTCGATGTCGGGCAACAGCGGCGTGTTCTCGCAGTAGTTGCCGCGCATGTCACGGCATCCCACCTGCGGAATGCCAAATACCAGCGAGCGGTCGATGAGCGTCTCCCACCACACGGCGGTCATTGTGCCTGCAACGGGAGTGCCGATGAGTTTGCCGATGCCCAACTCCTTATAAACCCATGGGAAGCCGTGGCCGTTGCTGTAGTCGTCCTCGCACATGAGCACGCATGAGGGCTTGGTCCACTTGTTGAACGGGTCAGCGCCCACGACCTTGCCGTGGGGCACAAAACTCTGGTACTGCTTGCCGCTGAGCAGGGTGCACAGGTCGTCGTGCAGCCATCCGCCGCCGTTGTGGCGCTCATCGACGATGACGGCCTTGCGGTTGCGGTTCTTGTCGCTCAGCAGTTCGCGATAGACGGTGCGATAACTCTCGCTGTTCATCTCCTTGACGTGGACATAGGCCAACTGGCCGCCCGAGAGGCTATCTACCAGCGCGCGGTTGCGGTCCACCCAGCGCTTGTACAACAATTCCTGTTGCTCACCCTTGCTGATGGCCTTGACGGTGACGTCGAAGCGCTTCTTGGTTGCCGGGTTGAAGACGGTGACGCGGATGGGTTTGCCGGCTTTGCCGTCGAGCATCCAGTTATAATCATCTCCGGCGCCAATGTTGTTGCCATCGATTTCCTCGATGATGCAGCCTGTGGTGACGCCAGTTTTCTTCACGTCAAAGGGACCGCGCTTGATGACTTCCTGGATGCGCAGGCCATTGCCCTGGTAGGTGTCGTCCAGGAAGAGGCCCAAGGCGGCAGTCTTGAGCGTGGCGCCCTCGGGGTTGTAGCGAGCGCCGGTGTGGGAGCCATTCAACTCGCCCAGCATCTCGCTGAGCATGTCGCGGAAGTCGTAGTTGTTGTTGATGTAGGGCAGGAAGCGCTTGTAGTTGTCGCGATAGCCTTCCCAGTCCACGCCGTGGATGTCCTCGACGTAGAATTTGTCCTTGACTTGTTGCCAGATGTGGTTGAAGATGTATTCGCGTTCCTCTTGGGGGCGATAGTTGAAGTTGGCCTCGAAGTTGACGGGTTCGGGCTTGCCCTTGGCCAGGTCGATCTTCTGGATGCCCTTGCCGGTGCACACAAACAGGTTCTTGCCGTCCTTGTCGGCCATCATCTGGCCGCCGCCCACGCCCTTGAGGACGATTTCGGTCTTGTTCTCGCGCAGGTCGTGTTTCCACAGGTCCATGCCGCCCTCGAAGGCAGCCTGATAGTACAGCGTGTCGCCGCCCTTGGAGAGCACGTAGTCGCCCAAGCGAGATGAGTTCACCGTCAGGCGCGCGATGCGGTCGCGGCAGTTCTCCAGGTCAAATTGCAGGGCGGGCACAGCGAGTTTCTCCTCGGTGGCGCCTTTTTTCTTCTTGTTGTCTTTCTTCTTGGTTTTCTGTTCGGCCTTAGCCTTGTCGGCCTCTTTCTTTTGCTCCTTCTCGGCCTCTTCGCGCAGGACTTTCTCTTCCTTGGTCATGCGGAAGCGCTCGTAGGCATCCAGATCAAAGAACATGATGTACACGTCGTCCTCGGCGCCCCAGCTGCCATGGCTGCGGTAGCCGGCACGGTCGCTGGTGAAAATCATGGCTTTGCCGCCCAGTACCCACTTGGCGTTGCCCTCGTTGTATCCGCTCTCGGTCAGGTTGTGCACCTCGCCGTTGCCGCTGGCATTGACCAGAGCGACGTCCTGGCTGTTCCAACCGCCCTCTCCGATGTAGGACGAGAGCAGCCAGCGGCTGTCGGGACTCCATTCAAACCACACGTCGCCGTCGCTGTAGGAGTAGATGTACTTGCCGTCCATGAGCGTGCGCACGGCCTTGCTCTTGACGTCAACGGCGC
>JAEEGI010014487.1_pt1 | contig 16565 bp, 14 predicted proteins | sample 8958751 | NCBI WGS metagenome assembly JAEEGI01 (sample SAMN16246545, study PRJNA631951) | gut metagenome | biome: gut microbiome; feature: rumen; material: KS-attached | host: Bos | place: Iran: Karaj | collected 2018-10
GGGGAGATCCATGCCCTGCTCGGCGAGAACGGCGCGGGCAAGAGCACGCTCATGAGCGTACTCTTCGGCCTCTACCAGCCGGAGGGAGGCGAGATACGGAAGAACGGCGAGAAGGTGCGCATCGACGATCCCAACGACGCCACCGCGCTGGGGATAGGAATGGTCCACCAGCACTTCAAGCTGGTCGACGTCTTCACGGTGTTCGACAACATCATCCTGGGCGCTGAGACCGTCGGAAAGATGGGCTTCATCAAGAAGAAGGAAGCCAGAAAGAAGATCGAGGAGCTCTCCGAGCGCTACGGCCTGAGGGTCGACCTCGACGCCAAGGTCGAGGACATCACCGTCGGCATGCAGCAGAGGGTCGAGATCCTCAAGATGCTCTACAGGGACAACGAGATACTCATCTTCGATGAACCCACCGCGGTGCTCACGCCGCAGGAGATCGAGGAGCTGATGGCGATGATGAAGGAGTTCGCCGCCGAGGGCAAGAGCATACTCTTCATCAGCCACAAGCTCAACGAGATCATGGCCGTGTCCGACCGCGTATCGGTACTCAGGAAGGGCAAGTACATCGGCACCGTCAACACGAAGGACACCAACCCTCAGGAGCTCTCCAACATGATGGTCGGGCGCCCGGTGCAGCTGCAGGTGAGCAAGACGCCCGCGAAGCCCGGCGACGTGGTCCTCAAGGTCGAGGACATGAGCGTCGCCTCCCACATCCACAAGAGGAACGCGGTCGACCACGTGAGCTTCGAGGTCAGGCAGGGAGAGATAGTCTGCATCGCCGGCATCGACGGCAACGGCCAGACCGAGCTCATCTACGGCCTGAGCGGCCTCGACAAGTGCACGGGAAAGATCACCCTGCTCGGCCACGACATCACGAAGGCCAGCATCAAGGCCCGCGGGGAGTACATGTCGCACATCCCCGAGGACAGGCACAAGCACGGCCTGGTCCTCGACTTCACGCTGGAGCAGAACATGGTGCTGCAGAGCTTCCAGGATCCGCGCTTCCAGCAGGGAGGCTTCATCAAGCCCGAGGCCGTCAGGAGCTACTCCGAGGGCCTGATAGAGAAGTTCGACGTAAGGAGCGGCCAGGGCCCGATCACCCGGGCGCGCAGCATGTCGGGAGGAAACCAGCAGAAGGCGATCATCGCCAGAGAGCTGGACAGAGACAAACCGCTGATCGTAGCCGTCCAGCCCACGAGGGGCCTGGACGTGGGCGCGATCGAGTTCATACACAGCCAGCTCGTAAAGGAGCGGGACGAGGGAAAGGCGATACTGCTGGTATCCCTCGAGCTCGAGGAGGTAATGAGCCTCTCCGACAGGATACTCGTCATGTACGAGGGAGAGATAGTCGGAGAGTTCCTGCAGGGCCAGGTGACGGCCGAGGAGCTCGGACTCTACATGGCCGGAGCCAAGAGACAGGGAAAGGAGGCCAAGTGAGATGGAAAAGGGAAGACTTACCCAGCGCGACGGCTTCAAGACCCTAATAGCCTCGCTGATCTCTATAGTCATAGGCCTGCTCGCGGGAGCGGTCGTCATACTCATAGTCGGCCTCATCAACCCGAGCATATCCCTCGCGGGAGCCATCGAGGGCATCAAGATCGTGCTCTTCGGAGTGTTCTCCACGGGCAGGAACGCCTCGGGCGCCCTGAGCTTCGGCTTCAACCCGGTCAACATGGGCAACCTCTTCTTCAGGGCGACACCGCTGATACTGACCGGCCTCTCGGTCGCGATAGCGAACAAGACCGGACTCTTCAACATCGGCGCCCCCGGGCAGTACCTCGCGGGGACCTGCGCGAGCCTCTTCCTGGCTCTGAGCATCCCCTCCTCGAAGATGGCTCCGGGACTGATCTGGCTCATCGCCCTGCTCGGCGGCATGATCGCGGGCGCCCTCTGGGGCTCCATCCCCGGCATGCTCAAGGCCCTGCTCAACATGAACGAGGTAATAGCCTGCATCATGACGAACTGGATCGCGGCCAACCTCGTGACCTGGATCTTCGACATGAGCAACCTCAAGAACACCGCCGAGGGCACCAAGACAGGCTACATCTACAAGACCAGCTACAACGGCGTCCAGACGCCCAAGTTCGGCCTTGACAAGATCTTCAGGGGCTCGCAGATCAACGGCGGCATCATAGTCGCCGCGATACTCTGCGTGGTGATGTACATAGTCATCGAGAAGACCACCTTCGGCTACGAGCTCAAGGCCTGCGGCGCCAACAGGCACGCGGCCAAGTACGCCGGCATCCACGACAAGAGGGACATCATACTCTCGATGGCGATCGCGGGAGCGATGGCCGGAGCCGCCGGCTCGCTCTACTACCTCTCCGGCAACACCGAGTTCTTCTGGTCGACCTACCAGTCCCTGCCCTCCGAGGGCTTCACCGGGATAGCGGTCGCCCTGCTCGCCGTGAACAACCCCGTCGGGACCATATTCGCGGGAATGTTCATGTCGATGCTGAACATCTCGGGCATGCAGCTCACCTACCTCACGGCGTACAACGAGTACATCACCGACGTGATAATCGCGGTCATCGTATACCTCTCCGCCTTCTCCCTGATCATCAGGATGCTGATAAGCGGAAGGAAGAAGATCGAGCGCAGCAAGGTCACGGGCGAGCCCATCGTCCCCGCCGCCGCTGCCCCTGCTCCCGCCGCAGACGCCGCCCCCGCAGCGCAGCCGGCCGCAGGAAGCCCCGCGAAGGACAAGGAGGACTGATCATGGCATTTCTCATAAGACAGACGCTCATATACGCGATACCGCTCATGATAGTCGCGCTGGCCGGCATATTCTCCGAGAGGAGCGGAACGGTCAACCTGGCCCTCGAAGGTATCATGATCTTCGGAGCCTTCTCCGGCGTGGTTTTCGTAAGGATCATGCAGGGCGCCGGCTGGTTCGCCGCGGCGAAGGCTGACGACAACTGGATGAAGCTGCAGGGCTACCTGATGCTCGCTATGCTCGTCGCGGCCGCGCTGGGATCGATATTCTCCCTGCTGCTCGCCTTTGCGGCGATCAACCTGAAGGCGGATCAGACCATAGGCGGAACCGCGCTCAACATGCTGGCTCCCGCCCTCGTCCTCTTCCTCGTCAGGCTGATGTCCAAGCAGAACACCCTGCTCCTGCTCTCGGGCGACTCCGCGAGCTGGTTCCTCATCAAGAAGTCGATGCTCGGCTTCGGCAAGAATCAGGACATAGGCATGCTGGGCGAGGCCTTCCTCAACAAGGTCTACCTCACCACCTACGTCTGCATAATAATCTTCGTGATACTCTCCGTCCTCATGTACAGGACGAGGTTCGGACTCAGGCTCAGGGCCTGCGGCGAGAACCCCCAGGCGGCGGCGAGCCTCGGCATCAACGTAATAAAGATGCGCTACGCGGGCGTGCTCATCTCGGGCGCCCTCGCGGGCATGGGAGGCTTCGTCTTCGCGGTCACGACCGCCAACTGCTCCGCTAACGGAGACGTCGCCGGCTTCGGCTTCCTGGCCCTCGCGGTAATGATCTTCGGCAACTGGAAGCCCCTGAACGTGGCCGGCGGAGCCCTGCTCTTCGGACTCTTCAAGTGCATCGCGGCGGCCTACTCGACCCTGGACATCAACGGCGACGGGATCTACACCCTCGCCAACATAGGCATCAGCTCCAACGTCTACAGGCTGCTGCCCTACCTGATCACCCTGCTCGTTCTCATGTTCACCAGCAAGAAGTCCAGGGCTCCCAAGGCGGAGGGCATCCCCTACGACAAGGGCATGAGGTAGAACCATGAGGATGTACGACATCATCAAGAAAAAGCGCGACGGCGGCAAGCTCAGCGAGGAGGAGATACGCTTCTTCATCGAGGGCTACACCGACGGCAGCATCCCCGACTACCAGGCCGCGGCCATGTGCATGGCCATATACTTCCGCGGCATGGATACCGACGAGATCAGCGCGCTGACCCTCGCGGTAAGGGACTCCGGCGAGACCCTCGACTTCAGCGAGATCGACGGGATCCGGGTCGACAAGCACTCCACCGGAGGCGTCGGCGACAAGACCAGCCTCGTAATAGGCCCGGTCGCGGCTGCCTGCGGCGTCAAGGTCGCCAAGATCAGCGGCCGCGGGCTCGGCCACACCGGCGGGACCGTCGACAAGCTCGAGTCCATAAAGGGCCTTCGGACCGACATCTCCAAGGAGGACTTCATAGCCCAGGTCAACCGCATAGGCCTCGCGATCATAGGCCAGAGCGCCGACATGGCGCCGGCCGACAAGAAGCTCTACGCCCTCAGGGACGTCACCGCGACCGTCGACAGCCTCCCGCTAATAGTCTCAAGCATCATGGGAAAGAAGCTCGCCGCGGGCGACGACTGCATAGTGCTCGACGTCAAGTGCGGCAGCGGCTCCTTCAACAAGACCCTCGCCGACGGCGAGAGGCTCGCTCGCGAGATGGTCAGCATCGGTGAGCGCGCGGGCAAGAAGATGCTCGCCGTCCTCAGCGACATGGACAAGCCCCTCGGCCGCGCCATAGGAAACTCGCTCGAGGTCATCGAGGCCGTCGAGACCCTCAGGGGCGGCGGCCCGGACGACTTCAGGGAGCTCTGCCTCGACCTCTCGGCCTACATGATAGAGCTCGCCGGCAAGGGGAGCCGCGAGGAGTGCCTCGCTCAGGTCAGAGAAGCCGTGAGCTCCGGACGCGCCCTGAAGCTGCTCGCCGAGATGGTCGAAGCCCAGGGCGGGGATCCCACATGGATCTACGATACGGACAGCTTCCCCAAGGCCACGACCGTCAGCGAGCTGCTCTCTCCGGCGGACGGCTACATCAGGAAGGTCGATGCCGAGAGCTACGGGCTCGCCAGCCTCGCGCTCGGAGCGGGCCGCAACACCAAGGAGGAAGGCATCGACTACAGCGCGGGCCTCATCCTGAACAAGAAGACCGGCGACCCGGTGAAGAAGGGAGAGCTGCTCGCGACCCTGTATACCACCGAGAAGCCCGAAGCGGTCGAAAGAGCGAAGGAGATCATACTCGGAGCCACGGAGATCGGTCCCGAGCCTCCCGAGGACATGCCGCTGATAATAGAGATCATCAGAGGGGAAAATGGCTAAGCTGTATTTCAAGTACGGCGCCATGGGCTCGTCCAAGACCGCCCAGGCGCTCATAACAAAGTTCAACTACGAGGAGAGGAACATGAAGGTCCTGCTCCTCAAGCCCTCGACTGACACCCGCGACGGGGCTGATATCGTCCGCTCCAGGATAGGCCTGGAGGCGAAGGCGGTCGTCGTTCCGCCCGAGGAGGACCTCTACGCCCTCGTCCGGGACAGCTACAGCGACTGCAAGGCCGTCATCGTGGACGAGTGCCAGTTCCTCACTCCGGAGCAGGTCGACCAGCTCTCCGAGGTCTCGATAGACATGGACATCGCGGTGCTCTGCTTCGGCCTGAGGACCGACTTCCTCACCCACTTCTTCCCCGGGAGCATGAGGCTCATGGAGCTCGCCGAGTCGATCACCGAGATCAAGATGGTCTGCGACTGCGGCGCCAAGGCGACGGTCAACGCCAGGCTCGACGACGAGGGACACGTGGTCTTCGAGGGAGAGCAGGTGGTGCTCGGCGGCAACAGCCGCTACCGCGCGATGTGCAGGAAGTGCTGGCTCAGGGAGAAGCGCAGAGCGCTTGGGGCCAGGGCCGCGGAGGTGGAGAGATGAACAGGATCATAGGCTTCTGCGGAGGCTCAGGAAGCGGCAAGACCACCCTCGCCGAGAGGATAGCCGCGGCGCTCGGAGACCGCGCCATAGTCATCAACATGGACTCCTTCTACAAGAAGCAGGTCGGCAAGACCTACGAGGAGCGCACTAAGACCAACTACGACCATCCCGACGCCTTCGACGCCGAGCTCTTCATCTCCTGCCTGAAGGACCTCAAGGAGGGCCGTCCTACCGAGATACCGGTCTACGACTTCACCATCCACAACCGCAGCGAGGCCGACTGGGTCCGCCTCGAGCCGCGCCCGGTGATCATAGCCGACGGCATCATGCTCTTCGCCTTCCCCGAGGTGGTGGACATGATGGACCTCAAGATCTTCGTCGACACCCAGGCCGACGTGAGGATACTGCGCAGGATGCTCAGGGACGTCAACGAGCGCGGCCGCAGCATGCAGTCCGTGGTCGACCAGTACCTGACGACCGTAAAGCCCATGCACGACCGCTACATAGAGCCCTACAAGGCCATAGCGGACATCATAGTCCCAGAGGGCGGCTACAACACCGTTGCCTGCGACATCATAGTCGACGCCCTCGAGAAGAGGCTCGCGGCTGAGGCGAGATAAAGGGGAGCCGTCCCGCGCCGCGTGAGCGCGGATCGGGCATGACCGCGTGTCAGCGCATATCAAAAGGAGGCGCCCTGAAGCGCCTCCTTTTTCATGTCTTTTTCCGCTATTCCGCGCCGCGTCCGGGACTACTTGCCCTTGACGGCGTCGATCGCGGCCTGGAGTCCGGCGATCTTCTCCTTGAGCTCGGCGATCTTGGCGACCTCCTCGCCGAAGAGCTCCTGAGCTACGTCGGCGTGCTCCTCGAGGAGCTTCTTGCCCATCTCGATGAATACCTTCTTGATGTCGTCCTCGGTGGAGCTGATCTGGATCTTGTACTTCGCGGTCTCGCCGGCGTCCTTGGCCATGTCGAGTCCCTTGCTTCCTACTTCCTTGACCTTATCGAAAAATGCCATGATATTACCTCCTCTATGGATCGCAATTCTTACAGGGCACGAACCCTGCCTCTATTATAGCCTCTCTGTCCGCGCTTGTGTAGTATTTGTTCTTTTCGCTCATATCGTCGACAGATTTGCAGTCCGGGTAGTGGAACTTCTTGCTGTTGAGGTTCAGCACGTAGCCGCTCTCCTCGGGAGGAACACTCACTATGCCGGCGGCCGCCGCGGCCGCGGCGGCGTATTCTATGTAGCTCGAGCCTGAGCCTCCTGCTGAAGCCGCACCCTGGCCGCCCGCGCCGGAGCTGTCCGGATCGCCCGCGCCTGAGCCTCCCGCGCTATCAGGATCGCTTTCCCGGCCGCCCTCCCCGCCCTGAGGCGCCGGCTCAGCCGCTTCCTCAGTCTCCGGCTTCCAGGTCCCGTCGGAGCGGCTGCTGCCGTCCTTGTAATCGATGATTATCCCGGGCTGGCGGTTGAAGCAGAACACGTTGAAGCGTATCGCCTGGGCCCCGTCCTCAACCGACGCGGCCTCGAGATGCACCCCGCGGCATACCAGCTCGCTGCCTGCGAAGACCGGAGTAGCGCGGTACAGAACATGGTTTCCTGTCGACTTCACGTAATCTCCGACCTTTATCTCGAAGGGAAGCAGGCCGTTCACGTTCATGTAGCGGGTGCCGGTGATGAGGTTCCTCTCGTTGGCGTCCTCGCCGGTGAGCTGCCTCGCGATCAGGTGGCAGCGGTTGTAGAGGTAGAGGTCGCTGCCGATCTCGTCGTATCTTACGAGGTGCCAGCCGCTCGGCCTCACGGAGCTAATGCTCCCGCGAGGCTGCGTGGGCATCAGGTCCGTCCCGACGTTCGCGATGGCGCCGGTGCAGCGCCCGAGGCTGTCGAGCTCGCCGTAGGCCTCGAAGGAGTTGTCAGTGAAGAGCTCCGCCGCGAAGACGGGGACGTTGCCGTTGAGCTCCACGTAGGCGCCCTCCTCCGGGATATCTATGTCCGCGAGGTCGAAGACGTAGCGGCTTCCCGTGATCTCCGCGGGAGCGGGATACTGCGAGTAAGGCCTTACGTAGGCCTGCCTCTCGGAATCGAGCAGCTCGTCCCAGCGCTCCGCGTCTATAGCGCCCTCGGCCATGAGCCTGTCGGCGAGGGTGTCCGTACTGCCCTTGAGACCGGCGCTGAGCGCCCTTCTGGAGACGCTCACGACGTCCGCCCTGAGGAAGCCCCCGTCCGCGTAGGGATCGGCAGCGGGGCCGGTCTGAGCGTCAGCCCCCTCCCGCACATAGTCCTCCGGGAGCTCTATGAGCCCGCAGTCCTCCGCAAGCGCGTACGGAGCGTCCCAGCGGAAATCCGGCGCGCTCTGCGACTCGGAGGCGGAGCCGCTTTCAGCCGGGACTCTGTCCGAGTATCCCAGCGCTCTGAGCACGAAGCTAAGATACATCGCGGAGCTCGCGTCGCCGGCGCCGAACTCGGAGGCCGAGATCCCGTTGGTGAGGCCGTTCTCGTAGCCGTAGCCCACGTAGGGATCCGCCCACTCCGGAACGTCTCCGAAGGGATGGCTGAAGCTGCCCCCGAGCGCCTCGCGCTCCTTTCCGAGCAGCCTGATGAGCATGGTCAGGGCCTCAGCCCTGGTAGGCGCCCTTCCGAGGTCGAAGTCGGTATCCGAGACTCCCCTGAACAGCCCGAGGCTCTTCAGGCCTTCCGCCGTCCTCTCCTCGGAACTGAAGTCCCTCTCATCGGCGGCGTACGCGCCCCCTCTTAAACTGAAAGCCGCGCTCAAAGGAAGCGCGGCCAGCGTCACAGCCGCGCCTAGCAGCATCGCCGCCGCGCGCCTGAACATATTCTCTCTCTTCATCATCGGTTCGCTATCTTCCCCGTGAACAGGGACTCGTTCTTCCCGCTCCAGACGCCGAGGGTGTAGGGTATGTCCTCGTGCCTGACCTTGCGGGGCTCAAAGCTCGTTATCTTGTAGACCGTCTGCATCACGGTCGAGTTCATTCCCATGGCCACCAGGGTCCCGAAGCCGAAGGGCCCTCCCATGAGCACTCCGATCACGAAGACCCCGAGGTCCATGAAGAACCTCACGAGCCCTATCGGGGCGTTCGGGAAGCGCTGGCCTATGACCACCATGAGGGTGTCCCTCGGGCCGCAGCCCATCGCCCTGCTCATGTAGATGACGCCTCCGCAGCCGAGCAGGAACTGCCCGGTGAGTATGTAGATTATCCCGACCGGAAGCGACTGAGCCGGCGGCAGGAAGTCCATATGAGCCATTATGAACCCGGTGAACTTGCCTATGAGCACGCCGTTGAGCACCGTTCCGAAGCCTATCTTTCCCTTGAGAAGGAAGTCGATGACTATGATGGCGACGCTCGTTATGACGGCGCAGTCTCCGTAGGCTATGCCGGTCGTCCGGCTGAGGCCGAGGTGGAAGGTCTCCCAGGCGCCTATGCCTATGTTGGCCGCGCTCACGACGAAGTACGAGCCCAAGGCGCAGAACATGAGGCCGGCGATCAGCGTGACGAAGCGGACGCCGTACTGTCTGATCATCTCAGCTTCTCCTTGAACTCCCTTACTCTGGCGTCTATGTCCTCCGCGCCGTAGACCGCGGAGCCGGCCACGAGTATGTCCGCGCCGGCGTTCTTGATGAGGGCGGCGTTCTGAAGGCCCACGCCTCCGTCGACCTCGATCTTGAAGCTCGCGTTCATCATCTCCCTGTAGGAGGCGAGCAGCTGTATCTTCTCGAGCGCGACGGGGATGAACTTCTGCCCGCCGAAGCCCGGGTTGACCGACATGACGAGCACGAGGTCAAGGTCGGTGAGGACGTTCTCGAGCATGGTGACGGGGGTCGCGGGATTGATCGCGACTCCGGCCTTGATGCCGAGCTCCTTGATCTGGTATATGACCCTGTGCAAATGGGTGCAGGCCTCCTGATGGACCGTGATGTACTCGGTCTGGGGCGTCACGAAGTCGGGGATCCTCAGCTCCGGCCTGTCGATCATCAGGTGGATGTCGAAGGGTATGGAGCACTTGCCCGCGACGCTCTTTATGACCGGGGCGCCGAAGCTGATGTTGGGAACGAAGCTCCCGTCCATGACGTCCATGTGGAGAAGATCGGCTCCCGCCTTCTCGACGGCGAGTACCTGCTCGCCGAGCCTTGAGAAGTCGGCGGAGAGAATGGAAGGTGCAAGCTGTGCCATTTCGTCGTTCCTTTCTTGGTTGAAAGCTCCGGGCGCGGACGCTTTTAGCCCCGCGCCGGGATACGCCCGCGCGACGCGCCCGCCGGACGCCCTAGTACTGCCTCCGCTCGCGCAGGGCGCTGTACATGTCCCTGTAGGAGCGGTAGCGGCTCCTGTCGACTCGCCCCTCCGAGACCGCCTGCCTCACGGCGCAGTCGGGCTCGTCCATGTGGGCGCAGTCGTCGAAGCGGCAGCGGCCCTTGAGAGCCGCCATCTCAGGGAAATATGAGCTGAGCTCGGCCGGATCCATCTCGGGCTCCTCGAACGAGGTGAAGCCCGGGGTGTCGAATATCATCAGGTCTCCCGAGACGAAGAGCTCGGAGTGCCTCGTGGTGTTCCTGCCCCTGAGGCTCTTCGCCGAGACGGCCCCTGTGAGGCTCACAGAGCCGCCGAGCAGCAGATTGGCTATAGTTGACTTGCCGACCCCCGAAGGGCCCGCTAACGCCGCCTGAGAGCCTCTGAGAAGGTCTCTGAGGGCGGCCTCGCCCTCGCCCCGCTCCGCGTTCATGAACACGAGCGGATAGAGCGGCGTGTATATGCGCCTGAAGCGCTCGAGCAGCGCGGGCTCGGCGAGGTCCGTCTTGTTGACGCAGACCACCGTGCGCGCCCCCGCGCGCTCTGAAGATACTATGAAGCGGTCGAGCAGGCCGAAGCTCGGGAGCGGATCCCTCGCGGCCATGACTATGACCATGGTCTCGACGTTGGCGACGGGCGGCCTGTCGAAGCAGTTGAGGCGCTCCTCTATCTCGTCGATCGTCCCGTCGAAGTCCTGGCGGACCTGCCCCTCCTCGAGGCTGAAGACGACCTTATCCCCGGCGAGCGGGGTCATCCCGAGCTTGCGGAATATGCCTCTGGCCTTGCAGGCGTAGACGCGCCCTTCGGACAGGACGTAGTAGAAGCCGCCTATGCCCTTGAGTATGACTCCCCTCATGGCTGGGCGGGAGCGTTCTCGGGAGTGAGCTCGGTGCTCTGGGAGCCGCCCTGCTCGGCGGATCCTCCCCCGGAGCCCTCGCCTGCCTCTCCGGAGCCTGAGCCCTCGGAGCTGCCCTCAGAGGAGCCTTCGCTTCCTTCGGCGCCCTCTCCTGAGCCTTCAGATCCCTCGGCGGCCTCGCCGCCCTCAGAGCCCTCCTGACCCTCGGAGCCGGAGCCTTCCTGGCCCTCGCCGGAGCCCTCAGGCGCCTTGGCGTCGGGCTGCTGGGTCTCCTGGGGAACTATGTCGTAAGCGGTGACCGTGTAGGTCCCCTTCTCGAAGTCCACGCTGAACCTGTAGGCGAGCTGCGAGCCGAACCTCACGAGCACCGTTCCGTTGGTGCCGCGGCCGGAGACGCTGACAGTCTTGACGCCCTGGGACCTGCTGACCTCCTCGGAGGTCGTGCTGCCCGGGTCGAGATCGTGCGATACGGTGACCTGCATCGTGAAGCTGTCCTCGACGGCGGTGCCGAGGTTGACGGGGAGCTCGACGGTCTTGAGCGCGTTGGCCTTCTCGTCCTCTTCCTCCTCGGACTTGGCCTGGTAGATGAAGACTGTCACGACCGGAGGCTCCTCTCCGCCGAATTCCATGGACTGGCCGGCGGTCGGGGACTGGCTGTAGATGAGCCCGTCGGTGTAGTTCGCGCCCACGGGGGTCGCGTGCTGCACCTCGAGCGCGAAGCCGGTCTCCTCGGCTATCTTCTCGGCCTCCTCCTGGGTCTTGCCCGAGAGGTCGGGAAGCGTTCCGGGAGCGGGCTCCTTGCCCTGGGAGATGATCAGGTCGACGCTCTTGCCCGCGGCGAGCGATACCCCGCCTCCGGGATTCTGCGAATAGACCTGGCCCTCGGGGATGGTGTCGCTGTAGGTGTAGGTGACGTTTCCGAGCTCGTAGCCCGCGACCTCGATCTGGTACCTCGCGTTGGCGAGAGTCCTCCCGATCACGTTGGGAACGAGGCTCTGCTGGGCGCCCTTGCTGACGCTCACCCTGACGTTGTAGCCGCGCTTGACCACGGTTCCCTTGGCGGGATCCTGGTTCATGATGCGGCCCGCGGCGTAGATGCTGCTCGGAAGCTCCATGCGCTTCTCGACGGTGATCCCGTAGGGCTCGAGAGCCGCCACGGCCTCCTCGTAGGACATGTTGTCGAGGTCCGGGAGCTCGATCTCCTCGGGGAGCTCCTCCTTCTTCTCCGTGAGCATCTTGTTGATGACGGCGCTCGCGGGGACGGCGAGAGCTATTGCCAGGATCGCGGCGAACAGGCGCCTTAAGATGCGCTTTCTCTTCTCGGGATCCTTGGGCTTGCCCCTGCCCTTGTCGGCCGCCCTGACCGCGGCTGCCGCGGCCTCGGTCTTGTCTCCGCTGTCCTCGATGGTCACGGGGATGCCCTTGAGGTCGCCGGTGTATATCTTGGAATCGGTCTCGGGAGAGCTCTCCGGAGCCTCCCCGGCTCCCTCGTCGCTCTTGGTCCAGCGGGACATCGAGAGACCGCTGTAGTTGCTGCTGTGCTTGGGATACCTCACGAAGTTGAGGTCGGTGATCATGTCCTCTGCGCTCTTGTAGCGCTCCTCGGGCTGCTTGGCGGCAGCCTTCATGACTATGCGCTCGAGGTCCTCCGGGATCTCCGGATCGATCTCGGTGAGCGGGACCATGTCCTCGTTCATGTGCTTGACGGCGACCTCCACCGCGGTCTCCCCGTCGTAGGGGACCTTGGCGGTGAGCATCTCGTAGAGCACTATGCCGAGAGAGTAGATGTCGGAGCGCTCGTCGACCCTGCCTCCCCTCGCCTGCTCGGGCGAGAAGTAGTGCACGGAGCCCATGACGGCCTCCTTGTCCTCGACGAGGGTGTCGGAGGAGACGGCCTTGGCGATGCCGAAGTCCGTGATCTTTGCGGTCCCCTCGGAGGTGATCATTATGTTGTGGGGCTTGATGTCCCTGTGTATGAGGTGCTGCTTGTGCGCGGCCGCGAGCGCCGACGCGACCTGCCTGGCGATGTTGCAGGCCCAGCGCGGCTCGAGCGCCCCGTGCTTCTTGATGATCTCGGAGAGCGGCTTGCCGTCGATGAGCTCCATCACTATATAGTAGATGTTGCCCTGCTTGCCGACGTCGTAGATGTTGACGATGTTGGGATGCACGAGGTTGGCCGCGATCTGCGACTCGCGCCTGAAGCTCTCCACGAACATCGCGTCGTTCGTGTACTCAGGGCGCAGTATCTTGATGGCGACCATGCGTCCGAGCAGCCTGTCCTTGGCCTTGAAGACCACGGCCATGCCGCCCTCGCCAATCTTTTCTATGAGCTCGTATCTTCCGGCTAATACCTTGTTTGCCATGTATAAGCTCCTCCGTTAAACGATCCTTACGCAGCAGACGGTGATGTTGTCGCTGCCTCCGCGCCTGTTTGCCTCGCTCACGAGCTGCCTCGTGAGCCGGTGCATGGTCTTGTATCTCCCGCAGAGCTCAGCCATCTGAGCCTCGGAGACCTCAGAATAGAGGCCGTCCGTGCAGAGTATGAGAGTGTCGCCGGGGAAGAGCTCGAAGCTGAAGAAGTCGGGAGCGATGTCCTCCTCCCCGCCGAGAGCCCTGGTGATGACGTTCCTGTCGGGTCGGCGCCTCGCCTCCTCCTCGCTGATGAGGCCGGTGCGGACCATCTCGCGCACCGCGCTGTGGTCCTCGGTGACCTGCCTGGCGACCCCGTCCCTGACGAGATAAGCCCTGCTGTCGCCGACGTTCACGACGTAGGCGTAGCTGCCGCGCACGTAGGCGAGAACGCAGGTCGTCGCCATGCCGGGGTGCCCCCCGCCCGGGCGAGCCATAGCGTATATCCTCGAGTTCGCCTTCCTGAAGGCGCTCATGAAGTATTCCCTGAGCTCCCTTCCGGCGGGGACGTCCTCGACGGGGCTGTCCACCGCGAATCCCGCGATGCTCTCCACCGCGAGGCTGCTGGCGACCTCTCCGCTGCTCCTTCCGCCCACGCCGTCAGCCACTATGAAGAGCTGGCGGTCGGGGAGCACGAAGACCGAGTCCTCGTTGATCTCCCGCTTCATCCCGCGGTCTGTTTTGAATCCGACGCTAAGCAATTATTCCTTCTCCAAGATGCATATGTAGAACCCGTCCGGGCCGCCGGCCTCGGGCAGGAGCTGTCTTTCGAATGCTTTACGGAACGCCGCGCGCCCCACCTGTCCGCAGGCGCCCGTCCCGCTCTCCGCGAGGAAGCGCTGCGTCACGCCCTCGTTCTCCCTGCGGCTCACGGTGCAGGTGCTGTAGAGCAGCCTCCCGCCGCGCCTCAGGTAGGCGGCGCCATTCCTGAGTATCCTCAGCTGAAGCTCCGCGAGGGCGTCTATGTCTTCGGGCGCCCTGAGCTTGATCTCCGGCTTCTGTCTCAGCACTCCGAGCCCGCTGCAGGGAACGTCGCAGATCACGAAGTCCGCGCTCTCCGAGAGCTCCGGCCTGAAGGCCGATGAGTCCGCGGCCGAAGCGCTGACGATGTCCGCTCCGAGCCTCTTCATCTGCGCCCTTATGAGCTTCACGCGGCTCTCGTAGAGGTCGAAGGCGAGTATGCTGCCCTGTCCCTTCATGAGCCCTGCCGCTGCGGCCGATTTGCCGCCCGGCGCGGCGCAGAGATCTATGACCCGGCTTCCGGGAGCCGGCGCGAGGGTCTCGACCGCGTACTGCGAAGCCTCGCCCTGCACGCTGAAGAGCCCTTCCCTGTATTCCTCCGTATCGAGCAGGCCCTTGCCCTTCACGTTCAGGGCGTGACGGCTGAGCCCGCAGGCGCTAATCTCGAAGCGGTCCGACAGCCTCTCCGCGAGCCCTTCCCTGTCCGTCTTCAGCAGGTTGGGCCTTATGACGAGGGGCGCGGGGCTGCAGGAGGCCTCCATGAGCCTCGCCGCCTCTTCCTCTCCCCTCTCCCGGGTCCATAGCTCCGCTATCTCCGGGGCGAAGGACCAGCGCACGCTGGCCGGCACGTCTCCCTCGGGAGCCCTGCTTCCGCGAAGGTAGTTCCTGAGCACCGCGTTCACGAAGCCCGCCTTGCCGGGCGCGAAGCTCTTGGCGAGCTCCACGGCCTCGCTCACCGCCGCGTGCTCCGCGGCGGAGCCCATGAAGCCTGTCTCGTAAAAGGCCATCCTCAGGATGAGCCTCTCCGCCAGGCCGAGCCCGGGCCTCTTCAGGAAGCGCGATATCCTCGCGTCGAGCAGCATCTGCTCTCTCAGGACTCCGTAGACCAATTCACGCACGAAAGCCGGGCGCGAGGCTTCTTCCGCCTTCAGCACCCTGTTCATCGCGAGATTGGAGTAGCTGCCGTTCTTTTCGATGTCTCTCAGCACCAAAAACGCCAGCCGTCTGTCGTTATCCATATTCTAACCCAATACAGTGCCGATTTCAATTTTATTCCCGAGCAGCCAGGCCGATACGTCCATGGCCTTTTTGCCGGGCATCTGTATCCTTTTGAGCAGCACGGAGCCGTCTCCGCAGGCTACCTCGATGCCGCCCTTTCCGGCCGCGAGCACGGTCCCGGGAGCGGGCCGGCCTGCATGCTGCGCGGACCCGGCGCCTTCCTCAGCGGCCTGTCCCGCCTCCTGGCCGAAGCTCCTTCCCGCCTCAGCCTCGTGGACCTTCATCATCTCCCCATTCAGGAAGGTGTAAGCCATGGGCCAGCTGTTCATGCCGAGCACGTGGCAGACTATCTCCCGCGCGCTCCTGCCGAAGTCTATGAGCCCCTCCGACTTCTCGACCATGGGGGCGAAGCTCACCAGCGCCGGATCCTGCGGGATCCTCGGGGCCGTCCCGTCCTCTATGGCGGGCAGGGTCTCCATGAGCAGCTTCGCTCCGAGCGCGGAGAGCTCGCCGAATACCTGCGCGGAGGTCTTGCCGGCGGCCTTAACGGAGGCTTTGGCGATCATGTCGCCAGCGTCCATCTCCTCGGCCATGTACATCAGCGTGACCCCGATCTCCTCCTCGCCCGCGAGCACGGCGCGCTGTATGGGCGCGGCGCCGCGGTACTTCGGGAGCAGCGAGCCGTGGATGTTGACGCAGCCGAGCCGCGGTATGTCCAGTATCCTCTTGGGTAGTATCTTGCCGTAGGCGGCGACGATTATTATATCGGGCTCCGCCGCCTTCACTGCCTCGAAGAACTCGTCGTTCCTCTTGACCTTCTCGGGGCTCAGCACGGGGATCCCGAGCTCCAGAGCCTTCTCCTTGACGGGGCAGCTCTTCAGCTTCTTTCCCCTGCCGCTCGGCGCGTCGGGCTTGGTGACAGCGAGCCTGACATCGCAGCCTCCCGCGGCGAGCGCCTCGAGCGCCGGAACGGCGAAGTCCGGCGTTCCCATGTAGACGACTCTCACGGGCTATTCCTCCTCGTCCTCTTCCTCGGGCTCGGCGTCGACCTCCTGATAGTCCTCGCACTTGCTGTTGTAGACTATGCCGTCGAGGTGGTCCAGCTCGTGGCAGAATGCCCTAGCGAGCAGGCCTTCGCCCTCATATTCCACGGGGTTTCCGTCGCGGTCCAGAGCCGAGACCTTCACCCTCTGGGGACGGTGGACGCGGCCCTTCATGCCGGGGACGGAGAGGCAGCCCTCGAACTCGAACTGGTCCCCCTCGGCTTCGGTTATGACGGGGTTGATTAGCTGGAAGAGCTGATCCCCGAGCTCGATGACGACCATGCGCCTGAGTACGCCTACCTGCGGAGCGGCGAGCCCTAT
>JAEEGI010014488.1_pt1 | contig 16564 bp, 10 predicted proteins | sample 8958751 | NCBI WGS metagenome assembly JAEEGI01 (sample SAMN16246545, study PRJNA631951) | gut metagenome | biome: gut microbiome; feature: rumen; material: KS-attached | host: Bos | place: Iran: Karaj | collected 2018-10
CTACCATTTCTCCAACTCCAGATCCAGAAGGAGCAAATAAAAATCTCGAGCATACTACTGTAACTGAAACAAAGGAATATCAGCTCGAGGATACCTATAATGAGATTTATGGTGCTGATAAGGCTTCGTCAGATGAGACAAAGACCATTAAGGATACCTTTTATAATGATATTTATTCCTGCCTGATCGTAGTGGAAAAGGATAATAAGTTTTCTGTAGAGATTTATTCCAATGAGACAGGTAAGTTTCAGGGAAAGTTTGAGCTTGAAGAATATAAGGGAATTTCGCTTGTAAATGATAAGGTGGTTGTTTATAGGGATGATTCCTTTAAAGTATATAATTTTAAGGGAAAGCTTGAATTTGAAACCAACAAGCTTAATGATAAGGAAATAGAAGGACTTGAGTATGTTTTCTCTAATGGGAAAAAGGAAAATGGTTTGCTTCTTCTTTGTGTAAATAAACTTATAAGGGTGAGCTTTGAATAGGTAGTTTGAATGAATGTAATTACAATTGTAGTATTAGCATTTTTGATTCTAATGATGTTGATTGGTAAAAAAAGAGGGCTTGTTAAGACGCTTTTCAGTATGTTTTCAATGTTTATAGCTCTTATTTTGACGATGGTGCTTTATCCTATGATAAATGACCTTCTAGCAAATAACGAGAAGCTTGTAGATAGAATTGAAACCAGCATTGAGAGTGTACTTCCCATTGATGATATCCTAAAGAAAGAGGTGGATAAAAAGAAGTCAGAGGTAATTGACGATCTTCCTTTATCTGCGGCTTTAAAGGATAAGCTCAATGAGAATAATAATGATGAGGTATATAAGGCCCTTGGAGTTGAAAGTCTTGAGGATTATATTGTAAAATATATTACTCAGTTAGTTATCAGGGCGATAGCTTTCATCTCAACATATATTGTGTGCCAGCTGCTAATAAGAATTATCGGCATGGCGCTAGGACTTTTCACAAGTCTTCCAGTAATCAAACAGGCCAACAGCCTATTAGGAATGCTAGCAGGACTTGCTACCGGTGTACTTATAGTATGGGTGGCAATGGCTGTGGTAAGTGCTTTTTCATATAAGCCAGGCTGTAAATATGTAATGAATCAGATTTCAGAGAGTCCGGTTCTAGAATATATATATGAAAGGGACATTTTCCTTAAGTCTACTGAAAAGGTCGAATAATTTTAAATTTCTTTTGCCTGGATACCTTCCGGAATCTAGTTGTAGAGATGTGAGGGTATACAGGCAAATTATACTTTGCAGAAAGGTTAAATGGTTAAAAGATGTTTGAAAAGAAATTTGGTTTTTTGCGTATATATTTTATTGCAATGTCGGTCCTTGCCATTGTTGCAGTAATTACTTCGCTTGTTCTGATGCGATTGGGAATGAAGAGCAAGTCTTCTGAAAAAATGGTCATTTCGGCATCCTTTTATCCTGAGTACGTAATCGCCGTAAATCTTCTAGAGGGTACTGAGGTTGGCGTTTCTAATCTTACTGCAAATGTAACTGGCTGTGTTCATGATTACCAGCTCACTACTGCTGATATGAAGAATATTGAAGAGAGTATCGCAGTTGTAATTAACGGCGGACATATGGATCATTTTGCTGCTGATGCAGTTGAAAAGGCATCTGGAGGTCTTGTGCTTGATGAGGTGAATGGAGTAAAGACACCGGTCCTTATAAATACAGCTAAAAGCTTTGAGGAAGAATATGAGAATCCTCATTACTGGATGAATGTCGATCTTTATGAGAAGCAGATCTCGGAGGCAGCAGATGGTCTTGTAGATATGTTCAGTCTCCTTAAGAATAAGTCATATTCGTCATCAACAGGTATTGATAATGATGACATCGATGGCATCATTAGTAAAATCAATGAGAATGAATCAAATTATATTAGTAAGCTCAGCGAGATTTCTAAGAAAAAGGATGAGCTTAAGGTTTCAGGGGTTAAGGTAGTATGCTTCCATGAGGCTCTTGAATACCTTGCAGAGGACCTTGGCATGAGTGTTAAGGCAAGCCTTGATATGGATTATGACACTGCACTTAGCGCAGGAGACTTAAAGGATATCGAAGACACCATCAAAAAGGAAGATGTTAAGTATATTTTAGCTGCAACAGGCTATACAACTGCGGCTGAAAAGGTTGCTTCAGAAATGGGAATAGAGCTTATTGTGCTTGATTCAGGAACAAGTTCATCAGGCGAGGGAGCGATAAAGGATTCTTATATCAATATGTATCTCTCAAACCTTGATATAATTGCTGAAGCAGTGAAGTAAAAGGTTATAGATTATAACTGGCCGTGAAGGTTTGCAAATGGCTCGCGGGTCTATAAGCGAAGTGCTAGAAGAGATTATAATTGGCCGTGAAGGTTTGCAAATGGCCCGCGGGGCTATAAGCGAAGTGCTAGAAGAGATTATAACTGGCCGTGAAGGTTTGCAAATGGCCCGCAGGGCTCTATAAGAGGAAAGATAAAGCTATGGCAAATGAAATGATGGATGCAAAGGACCTTAAAAGGTATAAAATTCCCTTTAAAAAGAGGAAGCCTTGCGGTCTGCACTGCGTCAAAATGAATGATATCAGCGTAAGAAACGGTGATGACTATATTATTAAAGATATAAATGTGCATGTTCACTGCGGACAGCTTACGGCTGTTATCGGAAGAAATGGCGCAGGAAAGAGCACGCTTATGAAGGCGATGCTCGGACTTATTCCGCATGAGGGAAATATTGAATTCAAGGATATTTCGAATAAAAAGATAATTGATAATATGAAAATCGGTTATGTGCCTCAGACACTTGCCGTTGAAAAGGATACTCCAGTGAGCGTTTATGATATGTTCGCTGGATTTCTTACAAACAGACCTGTTTTTCTTCCACAAAGCAAAAAAATAAGACAGATGATCTCTGAGCAGTTAAGTCTCTTTGAAGGAGAGAGCCTCATTGATAAGAAGGTATGCGATTTATCAGGAGGAGAGCTGCAGAGAGTGCTTTTAAGCCTTGCCTGCGCTCCGGCTCCAGATCTTTTGCTGCTAGATGAGCCTGTTTCCGGCATAGATACGACAGGAAGAGAGAGATTTAACCATGCAATAGGAATGCTTAAATCTAATTATGATGTCGCAATCATTATGATAAGCCATGATATGGATTTTGTCAGGAAATATGCAGATAATGTTATCCTGCTCGATAAGACCATCTTAAAGACCGGTAAGCCTGAAGAGGTGCTTGAGAGCAAGGAATTTGTAGAGATATTTGGAGAAAAGTATGTTTACGTATGATTTTATGAGGCTTAGCTTTATAGCTATTTTAATTATTACGCCGCTTTTTGCGCTTCTTGGTACCATGGTCGTAAATGGTCATCTATCCTTTTTTTCAGATGCCCTAGGACATTCGGCTTATTCAGGAATCGCCATAGGCGTGCTTCTTTCTGCATCTGATATGTCAGTGCCGATGCTTATCTTTGCCATTATTTTTGCACTACTGCTGAACCTGGTAAGGCATAAGAATCCTCAGAATGCTGATACCATCATTTCAATTTTTTCTTCACTTGGTATGGCGCTTGGTCTGGTAATCTTATCAAAGAACGGAAGCTTTTCGAAGTATTCCTATCTTATGGTAGGAGATATCCTCAGCATAAGCAGTTCGGAAATAATATCACTTGCAGTACTTCTTGTGATTGTCATTGTATTTTGGTGCTTTTTCCTTAACAAGCTGAATTCAATAATTATTTCTGCACCTATTGCACATTCAAGAGGAATCCATACAGTTCTTTTGGACAACTTCTTTATTGTAATAATGGCAGCAGTCGTTATTCTTTCAATAAAGTGGCTTGGAATCCTTATTATAAACGCAATGCTCATTCTGCCTGCAGCTGCAGCTCGTAACATTTCTCCAAATATGAGAGTGTATACCTGCTTTTCTCTTATTTTTGCTGTAAGCTCGGGAATCGGCGGCCTGATAATATCCTATTATGCTTCTGTTGCGGCAGGACCTATGATAGTAGTTCTTTCAGCTTGCATCTATTTTGTAACCTTATCCCTTAAAAAGGTACTCAAAAATTAATTTTCGTAATTATATGTTTTTGTATAAATTGTACAAAATTGTATAAAAGTTAAAGTTTTTACTTGAAAAATAAGGTGGATATGATAAAATGATTTTTTGTAGTATTAAGTTTAATGGATTAATGGCGCTTTTGTGTTTTTAGGGGAGTGGCCAAGGGAAGATTGGAGCAAAAAAATGATTCGCGAAGATATTAGAAATGTAGCTATTATAGCACATGTAGATCACGGTAAAACAACACTTGTAGATGCCATGCTTAAGCAGGGCGGTGTATTCCGTGACAATCAGGTAGTAGAAGAAAGAGTAATGGATTCAAATGCCCTCGAGCGTGAGCGTGGTATTACAATCCTTTCAAAGAATACAGCAATCAGTTACAACGGCGTTAAAATCAACATCGTAGACACACCAGGCCATGCTGACTTCGGCGGCGAGGTTGAGCGTATCCTTAAGATGGTTGATGGTGCAGTTCTTGTAGTAGATGCATTCGAAGGTCCAATGCCTCAGACAAGATTCGTTCTTCAGAAGGCACTTGCACTTAATCTTCCTATAGTTGTATGTATCAATAAGATAGACCGTCCAGAGGCAAGACCAAGCGAGGTTATTGATGAAGTCCTCGAGCTTTTCATGGATCTTGACGCAAATGACGAGCAGCTTGATTCACCATTCGTATATGCATCAGCTAAGGCAGGTGTTGCCTTCCTTGAGCTCAATGAGAATGGTACAAATCTTCAGCCTCTTTTTGATACAATTCTTGAGCATATACCAGGTCCACAGGGAGATCCTGATGCAAGCCTTCAGATGCTCATTTCAACAATCGATTATAATGAATATGTTGGCCGTATCGGTATCGGTAAGGTTTCAAATGGTAAGATAAAGGTAAATCAGGATGCTATCCTTGTTAATCACCATGAGCCTGACAGAAAAATGAAGGTAAAGATCGGTAAGATATATGAAATTGAGGGCTTAAAGAAGGTTGAGGTACAGGAATCTTCAATGGGTTCAATCGTTTCAATTTCAGGTATTCCTGATCTTAAAATCGGTGATACCATCTGTGCTATTGATAATCCAGATGCAATTCCTTTCCAGAAGATATCAGAGCCTACAATTTCTATGAATTTCGTAGTAAATGACAGCCCTCTTGCAGGTACAGAAGGTAAGTTCGTTACTTCTCGTCACCTTCGTGAGCGTCTCTATAGAGAACTTCAGACAGACGTATCTCTTCGTGTAGAAGATACAGATACAACTGAGGCCTTCAAGGTTTCAGGACGTGGTGAGCTTCATCTTTCAGTTCTCATTGAGACAATGCGTCGTGAAGGCTTTGAATTCGCTGTTAGTAAGGCAGAGGTTATTTACAAGACAGATGAGAACGGCAAGAAGCTTGAGCCTATCGAAATAGCTTATATCGACGTTCCGGAAGAATTCTCAGGTACTGTAATCCAGAAGCTTGCAAGCCGTAAGGGTGAGCTTAAGTCAATGGGTGCTGCACGTGGCGGCTTTGTTCGTCTTGAATTTTCAATTCCAGCACGTGGTCTCATCGGTTATAGAGGTGAGTTCCTTACAGATACAAAGGGTAATGGTATCATTAATACAGCATTTGATTGCTATGCTCCTTATAAGGGTGATATCGAATATAGACATACTGGTTCTCTCATCGTATTTGAGTCAGGTGTTTCGGTTACTTATGGTCTCTTTAATGCACAGGAGAGAGGTGTTCTCTTCATCGGTCCAGGTGAGAAGGTTTACTCAGGTATGGTAATCGGACAGAGCGGTAAGAGTGAGGACATTGAGGTTAATGTCTGCAAGAAGAAGCAGCTTACCAATACTCGTTCAAGCTCATCAGATGAAGCACTCCGTCTTACACCACCTAAGATCATGTCTCTCGAGCAGTGCCTTGATTTCCTTGAGACAGATGAGCTCCTTGAGGTTACACCAAAGTCACTTCGTATCAGAAAGAAGATTCTTGATCCATTAGCACGTAAGAGAGCAGGAAGAAAGAACTGATTGTAGATATTAAAATGCATTAGAATGAGTTTATATTTATGTCTTTTAATTTAAAGGCTAAGAAAATAACAGCCAGGTTTATATGAACCTGGCTGTTATTTTTTATGAGTATTAAATTTGATGTATTATACAATCTGAAGTGATAACTATAAATATATGCTTATAGTGAGTAAAGAATTACTTTTGGTTTCTATACTGTATAGGTGTTAATCCGTACTGAGCCTTGAATAATCTGTTGAAGTGCTCAACATTCTGATATCCTACAGCTTCAGCAACGTTTGCAACCTTCATGCTGGTTGTACGAAGGAGAATGCCTGCCTTGTCAAGGCGGAGCTTCTTTACATGTGATTCGAAGGTCATTCCGCTCTTTTCCTTGATGTACTTTGAAAGATATGGCTGGCTTAAGAAGAACTTGTCAGCGAGGTTAGAAAGAGTAACATTAAGGTAATTGTCACGGATGTAGTTCATGATGTCTGTATATCTGTCATCTGAATGACGTCCAATTGACTTTATTACATCAAGCTGGTTAACAGCACTTACTAAAGCATTAACTGATGCATAAATGATATCCTCATGGATTCCAACGCCCCAGTATTCCTTGCCGCCGAATGAGATAGATACATATGCTGCAGCCTTTGATGAAGATGTCTTAGTAAGAGCATGCTCCTCATATTCCTGAAGTGTATAGTCAATATTGAAATGCTTCTTTATTACATTACTTACGGCATCAAGACGTCCGTTTCCGCTGCCGCTAACTGAAGTGCTCATTCCATTTGAAACGATAGTTGTTTCAACATTCATGCCGTCACTGGTTGGCTTGTAATGATATTCTGGAATTGAGAAGGCATCAGCATTATTAACATACTTTGCATTAAAGAGTGAGAAAATCTCTTCTGGAGAGAGCTCCTTGTGCTCCTGATCTGAAACCTGCTTAACCATGTTACGGACATCATCCTGCATTGACTTTGGAATTTCAAAGCCGTAATTTGTCTTAAGGATAAAGCTTACGCCGCCTTTTCCGCTCTGGCTGTTGATACGGATAACGTCGCCGTCATAGCTTCTTCCGATATCATGTGGATCAACCGGGATATATGGAACTGTCCACTTATCAGGCTTAGCTGTTTCACGGAATGCAAAGCCCTTTGCAATGGCATCCTGGTGTGAACCGGAGAAGGCTGTGAATACAAGCTCACCAGCGTATGGCTGACGAGGTGGTATTGACATTCTTGTAAGTCTTTCATATCTTTCTGCGATTGCAGGGATATCTGTGAAATCAAGTCCTGGATCTGCTCCAAGTACGAACATGTTAAGAGCTAAAGTAACAATATCAACATTACCTGTACGCTCGCCGTTTCCGAAGAGAGTACCCTCAACACGGTCTGCACCTGCAAGTACACCGAGCTCGGCATCACTTACGCCGCTACCACGGTCGTTATGTGCATGGATTGAGAGATCAACACAATCGCGGTTCTTTAAATTCTTATGGATATATTCAATCTGAGTTGCAAATACATGTGGCATTGACATCTGTACTGTAGTAGGGATGTTAATGATGAGCTTATGATCTGGAGTTGGCTTAAAGACATCAATAACAGCATTACATACATCTACTGCATAATCAACCTCTGTTCCAGGGAAGCTTTCTGGTGAATATTCGAAACGGTAATTAGCACCGGCTTCCTTTGTAAGCTTAACTAAAAGCTCTGCGCCTTCAATGGCGATCTTTTTGATTTCTTCCTTATCTTTCTTGAAGACCTGCTCACGTTGTGCAACGCTTGTTGAATTGTAAAGATGAACGATTGCGTTTGGTGCACCTTCGATGGCTGCGAAGGTCTTCTTGATGATATGCTCTCTAGCCTGTGTAAGTACCTGGATTGTAACATCATCAGGAATCATTTTCTTTTCGATGAGTGTTCTGCAGAAAAGATATTCAGTATCTGAAGCTGCAGGGAAGCCGATTTCGATTTCCTTAAAGCCGATCTTTATAAGCATCTCGAAGAATTCAAGCTTCTCTTCAAGGCTCATTGGCTCGATGAGAGCCTGGTTTCCATCTCTTAAGTCAACGGAACACCAGATTGGTGCCTTTTCGATATGGGCCTTCTTGACCCAGTCGTAGGTGCAGACAGGTGGTCTGAAGTACTGTGGTGCATATTTCTTGAAATTCTTCATAATATTAAATCCTCCATAGGTATATTGATACTATTTAATGATAGCATAAAATCTGATAACTTTTACATCAGAATTTTAATTTGCATAGCATAGGATAGCACAAACTAACGATAAATACAAGTGATAAATTTAATCAGTTTAATTGATTTATTTTAACCGATAAGAGCTGGATACCTTTATTATGAAAGGTTTCACAATTTGTTCACATATATATACTAAACTTTAATTCGGTTTGTCTTTACATATTTTATTTTGTACTTGAGTGCTTCTTATCACTTGAAAAATGCATAAAAAATGGTATAATATGTCTTTGTGTGCTCTTATTTACTGCTATTATATATTATTTTTGAACTAATATTATAGCCGGCAGTGCCTTAGCGCATATGGAGGAGAATTACTAGACCTATTCATAGGTTTGAAATAGTAAAGGAAATCCTGGAGAGGGGTTTCGGAACGGAGGATTGTTTTGATTGAAGTTAAAGGACTTACAAAAAAGTATGGGAATACTACAGTTGTAGATCATCTGAACTTTTCTGTAAAAAAAGGAGAGGTTTTAGGCTTCCTTGGACCTAATGGCGCCGGAAAGTCAACTACCATGAACATGATGACAGGATATATTTCTGCCACTGAGGGTTCGGTAATCATTAATGGCTATGATGTGTATGATAATCCGGGGAAGGCAAAGAGAAGCATTGGATATCTTCCTGAAATTCCACCGGTATATCCGGAGATGACCGTTAAGGAATATCTTAAGTTTGCAATGGATCTTAAGAAGGTTGCTCATAAAGATAGAAATGATATGCTTAATGATGTAATGTACAGAACTCAGATTGCAGATAAGGCAGATAGATTGATAAAGAATCTTTCAAAGGGTTATAAGCAGCGTGTTGGCCTTGCACAGGCTATTGTTGGTTACCCTGAAGTAATCATTCTTGATGAGCCGACGGTTGGTCTTGATCCGGAGCAGATCATAGAATTCCGTACTCTTATTAAAAAGCTTTCCAAGAATCATACAATGCTTATAAGTTCACACATTCTTTCAGAAATCAAGGCAGTTTGTGATGAAGTTCTCATTATTAATGGTGGAAAGCTTGTAGTAAAGGACGATATCAACAATCTTCCAAGCCACCTTGAGAATGCCCCAAGTCTTGTTGTAGAAGCAAAGGGAGAAATAGAAAAGATAGAGAATGTTATTAAAGGCGTAAGTAACGTTATAGATGTTCGTCAATTAAAGAGCACTGAAGAGGGCGTGTCGAAGTTTTCAATTAGTACAGTAAATAGTGTAGATGTTAGAGAAGAAGTCTTCTTTGCATTTGCAAAAGAAGGAATTCCTCTTCTTTCAATGCAGCCAACATCACTTGAGGATATATTTATAGCATTGACAAAGCCGGGAGCTAAGGTTATTCGGTAATTGATTGTCACTTGATATTTTATACATTTTGGAGGATTAAAATGAACGCTATATATAAGAAAGAGCTGCACAATTACTTTACTTCGATTGCAGCATATCTTTTCATTGCTTTTTATATGGCCCTTACAGGCTTTTGTATCACAAACTACAGCATTTTTAGTGGTTATTCAAATTTTGCATATCCACTTTCAGCGACAACAACTATTTTCATAATGCTTATGCCTATTCTTACAATGAGAATTTTAGCAGAGGAAAAGCATCAGAGAACTGACCAGATGCTTCTTACCTCACCGGTTTCCATTACAAGAATGGTACTTGGCAAGTTCTTTGCAATGGTAACGGTACTTTTAGTTGGTATTCTTGTTGTCTGCGTATATCCGGTTATTTTAAAGCAGTATGGTAATGTTAATTTAAAGGCAGCATATGGTTGCATCATTGCATTTTTCCTTTTTGCCATTACTTATATGTCAATAGGAATGTTTATTTCAGCACTTACTGAAAGCCAGGCTATTGCAGCTATCGCTACTTTTGCAGTTGCAATTATTACAGCGCTTGTTTCATCATTCAGAGACAGTGTTCCTGCAGGTGGAGCTCCTGGATTCTATTTTACAGTAATCGCATTTGGTGTTATAGTAGTTATCCTTTATTTCTTATTAAAGAACATAACTTTCTGTGTTTTATTAGGGGTTGCAGGTGAGGCAGGTCTATTCTTGCTTTATAAGAAACAGCCAACTGCTTATGATGGACTTGTAGGAAGAGTAATTGATTCTATTTCAATTATCGATCGCTTCTATGATTTTGTTTATGAACAGTTCAGTGTTGCATCAGCAGTTTATTATATTTCTATCACTGCTCTTTTTGTGTTCCTTACAATTCAGGTAGTCAATAAGAGAAGATGGAGCTGATGAAGCTTTTGTTAAAAGAAAATAATAATAGTTCGTTATAAGCTAAGAAAGGATTTTTGAAATGGACGAAAAGGATATAAAGCTTGACGCTGATGTTGTTTCAGCTAAGAATGAAACTGAAAAGCTTCCTGAGGATATCGAGAAGAAGGTAGAAGAGACTTCTTCAGATATAAAGGACGTTGTTGAAAAAGCATCTGAAAAAGCACCTGAAAATAAAAATGAATCAGATGATGAAAAGCCTGTAAAGAAAGTTGTGAAAAAAGCAGCCAAAGCAGGAGAAGGCGATAGTAACAGACCTAAAGAAAAGGTTGGAGAAAAGATAGGTAAGTCCTATACTTCACGTAAGTTCAAGGGAGGCGCATATTCAGTTGTACTCTCAGTGATAGCTATAGTTGTGGTCATTGTCGTAAACCTTATTTTTACAAAGCTTGATATAAATATAGATCTTACAGATAATCATAAGTTTGACATTCATCAGGAAACAAAGGATCTTTTAGCAAACGTTACAGACGATATAACTATTTATTATCTGATACAGTCTGCTAATGAAAATGATACTCAGACAGAGTATTTTTCCAGATTTTTTAAGCAGTATCCAAAGGAAAATGCAAATGTAAAGGTCGAGTATAAGGATCCAGTGCTTTATCCTGGTTTTGCAAAGGAAAAAGGTATCGCAGATGAGGTGATGGAGCATAGCTTCATTATAGAAAATAAAACAAACGGCAAAACTAAGTATGTTGGATATCGTGACATCATACAGACAGAGCTTGATTATACAACCTATCAGTCAACTGTTACAGGCTTTGACATCGAAGGACAGCTCGATTCAGCTATTCTTTATTGTACAACACAGACACTTCCTGTTGCATTAAACGTAACCGGTCATGGTGAGCAGATGCTTGGAAGCAGTCAGACATCACTTTTAGAGCGTTCTAATATTTCAGTAGTAGACACTAAGCTTATTACATATTCTTCATATACACAGCTGCTCGATGCTTGTAATTTTATGATTATTAATCAGCCTTCAAGTGATTTTACTGATGAAGAAATTCAGCTTCTTAAGGACTATATGACAAACGGCGGAAAATTATTGATAAATACCGGAATTGATTCAGAAACTCTTACTAATTTTAGGAAGTTCCTTGAATATTACAGCGTAGGACTTGTCGACGGTATTGTATTTGAAGGAGATTCAAATTTCTGTCTTTATAATAGACCATTTATGTTAATTCCTTCAATGTATCTTTCTGACATAACAACAAATATTAGAAATAAAAAGCTTGTAATTGCTCCTTATGTAGCTGGACTCACAGTTTTAAGTGAAAAAAGAGATGAAGTTTCTGTTACTAAGTTACTTTACACTTCAGATACATCATATTCAAAGGCTTTAACAGCTGAAGTGCTCCAGAAGGAGGATGGAGATCCTATCGGAAAGTTCTATGTTGGTCTTCAGGTAGAAGAGACTAATACAGAAAATACTGGTAAGATGCTTGTTTATTCATCAGGATATCAGGGAAATTCAATATTTAATGATGCTTATATGGCTGACACCTATGGTAATGTAGATCTTTTTTCTAACTCAATAGACTATCTTGTTGGCGGTGTCGCTAAGACTGTTTCAGTTGAAGCATTTTCAGCAGCAGAAGATGTACTTTCATTTACACAGGCGAAAGCCTCTAGACTTGCTCTGATCATGATATTTGCTGTTCCTCTTGCATTTATCGTTATTGGAATACTTGTAGTAGTAATGAGAAAGCGTAAGCAGTAAAAAGCTATAAAGTTTTGGAGGAAATATGGAGAAAGATGATGCAAAGAAAAAGCATTCTAGGCATATAGCGTCGAATGTGATTAAGATAGTTGTTCTTTGTGCGTTAGTCGCAGGTCTTATAGTCGCATATAAATATGTATCTGACAAGAAGGATAAGGAAGAAGAAGCAAAGCAGCAGCAGACCACAACTGTGGATGAAAGCGTAAAGCTGATAAAGAATGATTCGGGTGAAGAAAGCACTACTGTAGCATCGGAAAATTCATCTACAGATTCAGCAGTGCCAAAAGACACAGATGCTGTAAGCCTGAATTCAGAAGAAATAGCTTCTATAGAAGTAACTGATGCTTTATATTCTTATACCTTAACTAAGGCCGGGGATAGATGGATACTGAATAATGATGAAGAATTCCCGCTTGATGATACGACAATCAGTTCAATGGTTTCTAAAATCAGTGACTTAGAAGCAACTAGAGTAATAGTCAAAGATTGTAGTGATCTTGCTTATTACGGAATTGATGAGGAAGCGCTTCTTCATTATGTATTTGAAAAAGAAACAACTGCTAGTACAATGGATGTAAATGATGCTGGTGAACGTGAAGAGGCGGCAGAGGTCGAGAGTACTACAATAGAAGACAATACTGCAGAGATAAATGCAGATGCAGATAGTTCTGAAGCTGCAGCAGAGAGTACCGCTGAAACAGAAGGTCAGATTGAGACACAGATAGCAACCACTACTTCAGCTGGCTCAATTCTGGATAAAATTGGTTCAGGCGAGCTTGAAAAAATGACAACCACGACAACAGCGGAGGCAAGTGAAGAAAATGAAAAAGAGCCTGAGACAATGATAGTACTTGTAAAGCTGAATGATGGAAGCAGCGTAAAGGTATTATTTGGAACTCAGTCTAGTGTAGATGGCGGATATTACACAACAATTAATGATGGTAATACTGTTTATCTTACAAACTATACAACACGTCAGCTATTCTATAAGGAAGAAAAGTCACTTATAGCAAATGCAGAAATTCCTACCTACGAAGCGAATTTGACAAAAGGGATTAAGGTGGTGTCAGCAGAATACGGCGACGTTAATATTCAGTATCTTCCTGATGAGGGAGACGTAACTGGTTCAAATGTTTATCCGTATAAGCTTGTTGACCATTATGACGACTATAATGCGGCACTTGATACTGGAGCGATTTCTACTCTATTTGAAAATTATAATAGCCTGTCATTTGGCGACTATGTAGATTACAGATCATCAGCTCTTGACTATTATGGTTTAAAGAATCCTGATACGGCAGTAACAGTATGGTACAATTATAATTTATCTGAAACTGAAGCGGCTGCTTCAACTGATAATGTAATATCTGAAACTAGAGATTTTACCTTATATATAGGAAATAAAAATGAAGCAGGAGATAGCTATTATACCAGATTAGAGGATAGCAACATAGTCTATCTCATGCCAGCAGCGGTTGTTGAAAAGATGATAAAAATAAATACCTTTGCACTTATTGAACCTTATAATCATCTAGTAAATATAAAACTGATTTCAGGATTAAATGTTACAGTAAATAAGGAAGCAACAGACGGTGCAGCAAAGACCATCAAGTATGGAATTGAGCAGGTAGAAGAAACTACTGATTCAGGTTCAACAAGAAGTACTCAGAGCTTTACTAAGAATGGTGCGGCTATTGAAGAAGATAGCTTTAGAGGAAAATATCAAAGTGCCATAGGTATTAAGCTTGTAGGTGAGATAAAGCAGGAGGATAAGGTGCTAGCAGAAAATCCGGTTCTTGAGCTTGAGTTTATTGATCTAAACGGCGAGGTGCTGAGCGATGTTAAATATTGTAAAATAGAAGGCGATGATAGCAGATATGCAGTGGATAATAATGGACATCTTATATTTTATTCAGATGCAGCTTCAGTAAATGAAATTATAGATATTTACGCAGCCGAATAGATTTATGTCATTTAATAATTAAATAAAATGAAACTAAATCTAAAAAAATGAAATAACAGTTTTGGATTACTCTAAGCGGTGAGGATGTTTTGTAAAATCTTACCGCTTTTTTTAGTGGAAAAAGACATGAAAAAATATAGATTTTGTTAAGAAAATAGTGAAATGAAAGATTTTTCACAAAATGTAAGAAGTTACATTTGTAAATTGGCATTTCATAAAATGGAAAGACTATCTAGAAAAACAAAAAAATGAGGAATGAAAAAATGCTTTAAAATAGCACATTTGAGGAGTGGAAAAGGATTACAATTTTGTGCTTTAACGTAAAAAAGTATCACAAAAGTGACAAAAGAATTACAAAATGTAAGCGCTTACAAGGTATAAATTAAGTCTAAATACAGTGTTAAACTTAAATTATATCCACACTGTATCTTTTTGAAAAAAGTGATTGAAAGTATTTTAAATAGCGGAACATAGAATTTTTATAAGTTGCGATATGGGGATGAGATTTTTTTGGATTTGTATCGGAAAAATCTTGAAAAAAGACTTGACAGATGATATAATGTGGGCAAGTAAACAGATAAAAGTGATTCAATCCTTAAAAAAAGCAACGCAATTGAGGGAAAATTGCCAAAAATCAACATGTTGGGGACATGCAAAGACAAATTTAGTCGGATTTTGGAAAGCGTTGGCTTATTTTTAAGAGAAAATGTGAGGGATGAAAAAATGAGAAAGCAGAAGAATGTATTATTCAGATGGCGTCACCACAAGGGAATTATTGCTGGTTCATTAGCAACAATTCTTGCAACAAGTCTTGCATTTGGAACAACATCACCAATCAAGGCTAACAATTCATTCGAGGATATTAAGGCAGAGGATGGTCTTGAGGTTCTTAAGGGTGATTTTTATTCATCTGACTATTATAAGGCAGGTCAGCCACTTGGAATAGCTAATGGATTCCATATTTTTGCTTTTACAGAGCTTAGTATTGAAGCTCATACAAATGGAAACTTTGCAACAAGAGCAGTAAAAGTAGGCGCAGCAAATGGTACTAACCAGCTTGTAAATGAAAAGGAAATCGATGTTGTTACAGAGAGCTGGGTAGGCGGTGGAACAACCATAGCAGATGATCTTCTTGTTCCTATAGCTGCATCAGTTACAACAAGAAATGGTGATAAGACTGTTACAAATCCTATTTCTGGTCAGATTGCGATTAATGGTGATGGAATTGATATGAATTCTGGAAATGAAAAGCATATCTACCATGTTCATAGTAATTTTATTGATTTTGATGCTGAGCAGCAGTATTATACAACACTTTCTACAACTCTTGCAAATACACCTGCAACAGATGGAACAACTGTTAAAACTGATAATGGTGTACTTACAATTGGTCTTACAGAGACAGGCATGAACGTTGTCAATATCTCTGGAAAGGTTCTTAATGATTGCCAGAATGGTACTGAAATCAGAAATGTTCAGTATGATGATTTTGATGGAGACGGCGATTTAGAATATAGCGGCCTTCAGAGCGTAATAATTAATGTAGACCTTAACGGATGCAAGACAGATGTTTGGGATTGGTCAACAGGAACAAGCCAGTTAGCATTCTCAACAAATTCACAGACAAAGGTTTATCGTTCAGATGATTCAGTTGTAGCTAATAAGGAAGATAATGTTCTTGATGGCACAATTGTTCTTTGGAACTTCTATGATAGTTCTGAAGATGATTATAATTATGATGGAACTTTAACTTTTGGAAAGCCTTCACTTGGTAGCGTACTTGCTCCTCAGGCTAGTGTTATTGCATCTCAGAATGTTGATGGTAATATCATAGCTGATACTGTTAAGATTTCAGCAGAGTCTCATAGATGCGACTTCATGGGTCCTATTACAGTAACAGTAAATGTTCCAGAGCCAACAACAACTACAACAGCTGAGGCAACAACAACTACAACAACAGAAGAGACAACTACAACAACAGAGGCAAAAACAACTACAACAGAGGCTACAACAACTACAACAGAAGCAACAACTACAACAACAGAGGCTACAACAACTACAACAACACAGGCACCTACAACAACTACAACAACAACTACAACAACAACACAGGCGCCTACAACAACTACAACAGAAGAGGCAACTACAACAACAGAGGCTACAACAACTACAACAACAACTCAGGCGCCTACAACAACTACAACAACAACTCAGGCACCTACAACAACAACTACAACAACTCAGGCGCCTACAACAACTACAACAACAACTCAGGCGCCTACAACAACTA
>JAEEGI010014496.1_pt1 | contig 16560 bp, 11 predicted proteins | sample 8958751 | NCBI WGS metagenome assembly JAEEGI01 (sample SAMN16246545, study PRJNA631951) | gut metagenome | biome: gut microbiome; feature: rumen; material: KS-attached | host: Bos | place: Iran: Karaj | collected 2018-10
CAAGGAGTATGTCGCCGGCATCCGTTTCGGCGCCACGACGCCTTCCTACGACCTGGAGAAGGAAGTGGACCGGACGTTCCCGTACGACCAGGTGACGGAGGAAGCCGTCCGCTCCGTCCTCCCGTCTTTCCTGGGCCCGCAGGAGCAGGTCGCACCGCTGTTCAGCGCCAAATCCGTCGATGGCGTTCGCGCTTACGAAATGGCCCGCAAGCTGTACCGCAACGCGCAGAAAGGCATCCAGGACCCCGACTTCGACGCTGCGGCCCTAGCAACCCTCCACCGCAGCCGCATCACCATCTCCGACCTGGAATTATTGAGTTTTACAGAAGCTTTTGACACAATGGAGGCATCCGCTGAAACTCCGCGGACTAAAATTTTTTCTCCCGAAAAAAGGTCGAAAAAATTTTGTCCGACTTCGGATGCGGATGCCGCGTGCACCCAGACTGTCATTTCGAGCGACGCCGCAGGCGGAGTCGAGAAATCTGCCTCTTCCCGCATCAACGTAGCGGACACCTCTTCCTTGGGCCTCCCCGAGGCGAAGATCCGGATCGCGTGCTCGAAGGGCACGTACATCCGCGCCTTCGCCCGCGACCTCGGCGAGGCCCTCGGCACCGGCGCCCACCTGTCGGGCCTCGTCCGTACAAAAACAGGCGCCTTCCGCCTGGAAGACGCCCTTTCTCTTGAAGAAGCCTTGGCCCTGCTAGCCGACTAGATCCGGCCCAGCCGGTTGGCGATGAAGGTCATCCGGCGGGCGAATTCCTTGCGGCCGACGAGGGAGATGATCGCGGCGATGCCCAGGCCGCTAGCGCTGCCCGTGAGGGCGAGACGCAGGCTGTTCATCACCTTGCCCATCGGATATTCGCGCATCTTGATGTAGTCCTCGAGCTCCTTCTCCAGAGCCGGGACCTCCAGGGTGCCGCGGTAGACTTCCAGGTCGTCGAAGCCGAATTCGCGGCCCGTGATGTGCTGGCACACTTCGAAGCAGTACTCGTACCACTCCGGTTTCCAGAACTTGTCCACGTCCTTCGCCAGGAAGGGTGCCGTGGCCAGTTCGTCGTACACCTTGGCGCGGGGGTCGACCCGCTCCGGTGCGACGACGGGGCCGCCTGCCTTGATGCCGAAGCCGGCATAGTCCTCCGGGGCGACGAACAGATAGGGGGCCGCGTCCCAGAAGTCGGAGACGAAGGTGGCGCGGTCGCGCAGGGTTTCCACCACGCGGGCTACATAGCCTTTCGTGAAGATATGGTTCTGGAAATCAAAGCCTTCCGGGGAAAGCTCCGCGCCGGCCACGAGGGCGCAGGCGGGGCAGTCCACGACCTTGATGCCGTGCTTTTCCAGGACGGGGGCGTAGAGGTCGGCCAGTTCCTCGGCCGGTTTCATCCGGAGATACTCCTTGTTGTACCACTTGGCCTTGTCGGCGTTGAAGCGGGCGCCGGACTTGATGACGCGTTCCAGCGAGAACACCGGGATCAGTTCGTCCAGCGTGTAGAGTTCCGTGTCGTCACCCGGGTTCCAGCCCAGGAAGGCGAGCATGTTGACGAAAGCCTCCGGGAAGTAGCCGTCCTCGCGGTAGCCGCGGGAGACTTCGCCCTCGGCATTGACCCAGCGCAGGGGGAACACCGGGAAGCCCAGGCGGTCGCCGTCGCGCTTGGAGAGCTTGCCTTTGCCGTCCGGCTTGAGCAGCAGCGACAGGTGCGCGAAACGGGGCATGGTATCGGTCCATCCGAACGCCTCGTACAGCAGGTAATGCAGCGGCAGGGACGGCAGCCACTCCTCGCCGCGGATGACCTCGGAGATTTCCATCAGATGGTCGTCCACGATGTTGGCGAGGTGGTAGGTCGGGAGCTCGTCGGCCCGCTTCCAGAGCACCTTGTCGTCCAGGGTGTCGGTATTGACGGAGATGTGGCCGCGGATGAGGTCGTCCATCTCCACCACGCGGTTCTGCGGCATCTTGAAGCGGACGGTCCAGTTCGTGGTTTCCGCCAGCAGGTGCTCCACCTCGCCCGGGGAAAGGGTGAGGGAATTGCGGAGGGACATGCGCGTCACCGCATTGTAGGTGAAGGTCTGTCCTTCGGCCTCGGCGGCCTTGCGGCAGGCGTCCAGCTCCTCGGGCGTGTCGAACGCGTAGTAGGCCCATCCAGCCTCCACCAGCTGGTCGGCGAAGTCCCGGTAGATGGGACGCCGCTGGCTCTGGCGGTACGGCGCATGGGGATGCTGCGGGGTCGAGGACTCCACGACCTTGCCGTCGGCATCCACGCCCTCGTCGGGGATGATGCCGCACCAGCGCAGCGCTTCGATGATGTATTCCTCCGCGCCCGGGACGAACCGGTTGGAGTCGGTATCCTCGATCCGGAGGATGAAGTCTCCTCCGTGCTGCTTGGCATACAGGTAGTTATACAAGGCCGTCCGGACGCCGCCCATGTGGAGCGGACCGGTCGGAGACGGGGCGAAACGGACGCGTGTTCTTCTTTCCATAGCGATCTCTACAAGCTCGAATTGACTTTGAAAGTGCAAAGATAGCTATTTTTTCCCTTCGTGCGCGCGGCGGATGGCCGGAACGGCCTCCAGCTCGCTGATGCTTTCGCCGGGTTCCACGCACAGGCAGGGCTTCGTGTCCTCCGTGAAGTGGAAACGGCGGGTGGGTTCGGCCGTGTTGAAGCCGACCTTGATGGACGGAGCCATGTCCGGGAGCGGCACTTCGGCGCCCTTGTAGGTGGTTTCCCACTGGAAGTCGCGGTCGATGATGACGATGTTCCCGAGGTTCACGTCCGTGATATGGCCCAGCTGGCCCATGTCGAAGCCGGTGACGATGGCGGTGATGCGCACCTTGTCGCCGATCTCGGGATCGTCGTCCCAGATGAGGCCCTTCTTGAAGCGGTTGGCGCTGCCGGTGTACTGGGTGATCATCTCGTCGATGGTCTCCAGTTCCTTCATCTTGATGCCGCGCTCGTTGTTGCCGGAGGTGATGTTGATGAGGACGTTCTTCGCGGTCTTGAGGTCGAAGTCGTTCAGGAGCGGGGACTCGAAGGCGCCCTTGACGGCGTCCTCCAGGCGGTTGTTGCCCGTGCCGAGGCCGGTGCCCATCAGGGCCATGCCGGAGTTCCGCATCATCTTGGACACGTCCTTGAAGTCCACGTTGATGTAGCCGGGCTGGGTGATCACCTCGATGATGCCGCGCACGGCGGTCGCCAGGACCTCGTCGGCCATCGGGAAGGCCTCGTGGGCGAGGGTGTCGCCGAAGAACTCGTACAGCTTCTCGTTGTTGATGATGAGGAGGCTGTCCACGTTCTTCTCCAGCTCGTGGATGCCGTCCACGGCCTTGGACTGGGATTCGTTGCCTTCGTTCTTGAACGGGATCGTGACGACGGCGACGGTGAGGATGCCGCGGTCCTTCGCCATCTTGGCGATGACCGGGGACGCGCCCGTGCCGGTGCCGCCGCCCATGCCGGCGGTGATGAAGAGCATCTCGGTGCCGTTGTCCAGCACCTTCGCGGCGATCTCGTCCTGGGATTCCAGGGCGGCGTTGCGGCCTTCCACGGGGTCGGTGCCCGCGCCGAGGCCCTTGGAGCCCATCTGGATCTTCGTGGGCACCTCGCTCTTGTAGAGGGCCTGGGAGTCGGTGTTGCACACGATGAAGTTGCAGCCCTTGATCTTCTGCTTGTACATGTAGTTCACGGCATTGCAGCCTCCGCCGCCTACGCCGATGACCTTGATGATGGAGTTCTCCTCGCTCCAGTCGCGGGGCATGATATCGTGGTCCAATGTCATATCCATATCCTTGTCCTCCTCGTTTTACTTGTTTTCGTTCTCTTCCTCTTCCCGGGTCATCTCGTCGTAGAAATCGAGCACGCCGTTCTTGACCTTGACGCCGATGTCCTTGATCTTGCCCTTGAACCAGCGCATCTTCGGCTTTTCGGGACCGGCCTCTTTCCGGGCCTTCTCCTTCTTCACCTTCTTCGGCTTCTCGGCGGGCTTCTCCGGGTTCTCTTCCGGCTGCACGGCCGGTCCGTACTCTTCCACGTTGATGAGCGTGCCCTGCTCGCCCTGCTGGAAGGAGGAATCAGGGACGAAGAACGGCTCTTCCGCCGTCTCCTCGGTCTCTTCTTCGGCGGTTTCCTCCGCCTCGGGGGCGTCGGCCCAGACCGGTTCCGGGCGGGTGACGCAGTCGGGCATCCGGTCGTCCTTGGCCGCGAGGACCATGCCGATGGCCGCGGCCGCCGACGGGTTGTACACGCCCGCGCCCACGGACGCGGAGAACAGGTGCCTCGGGAAGCCGATGCGCACCTCGTAGCCGGAGAGCTCCTTGAACAGGTTGGCGAAGTTCACGAGCGAGGCGCCGCCGCCGGTGAGGACGATGCCGCCGCGCAGGTTGTTCTCCAGCCCGCTCTCCTGGATGTAGTACAGGACCGCGTTGATGATCTCGCGGCTGCGCGCGTCGATGACTTCGGAGATGTACTTGACCGTCACTTCCTTATACGGCTCGGTGAGCCGGATCTGCAGGACCTTCTCGCTCAGGGAGGCGAGCTTGCCGGGCATGCAGGCGCCGAACTTGAGCTTGATCTTCTCCGCGAGGTCCTCCGAGATGGAGCACTCGGTGCGGATGTCGCCGGTGATGGTCTTGCCGCCGAAGGGGATGGCGACATAGGAACGCATGATGCCGCCCTGGTAGATGGCGACGGACGTGACGCCCGCGCCGATGTCCACGAGCGCGACGCCGCTCTGGCGGTCTTCCTCCGTGAGGACGGTCTTCGCGACCACGTCCGGCAGGAAGTACTTCTTCGCGATGGCGATCCCCATCGAATTGAAGATCTTGTCCACGGCGGTGGTGGCGCGGCGGCTGCCGATGAACACCTTGAAATTGCCCTCCAGTTCCTTGGAGAGGGTGCCCACGACGTCGCTTTCCACGAGCTGGATCTGGTCGTCGATGGAGAAGGACTGGGCCACGGCGCCGTACATGATCTGGCTGGTCTCGTCGTCCAGCGGGTAGGACTCGAGGGCCATCGCCTTCAGGTTCTCGACCTCCTCCTCGGTGATGTAGTCGTCGGGGTTGGAGCGGACGATGCCGCCCGTGGCGGTCTCCTGCCGCACGTCGCTGCGGGGCATGCCCACGACCACCTGCAGGATCTTGATCATCAGCTCGTCCTCGGCCTCCTGGATGGCCTTCTTCAGGGGGAGGGACGCCTTCATCGGGTTGGCGACCACGCTGCCCCGGATGCCGGCGGACGGCGTCTCCTTGTAGTAGACGACCTGAACATCATCCCCCTTCACGCGGGCTACGCAGAGTCCGAGCTTGGAGGTCCCCAGGTCAATTGACGCAATGTAACGTTCTTCCATATCGTATCATTATTTGTTTCTGCAGATAATCTGGCCGTCAAAGCGCACGTCCACGGTCTTGTACGGGGTTTCCCGCGTCGGGGCGACGCTTTCGTAGTACTTGCGGATGCGGCCGAATTTGGCCTCGATGTCGGTGGGCGTGCCGAAGACGAAGCGCTCGGCGCCCTCGCGCGGCACCAGGACCAGGTTCCCGTCCTTCCGGACGGAGATCTGTCCCACCAGGTCGTTCCATTCCTTGCGGGCGCCCAGCCAGCGGACGAGGTCCAGCACGGACAGGACCCACTGCCGCTCCTTCTCCGTCTCGGGCACGCCCTTGAAGTTCTTGTCGATCTTCAGGGGGAGGGCGCCGTCCACGACCGGAACCCGGGCGGTGTGGCGCAGCTGGAGCGGGAACAGGAAGCCTTCCGCGTCGGCGTAGAAGCCGCCGGAGGCGCCCTGGAAACGGACCACCGGCGCCCGCTGGGTGACGCTGACGTGGAGGACGCCGTCGTCGGTGAGCCAGGCCTGGCTCTTGCGGACGGCGCTCTTTCCGTCGATGACGGCCTCGACCTTCTTCAGGTCCACGCTGTCCAGCCGGAGTCCGAGGTAGGTGCCGTAGTCCGCCATCCAGTCCTTGATGTCGTCCGGGGAGATGAACGCGAGGCTGTCGGCGATGATGGCGTCGACGCTGTTGCAGGTCACTTCCCGGCGGTTTTCCGCGCCCACGCGGTCGCCCACCAGCCAGAGGAACAGGCAGGCGGTGACGGCCGAGGCGGCGATGATGTAGCGGACGACGGGTTTCATCAGCGGTTCTTCACGAGTTCGGCGATCGGTCCGATGAAGCGGTCCACGTTGCCGGCCCCGAAGGTGACCAGCACGTCAACCGGTTCATTCTCAAGGTATTCCATAAGCTTCTCCTTCTCCACCAGCACCTTCTCGGGGGCGGTCACGTCCCGGAAGATGATGTCGGACGTGACGCCCGGGATGGGCTCCTCGCGGGCGGGATAGATGGGGAGGAGGATGAGCTTGTCCACCGCGCTGAGCGCGGCGGCGAACTCGGGCGCGAAGTCCCGGGTCCGGGTGTACAGGTGCGGCTGGAAGATGGCGGTGAGCTTCCGCCCCGGGAAGATGTCCCGGAGGGAGGCGATGGCCGCCGCGAGTTCCGCCGGATGGTGGGCGTAGTCGTCGACATAGGCGGCGCCCGGCTTGTTTACATGGACCTCCAGGCGGCGCTTGACGCCCTCGAAGGTGCCGATGGCGTGTTTCACGGCCTCCGGGTCCAGCCCGTAGGTGAGGGCGACGGCGGCCGCGGCGATGCTGTTCTCGGCGTTCACCCGCCCGGGCGCGCCGACGCGGATGCCCTTCAGGACGCCGCCCGGCCAGCGGAGGTCGTAGAGGAAGTTGCCGCAGGCGTCCGGATGCGGGTCCATGGCGTAGAAATCGGCCTCCGGATCGGTATAATGGTAGGTCAGAAGCTGCGCTTTCGTGTCCGCCGGCGTGATGGGGACACCCTTCTTGGCGATGACGGTCCCGCTTACCTGCGAGGCGAAGATCTGGAACGCCTCCAGGACATGGGCATAGTCGCCGTAGATGTCCAGGTGGTCCGCGTCGATGGCCGTGATGACGGCGATCTCCGGGAACAGCTGGTGGAAGGAACGGTCGAACTCGTCGGCCTCGGCCACCACCACGTCGTTGTCACTCACGAGGAGGTTCGTCCCGTAGTTGCGGGAGATGCCGCCGAGGAAGGCGGAGCATCCTTCACCGCTCTCGGTGAAGATATGGGCGATCATCGTGGAGGTGGTCGTCTTGCCGTGCGTGCCGGAGACGGCGAGGCAGCGCTGGCCCTTCGCGACCTCGCCGAGGGCGAGGGAGCGCTTGACCACGCGGTACCCGTTCTCCCGCACGAAATCCAGCTCCTTGAGCTCGTGGATGGCCGGCGTCCAGATGACGAGGGTCTCCTTCACGTCGGCCGGAACGAGGTCCGGACGGTCGTCGTAATGCACGCCGATCCCTTCCGCCATGAGCTGCGCCGTCAGGTCCGACGGCGTCTTGTCATAGCCGGACACCGCGTACCCCTTGAACTTGAAATACCGGGCCAGGGCGCTCATCCCGATACCTCCGATGCCTATGAAATATACGTTCTTCATACCAGTTTATATGCTTCGTCGCAGATCACCTGCGCCGCTTCCGTCAATGCCATCTTGCCGGCGTTCTCCTCCAGCGTGGCGATGCGGCCCGGGTCGGAGAGGAGCTCCATGGCCGTCGCCATCAGTTTCTCGGGCGCGTCGGCGTCCTTGACGATGAGGGCCGCGTTGCGGCGCACGAGGGCCATCGCGTTGTGCGTCTGGTGGTCCTCCGCCACGTTGGGCGAGGGCACGAAGATGGCCGCCTTGTGCATCGCGCACAGCTCCGACACCGTGCTGGCGCCGCTGCGCGTCACGACGGCGTCCGCCGCCGCGTACGCGAGGTCCATCCGCGCGATGAAGTCGTAGTGCTGCACGCCCGGACAGGGGTGCTGGGCCATGAACTCGTCCACGCCTTTCTTGTAGTACTTGCCGCACTGCCAGATGACTTCGACGGTCTCGCCGCCGGGGCAGCCGGCCTCGATCCACCGCTTCATCGACCGGTTCAGCGTGCCGCTGCCGAGGCTGCCGCCCACGATGAACAGGTGCTTCTTCTCCGGATCCAGGCGGTAGTATTCCATCGCCTCCTCCTTTATCGCGGCCGTCGGCGGGGTGGAGACCTCCTTGCGGATGGGGTTGCCGCTCAGCACGATCCGGTCGGCCGGGAAGAAGCGTTCCATGCCCTCGTAGGCGACGCAGATCTTCTGCACCCGCTTCCCGAGGAGCTTGTTCGTCAGGCCGGCGAAGCCGTTCTGCTCCTGGATGAGGGCGGGGACCTTCATCCCTGTCGCCGCCCAGAGCAGGGGCGCACTGGCGTAGCCGCCCACGCCGATGACGATGTCCGGCTTGAACTCGCGGATGAGCTTCTTCGCCATCGACACGCTCTTCAGCACCCGGAAGGGCACCTGGAGGTCGTTGACGATGTTCTTCAGGTTCAGCTGGCGCTGCATCCCGACGATGGGGAGGCCGACGATCCTGTAGCCGGCCGCCGGCACCTTCTCCATCTCCATCTTGCCGGTGGCGCCGACGAAGAGGATTTCCGTGGCCGGGTTCAGCTCCTTCAGTTTGTTCGCGATCGAGATGGCCGGGAAGATGTGACCGCCCGTGCCGCCGCCGCTGATGATGGCGCGTAAAGGTTTATACTCCATAGTCTTGCTCATTGTCCAGGTTGGCGGATTCCAGGTTGTCGAGGTCGTCCAGGCTGGCCTGGACCTCGTCGGCGGGTTCCCGCTGGATGAGGGGAACCGCTTCCTCCTCGCGCTTGCGCATTTTCAGGTACGTCTCGCGGCTGATGGACAGCAGGATGCCGAACACGGCGCTGAACACCAGGAACGAGGTGGTTCCGTGGCTCACCAGCGGCAGGGTCTGGCCGGTCTGGGGAACCAGGGGGAAATGGACATTGACCATCATGTGCATGAAGGCCTGTCCGGTGACGAGGATGGCGAGTCCCGCCACCACGATCTTGTCGAAGTAGTTGTCGCAGTCCTTGGCGATGGTCGAGCTCCGGGCGAGGAGGCTGAAGTACAGCAGGATGATGAAGATCGCCCCGATGAAGCCGGTCTCCTCGATGATGAAGCTGAACATGTAGTCGCCGAAGATGACCGGGACCGCGTATTTCTGGGTGCTGTTGCCGATGCCCTTGCCCACGAGGCCGCCTTCCTTGATGGCGAGGAGTGCGCCCACGGGCTGCCGCAGCTCGTCGCGCGCCGCCTCGTATTCCGGCGAGCCGACCTTCGAGTTCAGCAGGATCTCCATCGTCGCGTCGTCGTCGTTCGTGATGCGGCTGATGGCCGTGTCGATGCGGTTGCTCTTCAGCAGGCCCGTCTGGTAGCCGATGAACAGCAGGCCCGCCAGGGCCACGCAGCCGGCGAAGAACAGGGCGATCTCCTTGAAGTTCACGCCGCCGATCAGGATGATGAGGATCAGCACGGCGGCGAGGAACAGGGCCGACGAGTTGGAGCCCGCCGCCACGAACCCGATGGTCAGGAGGGCGGGGAGGTAGATGTAGACGAGTTTCTCACCAAGCGGCCGGGTGGTCCAGGTGAACAGCTTCGGCGCCAGCGCCGCGAGGAACTTGTTGAGCTTGAATTCGCCTTTCTTGTACGCGTCCAGCGCCCATGCGAGGTACAGGACCATGAACACCTTCACGAACTCGTACACGTGGAGCTGCTTCCCGAACACCTTGATGATGCGGCGGGCGCCGTTGATCTCGCCGGCCTGGACGATCCCAAGGTTCAGGTTGAAGACCAGGATGACGAGCATCACCAGGGACAGGGGATAGCACCACTTGCCCACCCAGCGGTAGAGCCCGCTCCGGCCGAAGATGTACAGCAGGAGGATCACCAGCACGCCGAGCCCCACCACCTTGAGCTGGGTGGTCATGATGCCGATGCGGTCCACGCCGGTCTCGATGGCCAGCAGCGGGGTGGAGGAGAACACGGAAATGACGGAAATGAGCATGAGGAGCAGGGCGATGATCAGCACCACCTTGTCTCCCCGGAACCCGTCCATCCAGTTCCAGATGTTCCTTTTCTTCCCTTTTTTCATTTACAGCTTCCTGACGGCCTCCTTGAACTGCTGTCCGCGGTCCTCGTAGTTCTTGAACAGGTCGAAGCTCGCGCAGCAGGGGGAGAGGAGGACCACGTCTCCCGGCTCGGCGAATTCCGCCGACTTGCGCACCGCTTCCTCGGCGGAGAGGGCGTCGGTCATGGGCTTGCCCATGGACCCGAACGCCGCGTGGATCTTCGCGTTGTCCACCCCGAGGCACACGATGGCCTTCACTTTCTCGCGCACGAGGTCGTTCAGGATGGAGTAGTCGTTGCCCTTGTCGGTGCCGCCCACGATCCAGACGACGGGGCGCTTCTGGCACTCGAGGGCGTACCAGGCGGAGTCGATGTTGGTGGCCTTGGAGTCGTTGATGTACAGGACGTCCTTGATCGACAGGACGGGCTCCAGGCGGTGCTCGATGGGCTGGAAGGTGGCCAGGGAGTTCCGGATCACCTCGTTGTCGATGCCCGAGGCCTTGGCGGCCAGGGCGGCGGCCATCGAGTTGTAGATGTTGTGCTTGCCGCCGAGGGCGAGCTCCTGCAGGTAGAGGTCGGTCTCCTCCTCCTCGTAGCGGAGGACGATCTTGTCGTCGCGGAGGAAGGCGCCCTGCTCCACTTCCTTCTCCTGGGAGAAGGGCAGCATCTTGCAGCGCAGGATGATGTTGTCCAGGTGGCCGATGGTGATGTCGTCGTCGCTGTCGAAGATGAAGCAGTCGTCGCGGGTGAGGTTCTTGGTGATGTTGAACTTCGCGGCTACGTAATTCTCCATCTTGTGGTCATAGCGGTCCAGGTGGTCCGGGGTGATGTTCGTGATGATGGCGATGTCCGGCTTGAAATCGTACACGTCATCCAGCTGGAAGCTGCTGATTTCCAGCACATAGTAGTCGAAGTGCTCGGTCGCGACCTGATAGGCGTAGGACTTGCCGATGTTACCGCCGAGACCCACGTTCAGGCCGGCGTTCTGCAGCAGGTAGTAGATCAGCGAGGTGGTCGTGGTCTTGCCGTTGGACCCCGTGATGCAGATCTTCTTGGCCGGGTCGTACCGGCTCGCGAACTCGATCTCGGAGACGATATGCGTCCCCAGCGCCCGGAGCTTCTGCACCATCGGCACGGTACCCGGGATGCCCGGGGACTTGACGACCTCGTCGGCGCTGAGAATCAGCTCCTCCGTGTGGCGGCCTTCCTCGAAGGGAATGTCCCACTTCTTCAGGGTTTCGATATATTCGTCCTTGATCTTCCCCTTGTCGGACAGGAAGACATCATGACCTTTCACTTTTGCGAGGACGGCTGCGCCCACTCCGCTTTCGGCGCCGCCCAGAACGACGATTCTCGACATATTCTCTTGCTCTTTGTCTTATCTGATTTTCAACAATGCCAATGTGGAAACGGCCAGGAGGATCTGGATGATCCAGAACCGGAGGGTGACCTTCACTTCATGGAACCCGTGTCCGCCGTTCGGCTTGGCGAACCGGTTGTTGAGTCCCTCGGGGATCATTTCCACGTAGGTCCAGGGCTCGGCGCCCTTCACTTTCTTCCAGGACTGATAGTGATGGTGGAGGGGAGTCATCGACCAGATCCGCCGGCCCTGGCCGCGCTTGATCCGGGTGAACTTGAACCAGCTCCGCTGCAGGATGACCGACAGGCTCTCCACGAAGAAGATGCCGCACAGCAGGGGAAGGAGCAGCTCCTTGCGGATGAGGACGGCGCTCACGCCGATGATTCCGCCGATGGTGAGGCTCCCGGTATCGCCCATGAACACCTGTGCCGGATAGGAATTGTACCAGAGGAAGCCGATCAGGGCGCCCACGAAAGCGGACATGAAGATGGCGACTTCGCCGGTACCGGGGATATACATGATATTGAGGTAGTTCGAGTCGATGAGGTTGCCGCTCAGCCAGGCCAGGACGCCGATCACCACGCCCACGATGGCCGAAGTGCCGGCGGCGAGGCCGTCCAGACCGTCGGTCAGGTTGGTGCCGTTGGAGCAGGCGGTGATCACGATGACGATCATCAGCACGTAGAGGGCCCACTTGGCATACCAGCCCCAGGCGCCCTTGAAGGGAGACAGCCAACGGTAGTCGAACTCATGGCGCTTGACGAAGGGGATGGTGGTCTTGGTGGACTTGACCACGTCCTCTTCCTGGTATCGGCCGGAGGTGACCTGCGTTTCCGTATTCACATCCAGGTCGGAGCGTCCGGTGACGACCTCGATGGCGGGGTCGGCCACCTTCTCACGGACGACGATGTCCGGACTCATCCATACGGTCAGGCCCACGATGAAACCGAGCGCTACCTGCCCCAGGAGTTTCGCCTTCTCCGGGAGTCCGTCATGCTTCTTGGCGTCCCGGACGCCGTTGGCGCTCACGCTCTTCTTGTCCTTCAGCTTGAGATAGTCGTCGGCGAAGCCCAGGGCGCCGCACCAGAGGGTGCTCACGAGCAGCAGGATGACATAGATGCTCGTCAGGTCGCAGAAGAGCAGGACACCGGTGAGAAGGCCCAGGATGATGATGATGCCGCCCATGGTGGGGACGCCCTTCTTGAGCTCGGAACCATCGAGGCCCAGGTCCCGGGGGACGTCGCCGATCTGGTGGCGCTGCAGGGCGCGGATGATCCGCTTGCCCACGAGCAGGGTGAACAGGACCGCCGCCACCGTGGCCATCATGGCCCGGAAGGACAGGTAATGCATCAGTCCCATGCCGGGGATGTCCACGCCGGCCCTTTCGAGATATTGGAACAGATGGTAAATCATTACAGGATCAGTTTGAAGGTTTCAGTAACTATCTCTTTTTCGTCAAAATGCAGTTTTTCGTGCCCGATGATCTGGTAGTCTTCGTGCCCCTTGCCCGCCAGGAGGATCGTGGCGCCTTCGGGCGCCGTGAGGATGGCGGTGCGGATGGCTTCGCGGCGGTCCGTGATGAACACGGACTTGGCGAGACCCTCCCAGTCCAGGCCGGCGCGGATATCGTTCAGGATGGCTTCCGGATCCTCGGTGCGGCAGTTGTCGGAGGTGACGACGAGGCGGTCGGCGAGCCGGGCCGCGACCTGCGCCATCTCGGGCCGCTTGGTCTTGTCGCGGTCGCCGCCGCAGCCGAACAGGCAGATGAGCTGCCGCTCGGGGGCGACGTCGCGCAGGGTGCCCAGCACGTTCTCCAGGGCGTCCGGGGTGTGGGCGTAGTCGATGACGACGGCCAGGTCGCGCGGGCCGCGGAGGTTCTCCAGGCGGCCGGGAGCGGACTGGAGGTTGGACAGGGCCACCAGGACCTCGTCCGGATCCGTACCCAGGCATACGGCGGTCGTATAGATGGCCAGGAGATTGTACGCGTTGTGCGCGCCCACGAGGCGGCTCCAGGTCTCCTTCCCGTCGATGCGGAGGAGCATGCCCTCGAAGCTCTGCTCCAGGATCCGGGCGGTGTGGTCGGCCGGACGCTTGCAAGCGTAGGTGACCACCTTCGCGGCGGTGTTCTGGACCATCACGGGGCCATTCTTGTCATCGATATTGGTAATCGCGAACGCTGACTTCGGCAGGTTGTCGAAGAAAAGCTTCTTGCAACGGAGGTATTCCGCGAAGGTCTTGTGGTAGTCCAGATGGTCGTGGGTGAGGTTGGAGAAGATGCCTGCGGCGAACCGGAGTCCGGCCACGCGCTCCTGCTCCACGCCGATGGAACTCACTTCCATGAAGCAGTACCCGCAGCCCGCATCGACCATGTCGGCGAGGAGGCGGTTGATGGTGATGGGATCGGCCGTCGTGTTGGCGGTCTCCAGCCGGCGGTCGTCCACGTAGTTGGCGATCGTGGACAGCAGGCCGCAGGGATGGCCCAGGGCCTTGAACAGGCGGTACAGCAGGGTGACGGTCGTGGTCTTCCCGTTCGTGCCCGTGATGCCCACGAGCGTCAGCTTCCGGCTCGGATGTCCGTAGAACGCATCCGCCGCCATCGCCACCGCGTGCCGGCTGTTCGCCACCTGCACGAAGGTGACAGATGGCCGATCGGAGTCGGCCATGACGTCCCCGTCATTCCCGGCTTGACCGGGAATCTCTTCGCAGATGACCGCCACGGCCCCTTTCTCCAGGGCCTGGCCGATGTACTTGTGCCCGTCGGAGGCGAAGCCGCGGACGGCGATGAAGAGGGCGCCGGGCGTCACCTCCCGGGAATCCCCGGTGATGGCGGTGACGTCGATGTCCTGGGAGCCGCGGATCTCCACGGCTTCGATATCCTGTATGAGTTCTCTCAGTTTCATTTCAAGGTCAGTCGAATGGTTTCCCCCTTCTTGAGGGCGGCGCCAGGCGCCGGGGTCTGGGCCGTCACGTGGCCGGTCCCTTCATACACGCATTTGTAGCCCGCGTTCTCCACGGCGTACAGCGCGTCCATCAGGGCGAAGCCCTTCAGGTCGGGCGCCTTGCCGCCTTCCACCTGGGCGGTGCGGGCGGCCATCGCAGGCAGGGTGCCGGTGGTGGGAATCCGGCCGGACCAGGCATCGTCGATGGCGTAGATCTCGTCCACGATTTCCCGGACGGCCTGGGCAGGCTTGGTGCCGCCGTAGAAGCTCGCCCCGGACAGGTACGAATAGACCGTCACGAGGATGGTATACTTCGGGTTCTCGGCCGGGAAGAAGCCCACGAAGGTACCCTGGTTCTTCTTGCGGCCCCACGGATCGTGGTACGGGTCAGCGCTTCCCTTGCGCTCCTTCGGCGTCAGGACTACCTGCGCGGTGCCGGTCTTGCCCGCCACGGACAGTTTCGCATCCTTCAGGCGCTTGGCCGTACCGTCGTTCACGACGGCCTGGAGCGCGCGGGTGACCGTGTCGGCGGTAGCCCGGGTGCAGATGTTGTTCAACACCGAGGGACCGTACTGCTTGAGCACCTTGCCGTCTTTCTCCACGCTTTCCACCACGTAGGGTTTCATCATGCGGCCCTTGTTGGCGATGGCATTGTAGAAGGTCACCACGTGGAGCGGCGTTACGGACATGCCGTACCCGTAGGCGGTGGTGCCCAGGGTGGTGCGGCTCCAGCCGCGCGTGCCCGGCCGGTTCACGACCGGGGTTCCCAGTCCGTCCAGGTCGAAGTCGAACTTCTCGCCCAGGCGGTAGGCATAGATGTGGTCGAAGAACTCCTGCGGGTTGTTCCCGTAGTACTTCTCCGGGAGATAGGTGAACACGTAGTTCGAGGAGATCTCGAACCCGTGTTTCACCGTAATCTCGCTGCGGCCGGTCAGCCGTTCGTAATCCAGGATGTGGGCATCCAGGTTGTAGCCCGGAACGGCGCCGTGGTTGGTCGGAATAGTTTCTTCAAGGCTATGTACGTGCCCGTCCTCGACCAGGGACAGGAGCGTGACGGTCTTCATGACGGATCCCTGCTCGCCCACTTCCTTGAGGACGAGGTTGTCCCGTTCCCAGAGCTTGGAGCCCGGGATGGTGTCGCGGGAGAGGTTCACCATCGCGCGGATGGCGCCCGTCTCCACCTCCATCAGGACGGCGATGCCGGCCCGGATCTGCGGGTCGTCGGAGATCTGGCCGCGGAGCGCCCGGTCGGCGATGTCCTGGAAGTCGATGTTCAGGGTGGTGCGGACGTCGTTGCCGTCCACGGCTTTCACCGTGGTGCTGTCGAAGTCGCGGATATACTTGCGGTCATCGGTGACGCGGCGCCATTCGACGCCTTCCGTGCCGTGGAGTTCATAGTCGTAAGTGCCTTCGATGCCGATGCGGTTCTGCTCCCGGACGTAGCCGATGACGCGGCGGGCGAGGGTGTCGTACGGGTAGATGCGCTCGTCGTGTTCCTCGGCGATGAGGCCGCCCTTGTAAGCGCCTTCCCGGAACAGGGGCAGTGTCTTCAGGATTTGCAGGGTGGCGTGGTTCACATTCCTCCGGATGAGGGCGTGCTTCTTGCCGTTCTCGCGCCCGGAGATGATGTCATTGTAGTATTGGTCCGCGGACTTGGCGGGGAAGAGGCGGGCGAGTTCGCGGGAGAGCGAGTCGGCCTTGGCCTTCCAGTCCTTCTCCGCGGCGGCACCCTTGTACTGGGGAGCGGGGGCTTCCTTGCCGTCTTCCTGCAGTTTCTTGATGCGGCGGGCTTCCTTCCGGTCCATCTCCTCGAACTCGGACTTCCGGACGGTGCAGTCCATATAGATATCATAGAGGGGGGCCGTGATGGCGAGCGGGCGGCCGTCCTCGGCGAGGATGCGTCCGCGCTTGGGCTCCTCCACGTAGCGGTCCGGCCGGGGACGGAAGAGGTTGATGACCCGCCGGTCCACGGAATAGGTCGCCTGGATGTGGCCGATGCACAGGAGGATGCCCACCGACAGGGCGATGAACAGCGTGGTAAGGCCGACCATCACCAGGTGGATGCGGTCCCGGTTCTCGTAGGTGTCCCGGATCTCGGTCTTCTGTTTCTTCTTCGCGCTCATCGTTTGTCGATCTTGATGGCCGGCTGCCCCGGCAGCGTCACGTCGGAGCCCAACTGTTTCAGGCGTTTCGCCGTGGTGGAGGCGCTGTGCAGGCGCACGAGCTCGGCCTCCTTCTCGGCGTGGTATATCTCCAGGTCCTTGAGGGCCGTCTTGTTCTCCTCCACCCGGGTGAGGGTTCCG
>JAEEGI010014498.1_pt1 | contig 16559 bp, 9 predicted proteins | sample 8958751 | NCBI WGS metagenome assembly JAEEGI01 (sample SAMN16246545, study PRJNA631951) | gut metagenome | biome: gut microbiome; feature: rumen; material: KS-attached | host: Bos | place: Iran: Karaj | collected 2018-10
GTCACCGCGAGCTGCGGCACGGCGCTTACACCGGAGCAGGCAAAGCTCCTCAAACGCTATACCAAAAAGGTCGTCCTCTGCTACGATTCGGACAAGGCCGGTATAAACGCGGCTCTGCGCGGCATAGACGTGCTGCGCGAGGCGGGCATGGAAGTCAGCGTCCTCAACGTGGACGACGGCAAGGATCCGGACGAGTACATACAAAAGCACGGAAGAGACGAGTTCATCAATCTTGTAAAGAACAAATCTCTGCCGGATGTGGAATACAAGATGGCCCTCATCGCAAGGAAATACGATGTGCGCAAGACCGATGAAAGCATCAAATTCTTCAGGGCGGCGGCAAGAGTGCTTAAGGAGCTTTCGCCTGTTGAGGCTGATGTTTACATAAAAATAATTTCGTCAAAATACAGAATATCCGAAGGGGCGCTGCGGGATGAGATCAGCGGCATAGCCCAAAAGGAGCCGGATATCAAGCCCGTTCCCCCAAGGCAGGAGGAGCTGGAAAGCGACAGGCCGGAGGCTCCGCCCAGCATACTGGAGCGCACCCTGCTGCGTCTGATGATGATAAAAAGCGATTACTTCATCAGGCTCAAGGACTATCCAGGAGCAGTCACCACCAGCCTCGGCATAGGAATACTCAACGCCTTTGAATCCCTGTACAGGGAGGGCGAGGACTTCGACATAGAAGCCGTAAGAAATGCTCTGGACTACGATGAGCTGGATTATTTCAACCACATCATGCAGGAGGTCCAGCCAGGCGAGGACGATGAAAAGGCCTTCAGCGAATGCATAAGAACGCTGAACAGCCGCAGGATCGATGCAAGGATAGAGGAGATAAAGGACATCCTCACCATGAGCGACGAATCCACGGATCCGGAGCTCGTAAACAGGTTAACATTGGAGCTTCAGGAGCTCAGCAGAAAAAATAGATTTTCCGCCGGACAGACGGGAAAGGGGTAAAAATGGATTTTCAACTCGAGAAGTATGTGACAAACGAAAAGAAGCTTGAGCAGTTTACAGCGACTCTGGAAAAGGCCAAGAAGAGCGGCGAGATAAAGCTGCAGGATGTGAATGAGATCCTCAGCGAGATGAATGCCGACGGAAACAGAGAGGATGCCTTTTTCGAGGAGCTGGAGCAGAACGGCATAAGCGTCATCGCGGATGCGGACGATGACTACCTTCAGGATGTGCTGGACATAGAGCCTGACGACGATCTGGAAAACGACGCCGATATTCAGGACCTGGTGAGCGAGGCTGAAGAGGATAATCTGGAAGATTTACATAAAAGTCTTACTGTTGATGACCCTGTAAGAATGTATCTTAAGGAGATCGGCTCCTATCAGCTGCTGAATGCGGACGAGGAGATGGAGCTGGCAAAGCGCATGGAGGAGGGGGACAAGGAAGCCAAGGACATGCTCTGCAATGCAAACCTGAGACTGGTGGTCTCCATCGCCAAGCGCTATGTGGGCCGAGGCATGGCATTCCTGGATCTGATCCAGGAGGGCAATCTGGGCCTTATGAAGGCAGTTGACAAGTTCGACTGGAGAAGAGGCTTCAAGTTCTCCACCTATGCCACATGGTGGATAAGGCAGGCTATAACCAGGTCCATCGCCGATCAGGGCAGGACCATACGTATCCCTGTGCACATGGTTGAGACCATAAACAAGCAGATCCGTGTGACCCGCCAGCTGGTGCAGGATTACGGCCGTGATCCCAGCCCCGAAGAGATAGCAAGGGAGATGGGTATCAGCCCCGAAAAGGTGCGCGAGATATCCAAGATCGCACAGGAGCCTGTATCACTTGAGACCCCCATCGGCGAGGAGGAGGATTCCCACCTGGGAGACTTCATCCCTGACGAAGAGGCCATGTCTCCTGCGGATGCGGCAGCCTTTTCCATGCTCAAGGAGCAGCTGGACGAGGTTCTGAGCACCCTTACAGAAAGAGAGCAGAAGGTGCTGAGGCTGCGCTTTGGTCTTGATGACGGCAGGCAGAGGACACTGGAGGAGGTCGGGCAGGAATTCGACGTCACCAGAGAGCGTATCCGCCAGATCGAAGCAAAGGCCCTCCGCAAGCTTCGCCATCCCTCCAGAAGCAGAAAGCTCAAGGATTATCTGGATTAATGAATTACAGCGAAAGAATCCAAACGCTTGCAGAGCTGGTGGACAGTGAGTCTGCGGCTGATATAGGGACAGATCATGCCTATGTACCAAGACTCCTTCTGGAGAACGGTATCTGCAGCTATGTAATAGCCTCTGATATCAACGAAGGGCCCCTTAAGATAGCAAGAGACAATCTTAAAGAGCTGGATCTGGATAAAAACCCCTGGAAGGGCAGCATAGAATGCCACCTCCGTCTGGGGGCAGGCCTTGAACCCATAGAGTCCGGCGAGGTTGAAAGCATAGTCATTGCAGGCATGGGCGGAGAGACCATTATCGATATACTCGAAGCAGAGCCTGAAAAGACAAAAAGCTTCAGGCAGTTCATCCTTCAGCCCCGGTCCAAGACCGAACTGGTCAGAAAATGGCTTGATGAAAACGGCTTTTATATAGTGAATGAGCTGCTTGTAAGGGAAGGGGCAAGATACTGCCAGATAATCGATGCAAGAACCGAGCTTCCGGTGTTCTTTGCCGAATCCGGAGGTCTGGCCGGCGCGCCCTTTGAGCGCTTTCAAAGGCCGGAGGACTATATAGTTCCGCCATTCTTCGCAGAGGATATGGCAGACCAGCCCCTAATACGTGAATATCTGGAGGCCGAAAGGCAGAAGACAGCAGAGCTTATAAAAAACATGCAAAGCGCTGCCGAGCCGGATCTGGAGGAGATATCCTTCCGCCGGAATATACTCGAATATTTAAATAAAATACTTAGCTTATAAATTGTGAGTAGTCCATGCAATCGCGGGCTCCGGAGGGATCCGGAGCGTGAGGAAAGTCCGGGCTCCACAGGGCGAGGATGCCGGCTAACGGCCGGCGGGGGTGACCCCAGGGAAAGTGCAACAGAAAACAACCGCCTGCGTTTAACCCGCGCAGGCAAGGGTGAAAAGGCGGGGTAAGAGCCCACCGGGTTTGTGGCAACACAGGCCGTCAGTGTAAACCCCATCCGGAGCAAGACCAATCAGGGAGCCAGGCGGGAAACCGAACCGGCTGAAAGGGGGCTGCCCGTCCCTTCCCGAGAGGTAGGTCGCTTGAGGCCTGCAGCAATGCAGGTCCTAGAAAGATGATTGCTTAATACAGAACCCGGCTTACGGGCTGCTCACGTTTTTATTTAGGTATATTTCAACGGGTCCTTCCTAAAGCATGTGACATGGGGGACGGTTCTCTTTGTCACATTTTTAAGGTTTGAAGGCTGGACCAATTCAAAATATAGGAGATTTAAATGAAGATCGTTACCTGGAATGTAAACGGCATCAGAGCCTGCATCGGAAAAGGCCTGATAGACTATATCCAGCAGGAGGATGCGGATATCTTCTGCATTCAGGAGACCAAATGCCAGCCCGGTCAGGCTCCCGTGGACCTGCCTCAGTATACCGAGTACTGGAATTCAGCCGTCAAAAAAGGCTATTCCGGCACTGCTATATTCACAAAGCATGAGCCTCTGTCCGTCAATTATGATATAAATGCCGAGGGGCACGATACTGAAGGCCGGGCCATAACTCTTGAGTATCCTGAGTTTTACATGGTCACCAACTATACTCCAAACGCTCAGGATGGCCTTGCAAGGATAGGCTACAGGCTGGAGTGGGAGGCTGCTAACCGCGAATATTTAAAGGAGCTTGACAGTAAAAAGCCTGTCATACTCTGCGGAGATCTGAATGTGGCTCATCAGGAGATAGACCTTAAAAACCCCAAGACCAACGTGGGCAATCCCGGTTTCTCCGATGCGGAGCGCGAAGCCTTCAGCCAGCTGCTCTCCTGCGGCTTCACAGACGCCTTCCGCTTTCTGTATCCCGACCGCATTGACGCCTACACCTGGTGGTCCTACCGAATGAAGGCCCGTGAAAGGAACGTGGGATGGAGGATAGACTATTTTGTGGTCTCGGACCGCCTTGCGCCTAAGGTAAGGGACGTGCAGATCAGAGACCAGGTCTTCGGCTCCGATCACTGCCCGGTGGTGCTGGATATAGAGCTTTAGCACCTCGCTTTTATGAGCAGATATCAGAGAAATATACTCAGAACGACCCTTATGACCGCTGCTTTGATAGCAGCGGCTGTTTTGCTTAGAGTGGCCAGCTATAGGCCCATAAGCCAGCTGGAAGACCGGTGGATAAACCTTCTTCGCACTGCCATCTATGCGGGAATAATCCTCTGGTGGGGCCTGTCTGTCTACAGGCGCATAATGCAGCAGCAGCTCAGGCTTTTCATGACGTCAGCTGCAATTATGATGGTCTTCTGGATCGTTCTCAGGGAGATCAAATACCGCTATGCAGTATCTCCGGACCTGATCCGTCATCTCTGGTATCTTTACTACCTGCCGCTGCTTACCATACCGCTTCTGAGCTTTTATTCGTCTTTGTTTCCCGGAAAGCCTGAAAACTACAGGATAAGCCGGGGGCTGTATCTTCTTTTCATCCCGGGACTTGCGATCCTCCTGATGGTTCTGACCAACGATCTTCATGAGCTCGCCTTCAGTTTTCCCCCGGATCTTCCTGTAAGGAGCGAGGCTGCCTACAGCTACGGACCTGTTTATTATATGGCGATTGCATGGATCCTTGGGCTTTCTGTTTTGTCTCTCGTAAACATGATAAGACGTTCCGTAAAGCCCATGAACAAAGCGTTCTGGATACCCCTTGTGCCAATTGCGGTGGCTGTAATTTACACTGTTTTCTATGTCAGAAGGGCTCCATTTGTCATGTTTGCCCTGCGCGACGTGGCTGTTTTCATATGCCTATGCATAGCCGCCTTCTTTGAATGCTGCATACAGACGGGGCTCATACAGTCCAACTCCAGGTACAGGGAGCTTTTTGAGGCTTCAGCCGACATGTCATTAGGTATACTGAACGATTCTGGACAGCTCTGCTACGGCAGGCTGGATCCAAGGGTTAATCGGTCGCAGATCGAAGCCGCTCAAAAGGAAGCTGTAAAGCTTGGCAGCGGCACACTGCTTAAGGCCGGCAGCATCAGAAACGGCATGGTGGTATGGACGGAGGATGCATCAGCCCTGCTGAGACTGAACAGCCTTCTGGAGGACCGCAGAACGGAGCTTTCCGAAAGAAACGCTCTGCTGAGGCTCGAGTACGAAAAGGAGTCCGAGCACCAGAAAACTGCGCTTCAGAACCACCTCTACGACCTTCTGCAGAGCAGCACAAAAAGCCAGCTTCAGGAGATCGATTCTCTGGCAAGAAAGTACAGAGATTCGTTTACAGGTGACAGGCGGAGGATCCTAAGGCGCATACTTCTTCTTGGAAGCTTTGTCAAGAGGCGCAAGGATCTGGTCCTTTCCTCCTTTAATTCTGAGCTTCTGGATGTTGAACGTCTGGAAAGAGCACTGAACGAGTCCTGTAATGCTCTTAGGCAAAACGGAATACGCGGAAGCTATATGCTTCAGCCGGCGCCTGACGGAAGCAGGCTGATGGACGCGGATCTTTTGTGCAGCGTTTATGATATTTTTGAGGCAGCCGCGGAGGTCCTGCCTGAAAAAACCGGCTTCCTGAGCTTTCGGATGGCATATCCGAAGGCCAGGCTTCGCATAAGCATCACAACAGACGCTGTTCTGACTGAGGAACAGATCAGATCTCTGAAAAGGTCCATTGAGACTTCAGGGGCTGCAATCGTAAATATCGAATGTAACGAAGACGGTACCCAGATCATCTGCGAGGACTTTGGCTCCGTGAAAGCGGAGGAGGAGGTGCAGAATGCTCAGAAATAGACAAAGGCTGGGTCCCGGAAGCATAAAGGAGGCTCTTGACGACCTAGATTCAGGCATCTGCTTTGCCCTTCCATCCGGGAGAGTAATACTCATAAACCACCAGATGGCCGAGCTTGCCGCGGTGTTGACAGGCGGATATCCACAGGATATACGCCAGATAAAGGACGCCCTTGAGAGCATTCCGGAGGCTGCGGGAATAAAAAGGCTCGACACCGGCAGCGAGCTTTTCGAGTTTCCGGACGGCAGGGTGTGGAGCTTTGAGACTTCGGTGCTGAAGGGCCCCGAGCTGCAGGATTTCTGGCGCATACGCGCCCTGAATATGACCGAAGTTTACAAAGCCGGACAGGAGCTGGAGAACGAGAACCAGGCTCTGAGGGAGGTCAATACGGAGCTTCAGCAGATGCTGGAAAGGCTTAGCGACCGCATAAGGGACAGGGAGAGCCTGGAGCTCAAAATGCGTATACACAACGAGATCGGCACGAGCCTGATAGCTCTGTCGGAGCTGCTGGAAAGCGGAGATACCGAAGAAGCTGAGGACCAGCTTTCAAGGCTGATCGACGCCGTAGGCTACCTGGGAGTTGATACAGGAGCTCTCAGCAGAGAATCCGTTACAGAGCAGGCTGCAGCCCTTGGAATTAAAGTAAGCATAGAGGGCAGCATACCTGCAGCAGAACCCGCCTCCCGAATTTTCCTTGCAGCAGCCAGCGAATGCATAAATAACTGCGCAAGGCATGCAGGCGGAAGCGAGATATATATCAAGGTCTCAAAAGGAGAAGATTGCCTGCGGTTCAGCTTCAGCAACAACGGCAGACAGCCCGATGCTCCCATAAGAGAGGGAGGCGGCCTGTCGTCCTTAAGACGTCTCACGGAGGAGGCAAAAGGCCGCATGACGGTCTTGTCCGAGCCCGGCTTTGAGCTTATAATAGAACTGCCCATAGAAGCATAAATAAAAAGCACAGAAACATGTACAGAACACTTATAGCAGAGGACAACACTTATATGCAAAACCACCTGGCGGCCATGCTTCGTGATGACAGCCGGTTTTCAGTGCTGGGTGTCTTCAAGGACGCCTTCGAGGCTGAGGAGGCCTGCAGGAGGGAGCCTGTGGATCTTGTGCTTATGGATGTGCAGACCCAGCATAATCATTCGGGGCTTGCTGCAGGAAAGCGCATAAAGGAGCAGTATCCTGAGGTCAAGCTTGTGGTGGTCACATCCCTGATCGACCCTGACATTCTGGCCGGGGCAAAGGCCGGAGTTGCCGACAGCCTCTGGTACAAGGACCACAGTCCGCAGGAACTGGTGGATGTAATAGTGCAGACCATGGAGGGGAAGCACATCTTCCCCGATGGAGCTCCATCTGTGGAGCTCAAGGACATGTTCTCAGGCGACATCACCCCAAGGCAGATAGCGATCCTGAGGCGCTTTGTGGAGGGCATGACCTACGATGAGATAGCCGCAGATCTTAAGCTTTCCAAAAACGGTGTACGCTGGAACCTTGATCAGATCGTGGAGAAGGGTGGCTTCGCCAATAAGCACGAGATGCTGGCGACCGTCATAGAAAACAAGCTGATAGTCACTACGCTCAGAGACAGTCAGTAGTTAAGCATTTAAGTTTAAATACTAATTTTTAGTATAATAACTTCGAAGCAGCAAGTCATGCGAAAGGCCATGGGCTAGCGCTTAATTGAGAGACGGCCGACTCCGGAGGCCGGATCGAGATTAAAAAGCGAGGCCTTGAGCGTCACTTGATGTTCGGGGGAAAATTTGTTGGCTATATTTGGCTATATATTATTCACAGTTTATGCAGACCTGTAACAGGTCTTTTTTTATGCCTCAAAGGGCTGTTACTGGCACTTGTGTTAGTGATAAAAAAGCCGGAATGCTATAAAATTTTTAATGAGATATTATATCTTTTTCGAATGATAAGAAAAGGAGTAGGAATATGAATAAGAATTTGCGTATTTTTACAGCTGTTCTCGTGTGCCTGTCCATGCTGCTTGGCATGTCAGCCACGGTTTTTGCTGTTGACGGAACTGCGCTGTCAAATGGCGCGGAAAGGGGTGTAAAGGGCTCCTTCCAGACGGATGACAAGGGAAATATCTACTGGATCCCGGCAGATCAGGACCCGGCGGATATCATGTATCCTGAGTATCCCATCAATATCACAGATCTGAGTCAGTTTAATAACGGTACGACCGAAGGGCCGGAGTATCCCACCAATGGACCTGAGGCAAACCAGGAGCCCGGAAAGACTGAAGATCCCGGAACCATTGAAGAGCCCGAGTATCCCACCAACGGACCTGAGGCAGATCAGGGAAATCAGGAGCCTTTCACCCAGCGTCCCGACGCGGAGGAGAACCCTGGAATCGAGAAGAAACCCGTGGATGAGGACCAGAGCTATGCTCTCTCCAATCCCGCGCCCCGCACCCTGGAGCAGCTGAAGCAGGAGGTCAACCTGAAGGATCCAAGAAGCGTATGCTCCTACTGGATCTGGGCTGTCCACATGCTCACGGAAAACTACAATCAGGGCATGGCCATGATGAAGTACCTGTTTGCTGATCTGGAGGTTTACGGCAAGGGCTATACCGAGGGCGGCCTCTCGGGAAGAGCAGGCTTTGATACCTATTTTGACGAACGCACAAGGGATATCGATTACAGGTGGATAACCGCATCCTATCTTGTCGGCGCGACAAAGGAGAACGGTCTGCAGTACGATGTGCCTGTAAAGATCGACATCCACTACGACAAGGAAAATACTGAATCCGCCAACGATGCGCCCTCTGTGGCTCTCGGACGCACCCACATCTACTACTGGGTACCCACCAGCCTGGGCCAGAACCGCGTAAGCGTAAGGCTCACAAAGTTCGAAGGCACCGGCAGATGGTATGTGACCAGCGGGTCCTCCTCCGCAGCCCAGTTCTATAATCTGAGCGGGGCGCTCAACGCTTCCGAGCTGGAGCTGGCAAGGGAGAATGCAAAATCCATCGATACGGAGTCTGCGGGAGGAGAAATAAACCCGGGGATCAAGCCCATAGCCGAGGGAGGCGAGCTCCCCGATGAACCCATAGATTACAACGATCCGAACAACTGGGGCACATACGACTACAGTCCCACTGACGCCAAGTGGAGCAATACGGAGATACCTTTCCAGGATGTTCCTGACGAATGTTACTACAGATCCGCAGTGGCCTGGGCCTACAATACCAAGCCTCAGATAACCGATGGCAAGTCCAAGACCAAATTCGGTTCGAACGATACCTGCACCAGAGGCCAGGTGGTGACCTTCCTCTGGAGAGCCGCAGGTGAGCCGGAGCCCAAGAGCCTGGTCAATCCATTTAAGGATGTAAAGGAAAGCGATTACTTCTTCAAGCCTGTGCTGTGGGCAGTGGAGCTGGGGATCACACAGGGAGCCAACAAAGACGGTACCCTGTTCCTTCCCGAACGCAATTGCGACACCATGGAGATCATAACCTTCATCTACAGATCCGTATTCCCCGGTGCGGACGGCTATGGAGACGAGGCAAGGACCTGGGCATACCAGAACGCTTTTCCCTCTGATACTGACCTGTATATCAAGATCAAAGAGGACTGCCCCAGATCTGCTGTAGTCACTTTCCTCTACAGATACTTCAAGGAGAACTAATAAGGTGAAGAAAATGATCATCATAATTGCACTCATACTGCTGCTGGTGCTGGGCATACTGCTGCTGGCATCGGCGCTCAAGAACAAGAGCCCGGCAGCGGGAGCTCCGGATGAGCCTCTGGTCCCGGTTCCTGAGGTGGACGTTCCCATCGACGGCGGCCGGAAGAGCGATACGGACAAGAATGCGTCCAAAAAGATTGAATCCAACGATCTTGTTACATTCTATCTTAACTGTTCTCCTGCGGATTTGGATGACCCGGATCTGGACGCCAGACGCTACCGCTTCAAGGCCAGGCTGGAGGACGGCAAGGTAACGGGAGAGAACGCCGTGGCGGACGATTCCGGCTGGAAGGAGGAACCCTTTACCGCGGGCAAGGGCTTCATGGACAAGCTGAACGATATCATCAAGTCCTACGATCTGCCGTCACTGAACGGTATACACGAACAGACCATAGGCATACCGGATGACTACGGCACGGATCTGGAGGTGCTCTACAGCTCAGGTGAAGAGATACTGGCTGACGACAATTCCTGCTGCCTGATCCCTGCGGAGGCGCTGAAGGAGATAGTACAGCTCTTCGCCGAAGCAGGCGCTCAATAGATAAACCTGGTAATCCAATTAAATTAACATAAAATTAATTATATCAAGGAGGGCGAAATGAATAAAAGGATAGTCAGCATATTCATATGCCTGATGCTGCTTTTGGGCCTGGTGCCTGCATCCGCATTCGCGGCTCACACCACTGAGATAACGGAAGTCAAGATCAACGGTCTTGATCATCCCATCCAGGGGCAGGTGCTGGATACCACTTTCAGCATTCCCACAGGGGTGCCGTACACCATCGATCCCGAGAACCCCAATGTGGTCTGGTACGACCAGGGCACCACGGGCTTCAAGAGCGCAGGCAGCGGCACAGAGCTTGTTGAGGGCACCAAGGCCCAGGCCGGCCACTACTATGTGGCAAGGGTAAACCGCAGGGACCTGCAGAGCGCAGGCAAGAGCGACAACGGCGGCTATTTCAGCAGCAACGTCAACATCACCCACGACAAATATCCGGACAGGACCTGGGACATCAGAAAGCAGCTGAGCAACGACACTTATCTGCTGAAGGCCTTCTTCTACTTCAAGTGCGATAACTACTACAAGGACAACATATTCATCAGCATAGACAAGCAGGAGCCTCTGACGATCTACGCGGGAGAGACCCCCTGGAAGAGCTCTGAGTTCACAGGCTATGACAAGAACGACTTCACCCTTACCGCCAACTGGTACAAGGGCACCCAGATCGTTCCCAAGAACAAGATCTCCGAGGACACTCAGTTCGTCCACGGACAGGTCTACACCCTGGCTCTGACCCTGAATTCAGAGGCCAAGTACAAGAACGGCTGGTTCGCGGACACGGCAGTAATGTGGCTGAACGGCGAAGCCATGGACAATGAATCCTTCTCCGCCACCCAGGTGATCCAGAAGCTCCAGTTCACGGCCAAGACCATCATTAATGAAGCCGGCGTAGAAGGCATACAGCCCATAGAGGCCGGCGGGACTCCGCAGATCTCAGGCTTTACCGGCTCCCCGGGAACCGACGTCATGTATCTCGGATGGACCGACAAGCAGGGCAATCCCTTCAACGACAACTTCGAAGCGAATACCGAGTACAGACTGAAGCTGGCGATGTCGCCCCAGAGCGATTACATCCTGGATCTGAGCACCAGCAGCACCTATGCCAACTACGGCAACGTCGCCAACATCTCCGAGGACGGATACGGCGGATATACGGTGGTCGTAAGCATGAATGCCGGAAGCGGGGCGCTCAAGGATATCGATACTGTAGCCTTGAACATTACGGCTCCCAAGGAAGGCAACATGCCCAGCTACGGCGTGTCTGACGGAAACGGCTATCATGTTGCAGAGCAGAACAATCCTCCGTACTACTTTGGCGTAGCCTGGTACGATATCACCGGAGGAAGCATCGGACTCAATGATACCGACGAATTCAAGGCCGGGCATTCCTACCTGGTCCAAATATCCCTGAATCCCGATGCCGGAAATGCATTTACCGTCAATAATGTCGGTGATTCGACCGTAATCGCTACCGTCAACGGAAACAAGGCGACGGTTGCCGGCGGCAAGACCAATATTATTGTCACCTATCAGTTCCCGGCACTGCCCGAGTCAAGCCAGCCTGAGCAGAAAAAGGAAGTCAGCTCGGTCCACGTGGGCGTTTATGATCCCTCAGCCGGAAACCATCCTCAGAATACCGTTTCCTTCGACAGCCTTGACGGCTGGAGGATAGAAACGGAGAACGTAAGCGGCAAGAACGGCATGGCATGGTATGAGATGTCGGCCAAGGGCTACAATTTCAAGACCAGGGAGATAAAGGATACCGAATACTTCGAAGCCGGAAAGATTTACATGGCTGAGATCTACCTGAAGGCAGAGGATGGCTATATCTTCAGCAAGGACATGGAAAGCGATTACTCAAAAGCCACCATAGGCGGAGATCCGGCTGACTATGTGAAGCGTGACACTGAAGAAAGGCTGAGGATCTGCAAGATCTTCGACGAGCTGGAGGACAAGTCCAACTACAAAGTCATTCAGGATATAAGCATCACCATCGACGAGCCCAAGCCCGGCAACAGCCCTGCCTATGAGTTCACGTGCAATTCCGACCAGTACGTCCAGTTCTACGTGACCGATGAGGATTACATCAACGGCATGCTGTGGATGGAGTTCAAGAAGACTCCGGGTCTGATTTATGATCTTAAGCCCGGCGAGCTGGAAAAGATAATGCAGCCCACGGACAAGTTCGAGACCGGAAAGATATACGGCTTCATGGCATATACCAAGGCGACCAAGGGCAATACATTTGAAGAAGAGGCCATTCTGAACGGAACTGTCAACGGCAAGAACGTCATGTGTATCGGTATGAATGACTACGGTGTTATCGGAATAGTATTTGAGCCTCTGAAGGAGGCGGCACCGGTAGTCCTGGATTCCATCAAGATCACACAGGAACCCGCTAAGACCACATATAAAGAGGGCGAAAGTTTCGATCCTGCAGGCATGGTCGTGACCGCTGTCTACAGTGACAAGACCGAGAAGGCCGTCACTGGCTACAGCTGCACACCCTCCGGCAAGCTCGCTACGAGCGACAAGACCGTCACCATAAGCTATACCGAGGAGAACGTGACCAAGACCGCCGATCTCACCATCAAGGTGGAAAAGGCCAAGACTCCTGTATCCCTTGAGATCACCAAGCAGCCTGACAAGACCGAGTACAAGGTTGGCGAGAGCTTCAAGCCCGCGGGCATGGTGGTCACCGTCACCTACACGGACAAGACCACCGCCGAGGTCCAGAACTACAACTACGATCCCTCCGGCAAGCTGACTGAGGACGACAAATACGTAACCATAACCTACACCGAGAAGGACGTTACCAGGACCGCAGATGTGGAGATAAGCGTAAAGAAGGGCGCCGTGGATCTGGTAAATCCCTTTACTGACGTTTTCGACAGCGACTACTATTACGACGCGGTGCTCTGGGCATACTATCACGATCCTCAGATAACCGACGGTACCTCCAAGAACCACTTCAGTCCCAAGGCTACCTGCACAAGAGGCCAGGTGGTGACCTTCCTCTGGAGAGCAGCGGGATGCCCCGAGCCCAAGAGTCTTGACAATCCCTTCGTGGACGTGAAGGAGAGCGATTACTTCTTCAAGCCCGTGCTCTGGGCCGTTGAACAGAAGATAACCCAGGGCGCCAACGCGGACGGCACCAAGTTCGCGCCTTACCAGACCTGCAGCACCATGCACATCGTCACCTTCCTGTACAGATCCATACACTACGGAGCTGACGGCTGGGGCGATGTGGCAAGGGACTGGGCTCTCGGCAAGGGCCTGGCAGACAATACCAATCTTGAGATCAAGATAGGTGAGGACTGCCCCAGAAGCGCCGTGGTGACCTTCCTATACAGGTACTACGAAGGCAAATAATTTGCAGGAGCGCATCATGAAACGCATAATAAGTCTATTTATCTGCGTAATGCTGCTGGCGGGCCTGGTGCCCGCGGCAGCCTTTGCGGAGGATACGGTCATATCGAAGATCAGCATGATCGGCGATGAGCCGGCTGAAGGCTACAAAGTAGGAGACTTCGATTTTGATCTTGGTAATCTTAAATACGCGGTCAGTGTCTACAGGGCAACCTGGTACGATTACTGGAAAAAGGAGGAGCTGAGCCCCGGAGATGAGTTCAAGCCCGGCCATTCCTATTACCTGGATCTGGTACTCAAGGCATCCGACGGCTATGTGTTCAGCATGGACAAGGATCCAAACAGCGATACCAACGGTCAATACGATGTGAGCGTGAAGTATAACACCAACACATACAATAACATTGAGGTCGACGGAGGCGGTGGACAGAAATATCTTTATGTAAAGCTATACTGGCCGAGCCTGCCCAAAGAACAGATCTACGATGTTTACATCACCATGCCCGAGCCCGAGGCGAGGATGAACGCCTACTACGACGCAGAGGACAAGATCACCACCGAGGACAAATACGTGTACTATGTGCAGGGCGTAAGCTGGTATCTGGGCAAGGATGTTAAGACCGCTTCCAATCTGTATTTTGACGGCTTGACCGATTATAATGTCAGGCTGCAGATCTTATCGGGAAATGACTACGAATTTGCCCCGGGCTGCAATGTCTGGCTTAACGGCAAACAGTTGGAGTCGGTCACGGATCTGGGTAAAACGACACTGGTGGCATACTATTTCTTCACCACCGGTCCGGATAAGGACATGGCTAAAGCTACGATACAGATAGCAGAACCGGCTGTCGGCCATCCGGCAAGCTACGTCGATCAGACTGACGCAGCTACGGAGCATTACAAGACCTACCAGTACAGTATAGCTGGCAGGTATATCTACAACGGCATCTACTGGTACGACGAGACCGACAAGAAGTATCTGGACGAATCCAGCGTGTTCGAAGCCGGTCACAGATATACAGTGAGGCTGGCGAAGAAAGCTGACTCGGGATACCAGTGGACTTTTAACGGCGACTATACCATCAACGGCAAGAATGCCAACTCGGGTATCATGGCTGAAGTGGCGGAAAACAAGGACCACCATATCCTGCATATGTGGTATACCTTCCCTGAAGTCAAGGCGAAGGAGCCCGAAAAGAAGGTAGTAAATTCCGTGTCCATGACATGGAACAATGCGGAGACCGATAAGAAGCCCGATTATGAGGTCATAAAGGCCGGCGTCGGATATCACATTGACACCGATTACAGCGACAACGGCGCGGTAAAGGGCGTGGCCTGGGCGGAGGTATCCTCCAAGGACATCAACAGCATCGTGAAGATACTGAGCCCGAATGATACGTTTGAAGGCGGAAAGACCTACATGACCGCCGTGGTCCTGAAGGCCGACGATGGCTACATCTTCGATGAGAAGTTCGCCAGCGATTTTTCAAAGGCCCAGCTCCATAACGACAATGCGGACTTTGTGCTGCTGGAAGACGACAAGCAGACCATGTATGTTTACCAGTACAGCGGCCCGCTGGAAGAAAAGGTGAAGCTGACTCCCATAAACGAGATCTCAATCACCATTGCGGAGCCGAAGCTTGGCGAATCGCCGGCTTATCTTTACGCATGCGGTTCTGATCTTTACAGCCAGATAATGGTAACGGACGAGACCTATACCAACGGCATGGCCTGGGTGGAATTCAAGTCAAAGCCTGCAAGCCTTTACGATATTAAAATGGAAAACGTAGCAGCCATGCTCACTCCAAACGATAAGTTTGAAGCAGGAAAGAGCTACGGCTTTGCTGCTGTTTTAGCTGCAGCTCCGGGATATGGATTCCCTGAAGGTTATATCCCGGCAAAGGTGAACGGAGAAACCGCTGTAAGCGAACCCATGAATGAGCAGGCTGCAATTTGCATGTATGCTTTCGATTATCTCAAGGAGACTGCACCTGCCAAGCTGACGTCAATAAAGATCACCCAGGGACCGGACAAAACTGAGTACAAGGACGGAGAGAGCTTCGATCCCTCCGGCATGATCGTCACCGCGGTCTACGACGATAAGTCCGAAAAGGCTGTAAGCGGCTATACTTTCACACCCTCCGGAAAGCTGGCCGAGAGCAGCAAGACTGTCACCGTAAGCTACACCGAAGGAAACGTGACGAAGACCGCCGAAGTGGACATCACCGTCAAAAAGGCCGTCCTGGACTACATCAAGATTTCCAAGGCGCCCACGAAGAAAGAATACAAGGCGGGGGACGAGTTCGATCCCGAAGGCATGGTTATAACTGCCGTTTACGACGACAAGACTGAAAAGGCGGTGGATAACTATACCTACACGCCCTATGGCAAGCTGACGATTGAGGATAAGAACATCAAGATCAGCTACACCGAGGGTAATGTTACAAAGATAGTGAACCAGAAGATCAGCGTGACCAAGGCCAAGACCCCCGAATCCCTGGAGATCACCAAGCAGCCTGACAAGACCGAATACAAGGAAGGCGAGAGCTTCAAGCCCGCGGGCATGGTGGTGACCGTCACCTACACGGACAAGACCACTGCAGAAGTGGAGAATTACAACTACGAACCCTCCGGCAAGCTGGCCGAGAGCGACAAGTTCGTGACCATCACCTACACGGAAAACCAGGTGACGCGCACTGCTGACGTACCCATCAAGGTAACCAAGCAGGTCGCTATGGTGAATCCCTTCACCGACGTTAAGGACAGCGATTACTTCTACGATGCAGTGCTCTGGGCATACTATCACGAACCGCAGATAACCGACGGTACATCCAAGAACCACTTCAGTCCCAATGCAACTTGCACCAGAGGCCAGGTGGTGACATTCCTCTGGAGAGCGGCCGGTTGTCCTGAGCCTAAGTCCACAGAAAACCCCTTCGTGGATGTAAAGGAGAGCGACTACTTCTACAAGCCCGTGCTTTGGGCAGTGGAGCAGAAGATCACCCAGGGCGCAAATGCGGACGGAACCAAATTCGTTCCTTACCAGACCTGCAGCACCATGCA